>Ga0272441_10007400_pt1 | contig 17876 bp, 13 predicted proteins | sample SSMProp6N_FD_193582 | JGI IMG/M metagenome (GOLD analysis project Ga0272441, IMG submission 193582) | Marine sediment archaeal communities from Little Sippewissett salt marsh, Falmouth, MA, United States - SSM-Prop-6N | ecosystem: Environmental > Aquatic > Marine > Wetlands > Sediment ... | reverse complement strand
CTATCGACAGCTGATGACTCTATTCAATCTGTGCCAATTGACGATATGATACTTTTTACTGCCTCGCATCTCTCACGTCGTTGCACTGGAAATCGTCAACAATGCCCCCTGCATTCGCCCTACAATCAATGCTCACCATATGTGACGTAAGGCCGCCTCTTTGCAAACAGCATTCATCACGTACACAAAAAAAAGCCACGGCCGGTAAACGACCATGGCTTTTTATTGCTCAGATGATATTATTATGCTCTTCCGATAACGTACCGGTAGGGATCCACTTCTTCGCGCAGTATTCTCAGTTCTTCCTCCGTCGGCGGTTTGGTATCGACAATTGTCTTCGCCTGCAGAAGTTCGAACCCACAATTATCCATCACATCTTTCACAGTGTATCCGGGATTGATGGAAATAATGCGCATCCGTTTGGATACCGGCTCAAAGTCCATCACTGCCATGTTGGTAATGATCTTGTACGGTCCTGCATCGACGGCAAGACCCGATTCCCGCCTTGACTCGCCACCTTCAAGCCAGCCCGGCGTAGTTCTGTATGAACATTTTTCCACGAATCTCTTATTGTCCTGTGGCGTCAAGACCATCATGCGCCAGGCAAACGAGGCAAAGTCATTGGCTCCACCACTACCGGGAAACCTGACTTTCGGTTTCTGGTGATCATCACCGATACGGGTTGAATTAAGGTTTCCGTACATGTCGATCTGGGCGCCACCGAGGAATGTATAATCCAGCATACCGCGGGTTGACGTCTCCATGATATCACACATTCCACTGGCCATTACGGCCTTCCAAGTCGTCCGTGAATCGCCGACCGAAATGGGCATTTCCGGAAGCAGGGGCGCCACACCGCCCGCCTCAAACATGATAAGCAGGTTAGGGGAATGGGTTTTCTGAGAAAGCATTGCTGCCGCACACGGTGCTCCTGTTCCGACACCGACAGATGCCCCATCCTCAAGTTCTCTTGCGGCCACACATATCATAAGTTCCATCGTATTATAATCAGCCATTGGCTCTCAACCCTCCTTTCTGCAATTACTCATTATTCCTAAGAACCATGAGTTCCTTGTGTCTCAGCTCCCACATTTTCTCCATGCCACCGTTGGCCCTCAGATAATCAAAATGATCCTTACAGTTAAAGATATTCTTATCGAGAAACTCTTTAAATATTTCCGGATCCTTTTCGACTCTGAGCCATTCCTGCAGATGGTCTTCATCGGAGAAATATTCGGCATACATGTTTCCGGGATAGCTTCCATAGGGAACTTCGCACACAGCATCGACCAGATAGAACGGAATAACCGTGGAGGTCGGATCCTCACGAATCTCTTCATTTCGGATAATTCTCTCGGCCGTAATGATGAGACGTTTAGATGCCCTGGCAAGATCCAGATCCGAAATCGTGATCCCTTTGATCCGGCAGTTTCCGTATATATCGGATTCATGGACATGGATTGCGGAAACATCGGGATAAAGTGCCGGCATGGCTGCGTATTTCTGCCCTGTAAAGGGGCATGCAATCATCTTTGCGCCGCTGAATCTGAATGTATCCGTCCCCATGATATTTCTAATCGGGACGAACGACACACCCATTCCTGCAGCTTTGAGACGAGCAGACAAGCAATAATTCGTCCACTCTGATACCTCTACCTCGCCGCTCTGCATGTATGCACGTGCATTCGGCGACAGGCCACGGGCTTCCAGACCGACAATATATGCCACGTCCAGCTTGTTGAACACCTTTCCTGCGCAGAGAATCTGGAAATCGTGGGTCGACGTGTGTCCGGCAAACCCCATTTCTTTCCTGCCCTGTCTGATCAATTCGTGACACACGGCCGTGGGAATCCTATTGGCTCCGAATCCACCGATGGCGAGGTAATCACCGTCATGACAGAACTTCTCAACCGCGTCCTTGACGCTCATCAGTTTGTTTTCCAATGCGCGAGACTTGGTCCGGAAAAAGGCTCGTGCCTTATCCGCATCGGGATCGGTAAAGATTTTTCCAACGCCTTGATCGATAACATCCACTGTAAATTACCTCCTTCATTTTATTCTTTCAATCCCAGTTGAAATTTCAATGAACGCAACCTATTACAAACTACTCCACTCCGTACTCAACACACAACAGTACTCAGTTTCTCCCAAGTATTTTAAGCCTATTGTGAGTGTGGCAACGGAATAACACACTCATACACTCTAAGCAAGCAAAAACCCTCTCTTGCTAGAGTTTGTAGCCTATAACTGTTTCTTCTTGTGTAGCGCTTGTTGTAATTTCTCACCCAGAATTCCAAAGCCGGTTCCTTCATTGTGGTTCCCGCTTCCACAGGCGACTTCGTCTCCGCCTTTGTCGGCAGTTCCCTCGAAATACTCACCCAGAATTTCCCGGCTATGGGCATCTTCATGGCAATAGACGCACAGATTTTCCCAGTTGCTTCCGTCTGGAGGGTTGTAATGATGGTTATGGTCTTTATGGTGAACTGTTAAGAGATGACGATTCGAATGATCAAATTCTCTGCCACAACGTGCACATACCAAACCGTGAATCGCAAGGGACCGCTCCCGATAGTCCTCTCCCGACGGTTTTTGCATGGCCTGCTTCAGTTCCCGTACTACATCTTCCGCAGATCGTGAGCTTCCTCCCTTGTCGCCCACAGTGTGCGCTTTGACCTTTTTACCTTTGCTGTTGAATGTACGCCGTGCCAACTTGCATATACCTCAGGTAATTAAGTCTACGCTTGACCTGCCCCTCCTCTTTGCTTTGGCAGTCTTCAATCTGCTACCCTTGTAAAGCAAAAAATAGTATTTGTAAACAGATTTTTTTACCTTGGTGTTTATTTGGCCCTACGGCACTGATTATTAAACACAAATCTGCCGAATTATTTATATTCGTTCATCTTCTGATTAGTTATAATTAGCTGAAACCTACTGGCTGGAAACCCGACTAGGGGTCTTCAACTTTGAATTCTTCGTATTCTTTTACAACATCTTGGGATTCTATGTATTCCATGATCATTTCGCCGGCAATGTTACCGGAACGTGCGACGAAAAAGCCGTGCGCCCACAGATGCCGACCCCATCACTGTCGCTTCCAATGGCTGTATTCCTGTAACAATTTTCTCGAACTTTTCCCTTTGATGCGTTGCATCAGCTTACTGGAGGATATATGCGGCGGACACGACACACAAATACACGTGCCCTCTTCCTATGTGATTTTTTTTGATCTCAACTTCCGACTCATCGCATATATCTCTCACGAGTTGTCGAAGTCACAGCGCAACCTCACCACTTAACGGCTGCTTCCGGTACTTCGTGATCCAAACCAGATGATAATTAATGTCGAATCGGGTATGGACTGTCCGTCTGTAATGGTCCATAACCCATTCTTACTAAAGTTGGCGCCGGAAGGCGAAGGATTCAATATCCCCCAAAACAGACTATTAAAAGGAAACATGAATCTAATTTTACCGCTATGATTCCATTTAAAGCACATGAAAGAATGACACCCATTGGTTACCTCAGGACGCGTTACATATCGCATGGGTTCGTCAATTTGGTTTTGTATGCATCATAGAAAGGACGGCGGTATTGAGTAACCGCCGCCTGATATGTATCATAATATTAGCCCGCTGGCTTATACAACACCTTGGGCCAGCATGGATTGGGCCACTTTGGTAAAACCGGCGATGTTTGCTCCCATCACATAATTTCCGGGATTACCATACTCTTCAGCGGCGCTGGTACACGCCCTGTGAATGTCCTTCATAATCCGCTGCAGATATTTATCCACCTCTTCACGGCTCCAGCTGATGCGCATGCTGTTCTGCGTCATCTCGAGACCCGACACAGACACCCCGCCTGCGTTCGCGGCTTTTCCGGGACCGTAGAGGATTTTTGCGTCGAGGAAAAGATCCACCCCCTCGGGTGTGGTCGGCATGTTCGCTCCTTCTGCAACAACCTGCACACCATTATTGATAAGGTTTTGAGCATCTTTACCGTTTATCTCGTTCTGCGTCGCTGACGGAAACGCACAATCCGCCTTATGATTCCAGAGTGGATTACAGTCATCTGACGAATTCATTGGTGAATACACCGCTTCGGGATACTTGTCGGCGTAGGCCCTAATCCGGCCACGCTCCACATTCTTCAGGTACATGACATAATCAAGCTTGCCCCTCGTAATCCCATTCTCGTCATAGATATACCCGGATGAATCCGAAAGGGTTACGACCTTCCCGCCGAGCTGTAATATCTTTTCGATCGTATACTGGGCGACGTTTCCCGAGCCTGACACGAGACACGTTTTGCCTTCCATGGTATCATTTTTGGTTGCCAGCATCTCCGATGCAAAATAGACGGACCCATACCCCGTTGCCTCGGGCCGAACCAAGCTCCCCCCCCACTCGAGTCTCTTGCCCGTCAGCACACCCGTGAATTCGTTCCGGAGCTTTTTGTACATCCCGAAGAGATAGCCGATTTCCCGGGCACCGACGCCAATGTCTCCGGCAGGCACATCTGTATCGGCACCGATGTGGCGAAATATCTCGGCCATGAAGCTCTGACAAAAACGCATTACTTCATTGTCTGACTTACCTTTGGGTTCGAAATTCGAACCGCCTTTCCCGCCTCCCATCGGCAGGGTCGTCAATGCATTTTTAAATACCTGCTCAAATCCCAGAAACTTGAGGATACTGAGGTTTACGGACGGATGGAAACGAAACCCCCCCTTATACGGCCCGATGGCACTGTTCATCTGAATGCGATACCCTCTGTTGATCTGCACCTCTCCCTTGTCGTCAACCCAGGGTACGCGAAACATGATGATTCTTTCCGGCTCGACCATTCGCTCCAGAATTTTGGCACTGCGATATTCCGGGTGTCTGTCCAAGACCGGTTTAATCGTTTCGGCAACTTCGGCAACGGCTTGCAGGAACTCCTTTTCACCCGGGTTGCAGTCTTCGCACATACTCAAAAATTCTTTCATGGCTCCACTCCTTTTTACGGATTTATAGTATTGCACGGCACACAATGTACCTCTTGTCGCTATCGGTATTTTCTGATCAAGTAACTAAACGGGATAAGATTTTCCTATGTCCTCAATTATTACCATTACGTGATTTTCAGCGTCGAATTTCATTTCTGCGGCACACACCCGAATTGAGACCGCTCATGATAATCATCCCGATTGTACTGATATCCAAGGGCAGCTGGCAGACAGGTGCTTCCATCTCACCCATGGAAAGCTCCCCCTCGATTCCCGCTAGCTTTAGGTTCGCTTCAATATCTTCTGCCATCGCACGGCTCGATGCGGCAAATTCCCTGAAGTTGGTACAAATATTTTCCTTGCCGTTTTCGCTTGCCGACCCACTGAAGCCATTCACGTCTTGACAACCATTTCCGACGAATCGCGCGTGGACATGCACGGTTCATTCACGCCGCCCAATATCCTAATCCGCAAGCCATCGCGCTGTTGGTCTTGACTCCGCAAACCCCTCGGTCACACCCAGTATCATTATTATGGCTTCTTGACACCTTCAGAATGGAATAACATCCTTATGTCGCCCCATGCATTGGCAATCGGCAACCACATGCCGATCAGGACTATCACCCCGAATTGTATTTGTCAACAATAAATGACACTGCGTAATCAGAAATATTAGCCGCAGCGCCCCATGCCCTCACACGAAACTTTCCTTTATAGTTCTTGATATTGAAGTATTGCATTTGTGCAATAGTAACAATGCGGCATCGTGACATGTTGCCCGTCATGTCTGCCTCATAAAACCGGTACACATGAACCACTGATTAATATCGGCATTAATGCCGATTGAGATTACCGGATGGTATTGTCCTTACCATGAATAGTTATACTCTCGACTCTTATTGCAGCTTTTTTCAACCATCCTTCCGCGGACACGGCCAGCTGCATGACATTGTACATATTTTTTTCGGCAATATTGCCACATGACGGCTTGACGAAGCAGATCAGTTGCGTTATGGTCGTGCCATGGAAAACAAGATGCAAAAAAAGAAAATGGCCATTTTAAGAATACTGCGTGAGACAGACGGCCCTCTCAGCAGCTCCAAAATCAATGCGCAGCTCATCGCCAGGGGATACGAAACAAGTGAGCGTACAGTCAGATTCTATCTTCTGGAAATGGATAAGGACGGGCTGACCGAAAACCACGGCAAACGGGGACGCAAAATTACCGAGCATGGACTGGCCTGCTTATCGAAAACGCGGGCATTTGAGAAGTTGGGCTTAATGACCGCACGGATCGACCAGAAAACATACGGCATGACCTTCGACCTCGATAGAAAAGCCGGAACCGTGGTAATGAACGTCAGTTTCATTGACCGAAAGGAACTGGGTCGTTCCATCACACTGATGCAAAGAGTTTTTGCGAAGGGATACGCAATGGGAGAGCTCATAACCGTATACCGACCGGGACAGCACGTCGCCGATATGCATGTTCCTACCGATTGTGTCGGAATCGGTACGGTGTGTTCCGTAACCCTCAATGGCGTGTTACTTTCGCATGGCATACCAACGAATTCGAGATTCGGCGGTCTCCTCGAAATTGTCAAAGGCGCACCGACACGTTTCGTGGAACTGATACATTATGAAGGAACCACGCTGGATCCTCTTGAAATTTTCATAAAAAGCGGTATGACAGACTACTCCGGTGCAACAGAAACGGGAAACGGTCTGATCGGTGCCGGCTTTCGGGAAGTCCCGGCAGGCAGTCGCAATCACGTGATTCAATTGGCCAACAGACTTCAAAGCGTGGGTCTGGGCGGCATCCTGGCTGTCGGGTGGCCGGGGCAGCCCCTTCTCGAGATACCGGTCAGTGAGGGTCGTATCGGCGCCGTTGTCATCGGCGGTTTGAACCCCGTTGCCATTCTCGAAGAGCAGGGAATTAAAACAAGATCCAGTGCCTTGGCCACCGTGGCGGATTACGACACGCTTTTCAGTTATAAGGAGCTTGCCGTGCGGGTACGCGACCTCACCTGAACAGGTGTCACCGGCAATCCGATTGGCTTATGCCGCGATGTCATCTGTCCCGTCAGGGGTCGCGTGCCCTCGTCACTACATTGTCTGCGACACCAAGTGAAAAAATCCGGCATCAGGATTAGATACTGTCAAACCGCCGCTGTACTTCTTCCCAGTTTACGATATTCCAGAATGCGTCGATAAACTTTGCACGTAGATTTTTATAATCAAGATAATAGGCATGCTCCCACACATCGACGACCATGAGAATGGTGAACATGGGATACACATTTACATTATGTTTCTCTATCTGCATGATAAGGGGCCGTTCAGTCAGTTTGCAATATGTCAGCGCCGCCCATCCGGACCCCTCAACACCGACTGCAGCCTGGGTAAATTCCTTTTTGAAGACTTCGAAACTTCCGAATTCTCTGTTTATCGCTTCAGCAAAACTCCCGGCAGGTTCGTTACCTCCTTTTGCCTCAGGCACCAGATTATTCCAGAAGAGCGAGTGCAGGACATGCCCGCCGATGTTGAAAGAAAGTTCTTTCAGCAAAGCCTTCATGTCCACATCGGTGCCCTCGCTACGTGTCTTTTCGAGCTTGTCAAAGAGGGTGTTTGCCCCATTGACATACGCCTGATGATGCTTCTGATGATGGACAGTCAACTGTTCTTCGGATATATATGGTTCCAGATCTTTGTAACCATAGTTCAATTCGGGTAATCGATATATTTTTGCGTAATCCATTACGTTCCTCCTTGTACCTGTATGCATTAATTTCAATGAATATACCAACGCATGACCATCTTCTTACTTTTCGACCTTTCTGATCTTTTCGTCAATCATTATCTTATGCCGCCGTGTCGCATTCACGATTTTGTTAATTAGAGGTGCATATCGTATATCGCCTGTCTGCACCATCTCATGGTAATTATGATCGATCAGAAAGCATTCAACATCACGGACCCTCAAAAAGCATGCCCTGCGGTGAGAGTTCTCCCCGTTCACCGGCCTGCATTTTCTCCTCGATGCCACGTATGGACGTTCCTACGGCAACAGGATTCAACACTCGGTCATAACTGCTTCAATCGCCCTGCGTTTCGCGCGGTCTTCGGACCACATCCTCATGTCCCGCCGGAAACAACGTCGTCAAACATAAAAATTATAGCATACCTCTCGCCACACTGAAAGACACAGCATATTATATTTCCAATAAAAATGAGACACCGCCCAATTCCGAACCACGGTGTGATTCATAACGGTCCGCCCCGCAATACCTCACCACAGGATTCGTGCGTCCACGGCCGTGCAACCATTAGCATTGACCATCAAAGGGTTTATATCCAGTTCCACAATGTCGGAAATTTCAGATGCGAGAATTGAAAGACGCTCCAATGCATCAATCAATGACGCCACATCAACACCTTGTTCACCCCGCACGCCCTCGAGGAGCGGGTATATTTTCAGAGATCTCAACATTCTTTCCGCACGGATTCGATCGATGGGGACAAGCTCGCGGGCAACATCCCTGAACACTTCCGTATAGATCCCTCCCATCCCGCAGACAATCACCTGGCCAAACTGCGGGTCATGTTTCAATCCCAGCAGTATCTCTCTTCCAAAAACCTGCTCCTGAAGTTGAAACGCCTCCATCGTCAGATTCGGATTGCGCTGCCGTACACGTGCCGCCATTTTATCGTATGCTGTCTCTAGCGCTTCGAAATCTCTAATTCCCACAGTCACTCCGCCCCATTCACTCTTGTGGAGAAAATCAGGACCTACCAGCTTGAGTACCAGGGGAAACGTAAGTTCCGCCGCCGCTTGAGCCAATTCGTCCCGATGTTTACCCTGCACCCCCCTGATGGTCGGGATATCGAACGCGGCAAGCATATTCAGTGCGTCCTCACCGGTCAGCACAGTCCCTGCCCTGTCTCTCGGTAAGACAGGCACGGTCTGACCGTAATCCTTGGAAGTATCGACCACTGACACGGGTGTGCGGTGTCTCATCATGAAATACTTGTAACAGACAGACAATCCATTCACTGCCTGTTCGGGAGAAAGGAATGATGCCACACCTTCGATCGCTTCGTATCGGCGGGGAAATACCAGATTGTCATCTGCATACAGCCACATGGCGATCGGCTTATCGTTTGCAACTATGCGGCGGACATCGGCAACAACCCCGCTCAGATCGGCAATATCGGCATGAAGGGGAGAATTCATGGCAGGAATAATGACCAGTACCCCATCCACATCATCCGACTGCATCAGGTCAACAAGGGCCGTCTTGACCGCACCGGGATAATCTCCGCCGATCATCCCGATTGGCCAGATATCAATGGGATTGCCAACATGAATCCATTCTGGCATCCCTTTTGTTAGTTTCTCTGCAAGCCCCTCCGGCAACTGTGCAATGCTCAACCCCGCCTCTTCACAGGCATCGATGGCCATGATTCCGCCTGCCCCCGTTACCGTCACGACACCCAGATTCGGTCCCTGCATCTCCTTGAGACACACAAGCGCGCGAAGCGCGTCACGCAGCTCCGCCGTGTTTCTGACACGGATTATACCGACTCGATCGAATGCTGCCTCAAACACACCATCCTCACCAACGAGAGAACCGGAGTGAGAAAGCGCCGCCTTGGCCCCCAAACGGCTGTGCCCCGTTTTCAGGACGACAATCGGTTTTTTTAAGGTTATCCGTGATGCGATCTCGAGAAATTCCCTGCCCCGCCGCATGCCTTCCATGTGGATGGCAATAATATCCGTTTCCTTATCGTCTTCAAAATATTCCAGCGCATCCACAAAATCCACATCGGACGCGTTGCCGATGTCGATTGCCTTGCCCCATTTGTGGTATGCAAAATCTTTTGTCGCAATCTGGATTACGCCGGTCTGGGCAATCAGTGACACCCGGCTAAACGTCTCGGGTACCGGCATATCGACAAAACCGCTAGAGAATCCGTTAAAATTGTTGAGCACTCCCATCGTATTCGGCCCAACAATCCGGACACCATGTTCTTGGGCCTGGCGGACTAATTGCTCCTGTAATTTTTCGCCTTTTTCATCAGCATCTGAAAATCCCTGGCTGATGATGATTATCCGTTTGATTCCGGCTTCGACACATTGTTCGAATAAAGGCGGGACTCGGTCTCTCCCTACTGAAATGATTGCCATGTCGACCAGTTCCGGCAGTTCCGGAATTGACCGGTAGGCCTTGATACCGCAGATTTCGTCGATTTTCGGATTAACCGGATAAATTCGGCCTTTGTACCCATAACGCAGCATCGTCTCGACGTTGTTGAATGCCCCCACTCCCGTCTTACCGGGAGCCCCGATAACAGCCACAGATTCCGGATCAAAATATTTTCGCATGAGTTCCAACCTCCACACATTTGAGATATGAAATGTAATCGTAGACGGGCAGGTACCCACCGGCATAATCCTATCCGGCCGGATTTTTATTGCCACCGCCCCAGTCACTTCAATTATTTATGTAACATATTATAATAACATAATATATCTATTGGCTACATGGAAAAAGGGCCTGGTACAACCAGGCCCTTTTCTAACCTACGTATGCTGCCTTTTTATCATCTTGCTACTACACATTAAAAGTTCACCGTGTCCAGCCCCTTCAAACCTAGAATCTGTCGTGCCTCAGCCGGTGTTGCCAGCTTGGGCCCCAGTTCGCGTATAATCCGGCCGATTTTTTCTACCTGCTCCGCACTGCTTGTTGCCAGCCTGCCTTTCTCGAGAAAGAGATTGTCTTCAAGCCCGACTCTTACGTTGCCGCCAAGTAATACGGCCTGGGTGCACATGGTGAATTGATCACGTCCGGCCACACACACCGAAAATTCAAATTCTCCGAGTTGCCGTTTGGCATAATCAACGAGGAACATCAGGTTCTGAGGACTCGGGGTGATACCTCCCAGCACACCCATGACGAACTGGATATAAATCGGGCTTTTGATCGGATATCCCCGCTGAACCATGAAGGCCACATTATTGATCATGGCGGCATCATAACATTCGAACTCCGGCTTTGTATTGTTTTCACTGAATGTATATGCGTATTCCTTCATGGATTTGAAGGTATTCGGAAAGATGAAATCTTCACTCATCGCCAGATATTTCGGTTCCCAGTCATACTTAAAGTCCTTGATCTTATCCAGAGCATGAAAGAGGGCAAAATTAATGGATCCCGCATTGAACGATGCAAGCTCGGGCTTGAACCGGTTCACCGGTTCGACACGTTGTTCAGTAGTCATGCCCAACCCTCCGCCGGTCGTGATACAGATGATCACATCGCAACGGCTCTTGATATTTTCCAGCATTTCCTCATAAAGCTCCATCTTCGACACAGGCATTCCCGTCTCTGGATCCCGAGCATGTATATGCACCACTGCCGCACCCGCTTCGTATGCCCGCACTGCCTCATCGGCAATCTGCTGCGGACTATGGGGAACGTGAGGTGACATGGTCGGGGTGTGGATGCTGCCTGTCAGCGCTGCGGTTATAACAATTTTATCTTTCACAACATGTAACTCCTTTTAGCGGTTACTTATGATAGATTAAATATTCCTTCTGTGACAAAATATGATGCGTGTGCCAATACTGCCTTGGGGTAAAAAGGGGCCTGCACCCGACAGGCCCCTTACCACTCAAATCAAAAGCAGCTGCTATACCGGCATCCACACAACACATATGGAGAATATAAAGAATGATACAAGCAGTGACACGAAGGTGTACCCCATGATGTCACGCGCCTGCATCTTGGTGCCGGCCGCAATAACCGGGAAGAATGCCAGGGTCCAGAACGGCTGGATCATATTGGTCCAGGCATCCCCATAGCCCACAGCCATACTGGCTCGTGCAATGAACGCGGTCAGCTGATCCGCCGGCATGGTGGCTCCGAGCGTTTTGGCCGCTTCCACGATGGTCGGCCCGACGACGGCCCACTCACCACCTCCGGAGGGCACAAAGATATTGACGATACCGCCAATCATGAACGCCACAAAGGGGAAAGATCCGACCGTCGCGGCCTTGGCGATCCACAGGGCGATGGCCTTACCCAGGCCGGTGTGGATCATGATTCCCATAATCCCGGCGTAGAAGGGGAACTGGAGAATAATACCGGACACGTTGCTGCAGGCCCTCTTCATGGCAATCACATACCTGAACGGCGTCTTGTGGCAGAGCATACCGGCCATGATGAAGAGGAAATTCATAATGTTCAGGTTGATATCGAAGCCCTTCGTGGAGAAGTGCCAGGCAAGATACCAGATACCCAGAAGGCAAATGACAATCTGGATAATGAGACTGTTATTCAGTGCATCCGACAGGTTCTTATCGGGCAGCTTCAGGGATTCAGCTTCTTCGGCCACAGTCATATGTTTGACGGCTTTATGTTCTTCGTCAACCATATCGGCATATTCCGTCACATGTTCGTCGGAAGGCCGCATCAGAATCATCAGCACCGGCAGAGCGACAAGCAATCCAATACCTACGGCAATGTTCATGGGACTCAGCAGCGTCATTGTTGTCGGGATTGTCGATTCCAAAACCCCCGCCTTGATGAGGAAGTTCCCCGGCGTATTCAGCACCAGCGGAATAGAGCCCGACAGACCGCCATGCCACGGCAGGAACGCGGTGTACACGCAGGCCGCGAGAAGTCTGTAATCGACCCTCTTGACCCGCACGGCAAGCTCTCTTCCAAGAACCGCCGTCAGAACGATCCAGCCCCAGCTGATAAGTGAGAAGATGCATCCCATGAACGTTACCATGGCATAAACGGCCACCGGAGTTTTGACCTTGGTGGACAGCCAGTCAAGAAATTTACCGGCTGGTGGTGATATGGCAATGGCGTACCCGGTAACCAATATCAAGACCATTTGCATGGCAAACTTCAGCAGGATCCAGAATCCCTTATACCATGCCGTCACAATTCCGAAAGGTTTTGCATCAACAAACCCCCAGGCCATAAGTGCAGCCAGAAAGGTCAGTAATATAGCGAAAATAAAAGAGTCAGGAAGCCAACGTCTGAATTTTTCTGCAAAAAACCTACCAACACTCGCTAACATTTTTACCTCCCATCTATTAAAATAAGCACCTGATAATAAGAAAATTCAGTATGGTACTGTCGCATGATAATAATGTGCAAATGACAGCCCCCCTGTGATGTCTCCAAACTACCAGTGAAAATCCATCACCCCCTTTCCTTTATCTGAATCAATAGCGTTCCTAGAAATTCAGTAGCATGGAAGACGCCGGATCATACCGATCCGGGTGTAGTAAACACATAGTTAGTATACTTATTGCACATTACGCCATAGTGGCATTTGTGCTATGGGTCAGGTCTGTGTTTCGTAATGTTAGATATGTTGTGAAAGGGTTATGCGGATCAGAAGAATGATAAGAAAATCGAGTCAAGAGCCCCCTTCTTGACCTTCCCCCCTTGATTATCTATGCCCGGCAGGCAATCGCTTGCAGGATACGACTTTCCGCCTCCTCAAGCCGACGCTGCTGCCGCACACCGGTAAGTCCTTCGTAAATTGCCTGGCTGATTTCGCTATCTCGTGTAGACGACAGCTCCCCTTACAAGTGTCATATAGAAAAAAACGAATTGTTAGTCAAGAATAAAGCTTGCAAATCATCATTTGACTGACAGTTGCTCATGTGATAATCAAGTGCGGTCAGACAAATATGCGCTTGGGGAAATATCATGATTTTAGGAATTGATGTAGGGGGAACACATACGGATGCCGTTCTTATCGACAACTACGAAGTAAAGAAGACGGCCAAGGTTCTCACGAACCAGGAAAACCTTATCGAATCTTTTCATCAGGCCGCCCAAGAGATTCTGAAAGCTGAAGATCTGGGTAAGCTTGATCGCATTGTCCTGAGTACAACCATGTCGACCAATGCAATCGTCCAGGGCAAGGTCGATAAAGTCGGCATGATCCTGGCCAGCGGTCCCGGTCTTTCGCAGGCAATGCTGAAAATCAATGAATACACGCACTTCATATCGGGTTATGTTAATCATCGGGGTATCAAGATTGCCGACATCAATCCCGAGGAAATCACATCCATCAGCGAGTCACTGCGGGATAATGCGATCCGACACGTCGGTATTGTCGGCAAATTCTCCACCAGGAATCCTGACCTGGAAACGCGCATATCGGACATGATCAATGGTGACTTTGACCACATATCATTCGGCCACCGGATGTCCGGAAATCTGAATTTTCCGAGGCGCATCGCCACGACGTATCTTAACGCCGCCATATGGAATACGTACAATAATTTTGCAGGAGAAGTACTCAAATTTGTCGATACTATTCAGGTAGATGCACCTATTTATATTCTCAAGGCAGACGGAGGAACATCCGAAATAAGTCAGTCTGCCAAATATCCCGTGGGAACGATCTTATCCGGACCGGCTGCAAGTATCATGGGAATTCTGAGTCTCTCGCAGTGTGGAGAAGATGCAATTGCACTTGATATCGGCGGTACGACTACGGACATCGCCATATTTGCCGATGGAGTTCCCCTCCTGGAGCCCTTCGGCGTAACCATCGAGGGGCACAAAACTCTGACCCGGGGCCTGCGTTCAAGGTCCATCGGTATCGGCGGTGACAGCAAAGTTCACTGGGAAAATGGCGAGTTACACATCGGACCCGAGAGAATTGGGCCGGCTGCCGCGTTTGGGGGACCACATCCGACTCCGACCGACGCCATGATTATCCTCGGCCTTACGGATATCGGCGACAGCCAGATGGCTGAAGCGGCAGTAGGAAGATTAGCTGAAAAAATTGGCACATCCATTGAAGATACATCCAAGATGATCTTCGACAAGGCGTGCCGGTTAATAGCCGACGCCGTTCAGGACATGATCGAAGAGATTAACAACAAACCCGTATACACGATACATGAAATTATCGAGGACAAAAAGATTACCCCCAAAGCATTGTTTGTGGTCGGTGGGCCAGCACGCCCCATGGCCTCTCATCTGGGCAACCTTCTCGGATGCCCGACCCATATCCCGGAACATGCGGAAGTCGCGAACGCCATCGGTGCCGCATTAGCCAGGACAACGACGGAAATCACACTTTTGGCCGATACGGAAAAGAAAACCCTTACAATCGTTGAAGAAGGAATTCAGCAGGAAATAACTTCCAAATTCAGCAGACATGACGGAATCGCTATCCTGCAGGACAAATTGCGTGAAAGAGCCCTGAAAATGGGTGCTAATGAAGCGGATCTTGAAACGGAAATTATAGAGGATCAGGAATTCAATATGGTGCGGGGATACTACACGACCGGCAAAAACATCAGATTGAAAGCCCAGATAAAACCCGGGTTGATATCCGGCTTCAGGAAGGATGTATCTCTATGACAAAATCACTGAAAAAAACAGGTTTGATTTTCTTTCCGGCGTTTGACTGGGCCATATCATCCACCCATCCGGAAAGGGAGGAGAGACTTCTGTACACGCAGGATCAGGTCTTCGAAGAAGGATTGCTGGATTTTGATAATATTATCGAATATAAGCCGGGAATGTGTACCTATGAGGATATAAACCGAATTCATATCTGTGTTCCCGACGCCAAAGGCGTGACGACCGAATCGCATCTGATATCAGCAGGCGGTGCCATTACTGCAGCCGAAAAGGTACTTGAAGGAGAAGTGGATAATGCATTTGCCCTTGTCCGTCCGCCAGGTCATCATGCAATGACGGTGGTACACGGAAACAGGGGGTTCTGTAACATCAATATCGAAGCCGTTATGATCGAACACATAAGAAATAAATACGGCCACAAAAAAATCGCGATCATTGATACGGATTGTCACCACGGGGATGGAACCCAGGACATTTACTGGCATGACCCCGATACACTTTACATCTCCATTCATCAGGATGGTAGGACCCTGTATCCGGGTTCGGGATTCCCCGATGAATTCGGCGGCCCTAACGCTGTTGGAGCAACGGTCAATATTCCTCTCCCGCCGAAGACGTCGGAGGAAGGATTTCTTTATGTACTGGATCACCTGATTCTGCCCATCCTTGACGATTTCAAGCCTGACCTTGTCATCAACTCCGCCGGCCAGGACAATCACTACACTGATCCCATTACCGACATGCGCTTTACCGCCCACGGATATGCAACCCTGAATGACCGGCTTTCGCCTGATATTGCCGTCCTCGAAGGTGGTTATTCCGTAGAGACGGCTCTGCCGTATATCAATGTCGGGATCATTCTCGCCATGGCGGGTATCGATTACAGCTTTGTCCGCGAACCCGATTACAACCCCGATGCAATAAGACAGTCTTCCGACATCACGCAGTATATAGAAAAGGTAGCCGATGTCATCCATAATTTGTGGAAAAACAGACGTGCCGAGAAGGCGAAGGTCGACCGTTCAAACGAATTTGTCACACGACATAAGAGCGTATACTACGACACAGACGGAATCAGCGAAGATCAGGAAGAAACGGTCCGCATATGTGATGACTGCGGAGGTCTTTTGACAATAGATTCACGGGCGAATTTCATGGACAGAATTTTTGCAGTCATTATCCCGCGTCGGAGCTGTCCGACATGCCGCAAAAAAGGAGAAGAGATCTTCGATACAACCGATAAAAAAGCATATCGAAATGTGTATTTCCAGGACCGTGAAAAAGACATCTTTTTAGTAAAATGAATAAACGAGTGAGTTGTCAAAAATATTTCCTGACCCTGAATGATAATGCGCGCTGAATCAGAGATTGACTCTGACACAAGATCAAATACCAAGGAGGGATAGTATTGTGAGTGAAGATGCAATCAAGAAACAGACTCAGGAAACAGCGAAGAAACTCTTCGGCAAAGGAATCAAGATGGATCCACCGTATCTCATGTGGAAAGAATTTGACAGGGACCTCGCCAATGATTTTTCCAAATTCATTACCGGTAATCTCTATTCCAGAACCGTGCTGACGCTGCCGGAGCGTCAGATGGCAGCATGTGCCATACTGGCAGCAACGGGGGCAACGGCAGAATTAAGGCTTCATGTTAACGCAGCCCTGAACGTCGGCTGCGACCCTAGAAAGCTGACTGAGGTTTTTTTCCAGGTGGCGACATATTGCGGTATGCCGACCGTCAACGAGGCACTGGAAGTATATCGCGAGGTACTGAAAGAACGTGGGGAATGGCCGATTAAGTAAGGTGACTGTCAGCAACCGGACCATATGTTATGCAGTAATCATTTTTCACGGGTGACAATAAAGGGGGAACCGATCCCCCCTTTTAATTTGCAGGGTAACAAGGCAAATCATTTATAAGGTATCAATAACGATAAATTATATTTTTGAAGAGCAATGCCTGAAAACTGAAGTACATCATCATGGGTTATCTTACAGACACTGAATTTCAGCAACTCATCGATACGATCCGAAAACGTCCTGAATACCAGTTTTCCGGCTATTGGTTTAATATCATCAAATTCGGCGATCTGATGTTTGTACAGGGGTGTGTCGACGATGATGATGCTCCCTATGGCCTTGACAGAAATATCGTCATCCTGACAGAAAGTATTGCAGCCGAAGAACTGGAGGGATACCGACCAGAAATTGAAGGGCACCCTGTCGACACATCAGAAGAAGCGCTGCTTGTCGAGTATCTCTCCTCAAAATCCGCACACGACGTGGAACTCATCGTTCCCGAGAGAAATACTGCACACCCCGTTGCCTGGAGCAGGTTCGATGCCACACCCGAATATCGTATGTATAATCACTTCATTTACCCGGTCATTATCGAGGTAATCGAAAGTATCGAATCAGACCGGTCATTGGACAAGCCGGGGTTTTGCCCCCTCCACACTCGGGAAGGTGAAATC
>Ga0272441_10007399_pt1 | contig 17877 bp, 16 predicted proteins | sample SSMProp6N_FD_193582 | JGI IMG/M metagenome (GOLD analysis project Ga0272441, IMG submission 193582) | Marine sediment archaeal communities from Little Sippewissett salt marsh, Falmouth, MA, United States - SSM-Prop-6N | ecosystem: Environmental > Aquatic > Marine > Wetlands > Sediment ... | reverse complement strand
TCTTTTTCGGCCCTGCCGCACAGTTTTCCGCCTTCCTCTCGGCACTGATAACCATCGCCATCTTCGAGGGGGCCTACATCACCGAAATCGTCAGGGCCGGCATACAGTCCATACCGCGGGGACAGTATGAGGCGGCCTATGCGCTGGGACTGTCGCGCATGGAGGCCATGCGCCATGTCATCCTCCCTCAGGCAACGAAGATAATCCTGCCCCCCCTGGCGGGGCAATTCATATCGACGATCAAGGACTCCGCCATCGTTTCCGTCATCTCCATACAGGAGTTGACCTTCCAGGGTATGGAACTCATGGCGGCCACCTATCTGACCTTCGAGTGCTGGATAACGATTACCGCCCTCTACCTCGTCCTGACATTGACGCTCTCCCTGGGTGCAACCCGCCTTGAGGCGTATATCCGCAGGAACGAAGTATAGGAGACTATCATGCACGACAGCACCGACCTTACCCTTGAGCCCGTAGCAGGCCTCATCCGGCGTCTGGCCCTTCCGGCCAGTGTGGGATTTCTCTTCAATACCCTCTTCAACGTGGTGGACACCTATTTCGGCGGGATCATCTCCACGGAGGTACTGGCCGCCCTGTCGTTGTCACTACCCGTCTTTTTCATCATCATCTCCATGGGGACGGGGCTCTCCACGGGGACGACGGCCCTCATCGCCAACGCCCTCGGCGCCGGAGACAGGGACGGGGCCCGTCTCTATGCCGTTCAGGGCATCACCTTCGGGATCATAACGGCCATCGTCACCACCTTCATCGGCTGCTATCTCTCTCCCCTGCTCTTCACCATACTGGGCGCAACGGGGGAATACCTGGCAACGGCCCTGCTCTATATAGACACCATCTTTGCCGGAACGATCTTCTTCATCCTCGCCTATATGCTGAATGCCGTACTGACGGCTACAGGCGACACAAAATCTTTCAGAAACTTCCTCGTGACGGGGTTTTTTCTGAACATCGGCCTCGATCCGCTCTTCATCTTCGGCGGTTTCGGGATTCCCCCCATGGGGATTGCAGGGATCGCCCTGGCGACGGTTCTCATACAGATGATGGGGAGCATATACCTGGGCTTCAAGGTACACCGGTCAGGTCTCCTGAAAGAGAAAAAGCTGCAGGACATCTTTCCGAAAAGGAGGCCCTTCAGGGACATCGCATACCAGGGGTTTCCCGCCAGCTTCAACATGATCACCATCGGTATCGGCTTTTTCGTCATTACCTGGTTTATCAGCGCATTCGGGAAGGATGCCGTGGCGGCCTACGGCATCGGCATCAGAATCGAGCAGATTGTCCTCGTCCCCACCATAGGATTGAACATCGCCACACTGACGCTGGTGGCACAGAACAACGGTGCCGGACTCTTTCACCGCATCACGGAGACACTGCATAAGGCACTGTTCTATGGCGGCATCATCAGTGCCGCCGGAACGGTCATCGTCCTGGCCGGCGCCCCCTTTCTGATGGCCATATTCACCAATGACCAGAGTGTCATCGCCATCGGTACGACCTATATCCGCATCGACGCCCTCGTCTTTTATGGCTATATCATCCTCTTCGTTCACGTCGCCGCCCTGCAGGGTATCAAGAAACCGATGTATGCCGTCTGGATCGGCCTGATCCGGCAGCTCGCCGCCCCGATGGTGGTCTTTTACCTCTTTGTGACTGTCTTCGGCTGGGGATTGCTGGGAATCTGGTGGGGATTCTTTCTCATAACCTGGGGCGCCGCCATCTTTACCCTGTTCTACGCGCGCGCGCTCCTGAATCGAAACAGACTGACTCCGCCCCCGTCCGATCACGGATAGAGGCGGTGTCCTCATGGGAGAAAAAACATGCACGGAGATGACCGCGCGTGATTACCGCGTACTCCTCCGGGCCGGTTTTCTGCCGCCCTTACTGCGCGATGGCCCGTAGTATCTCTTGGCCCCCTTCGTCGTCCCCCCCTGCGATGCGGTGTTTCTCTGAAGGGGATCTCTGCCGATCCATCGGGGATTGACCTTCCTGTTTCTGACCAGTTCACGCAGTCGGGGCAGGTCGCCCTTGGTCACGAGGGTGAAGGCCCTGCCGCTCCGCCCCATGCGCCCCGAGCGCCCCGTGCGGTGGGTATACTGGTTCCCGTTATCGGGAAAGTCCCAGTTGACCACATGGGTGACATGGGTAAAGTCGAGCCCCCGGCCGGCGACATCGGTGGCAATGAGATAGCGAAGCCGCTTTTTCTTGAACTGCCTGAAGAGCGACGACCGCTTGTCCTGGCTCAGTCCGGCGTGGATATAATCGATGTCTTTCAGCTCTTTCCGCATATCGTGGAAGAGCTTATCGACCTTGTAGCGGGCGTTGCAGAATATGATACCCTGGCTGACATCCTCCCGCGAAAGGTATTTGACCATTTCTTCCTTTTTGTGCTTGGGATGGACATAGGCAAAATAATGCTCAATGGAGGCGGGCGCCGCCTGCTTCTTGATCAGTGACAGGTAGACGGGGTCCCGCAGGTAGTTGTGTGTCAGCTTCGTGATTTCCTCATCCATCGTGGCGGCAAAGAGGAGCGTCTGATGTTCCTGCAGCATGCATGACATGATGAATTCTATGTCTTCGAGAAACCCTTCCCGCAGCAGTTCATCGGCCTCATCGAGGACGACGCACTTCACCTTCGACAGGCTGACCTCTCCGTCGTAGAGGAGATCGATGAGCCGTCCCGGTGTGGCAACGAGTACATGGACCTCATGTCTGAGCTTTGCTATCTGGATCTTCTTATCGAAACCGCCGAAAACGGAGAAGGGAACCACGCCCAGGCCCCCGCCGATCTTATCGATCTCACCGACATACTGAATGCAGAGCTCCCGCGTCGGTACGATGACCAGCCCCTGTATGGCATTCTCGTGTATGTCTACCTGCTGAACCAGTGGGATGGCACAGGCGGCGGTCTTCCCCGATCCCGTTTCCGCCAGGGCGCAGAGGTCCCGACCTGCCATAACCGTCTTGTAGGTAGCCTCCTGTATGGGGGTCATTTCCTCATAGCCCATCTTCTCGATTGACCTGAGGAGTTCCTTCGGAAGCCCGATCTGACTGAACTTCGGGAGCCGCACCTCTGTCTTCTCGGCAGGTACCTCGATCTTTTCCTCCCGCCGGGGCCGCGCCGCCTGCGGGGTTTGTTTTTTGTTATTCCTTCCTGAAATCTTCTCGACAAGAGAGTTCAGGGCCTTGAACAGATGTAATTTCATATAGTGTCGTCCTTCCATGTGCGACGGTATTCCTTTGCTGTGCACTCTCTACTATAACACAAATCGTCACCTTTGAGTGATATTTATTTGATGCATGGGGAAAAGAGGGCTGCAGAGGCCCTGTTGCCGATCCTGTTCGGGGGTGGTGGTAAGCCCGGTACATCCCGGATTTCACAAAGAGACGGCGTGACGCATCGATACCGAGGGGAAGGCACCATCGGACCCTTTCGCCGCAGACCGATGGCATGATCCTCAGCCTTCAAGGACGCGCGCAGACACGGTGCAGCCCTCTAGGCGCGGTGATTCCGCAGGAAGAGGGCACAGATCAGTGTGATCGCAATCATTGCCACGCCCGCCGCAGTGAAGCTCGCATGAAAGCCGAAACGGTCGATCATATAGCCTATCACGGGCGTCAGGACGCCCCCCCCTTCCATGCCGCTGAAGAAATAGATGCCCAGTATGGTGGAACGGTTTTTCACCGATGTCTTCCCCACTATATAGGACTCCGACACGGGCATGCGGACAAAGTACAGGATCCCGAGAACAAAGAGTATGGCATACATACCCGTACTGCTGTCGATGGCATTGACGGTACAGATCACCGGTCCCGCGGCCAGACAGATCGCCACGATGACGGGCACCCTCCCCCAGTGGTCCGACAGATATCCCCCCAGGGGACTGGCCCAGAGACCGGCCGAGTACAGAAAGGCCATGGCGGCGGCGGCCGTCCCCTCGGCCACGGAAAAGTGGTCGACCAGAAAGAGGGGGGTAAAGGATGCCACGGCAAAGACAATCGTGTTGAGAGAGGTACTGAGAATGATGAATATGACGAGGCGGCGAACCCGTCCCGGTTTCGACAGCCCCGCCGGGTCGGCAATGACGGTCTGTCCCGCCTTCCCTTTTCTCGATTCGATCCTTCCCAGCACCAGGTAAAAGACGATGCCGAATATCATGGCCGGCACGGCAAGCCCGATAAAGGAACCACGCCAGCCCCAGTTGACCGCAATGGCCGCCGCCACAATGGGTGCCAGGAAGTAACTGGCACTCCCCCCGATGAGGTGGAGACCGAGGGCACTGCCCCGTTTCTCCGGTGCCACCGAGGCGGCAATAATGGGAGGCGCGGCAGGGTGATAGCCGCCCCCCATGAATCCCATCACGATGAGACAGGCAATCATCATCGCGTAGGTGTAGGATAACCCGACGAAGAGACCGGCCACTGCCACACCGCAGATCCCCATGGTGATGATGATCCGTGGTCCGATACGATCGGTGAGCCACCCCGCCGGCAGCTGTCCGACGCCATAGGCGAGCGTAAAGGCCGAAACCACCAGACCGGTCTTCGTATAATCGAGGTTGAAGTCGTTGCGGATCAGGGGCGACAGGGGAATGGGCAGTGCCGTCAGGAGGTGGTGTCCGAAGTGGGCCAGGATGAAGAGGGGCACCAGCCCCATGGAGCGCCAGTACTGTTTGATTGTCATGCAACATCCTTTCAGTAGCAATAGGTTCGCAAAAAGTCTTTTTCGAGCGGATTCGAGCATTTCGGGAAAGAGATGATTGCAGTGGATGACGTCAAGAAAATCTAAATGTTTGAGTGCGTGAGCACGAGTTTTAGATTTTTAGTCATGCACTGCAATCATCCCCGAAATGGTCTTCACGCGAGAAAAACAGACTTTTTGCGACAGGGGCAATAGTATACTATTACCATCTACAAGAGAATCATTATAGAAGGAGGGGTCCTGCTGTCAAGAAGAAAAGCCCCCGCTCTCGGCCATCACGACAGGCGGTTTCTGAAGTCATCGTAACCGAAGGCGCGCACCAGGCGGAAATTCCCTGCCTCGGTCCAGATACCGATGGAGGGAAGTCCCACACCGTTGAAGGTCGTCGTCTTCACCATGGTATAGTGGATCATGTCCTCGAAGACGACGCGATCACCGATGGCGAGGGGTCTGTCGAAGGAGTAGTCTCCCATGCAGTCGCCGGCCAGGCAGCTGATCCCCCCCATGCAATAGGAGGGTCTCCCCTCTACGGGATCGGTGGCACCGACGATACGCGGTTTATAGGGCATCTCCAGTGTATCGGGCATGTGGCTGGTGAAGGATACATCGAGGATGGCCGTCTTTCCGTCACCGGTCTCCACGATGTCCTGGACGGTGGAGACGAGACAGCCCGCCTCCCAGCCCACGGCCGCGCCCGGTTCGAGGATCACGTCGATGCCGCCGTACCGGTCGCGGAAGGAACGGATGAGACCGATGAGGTGGGGCACGTCATAGTCACCGGCCGTGATGAGATGACCGCCGCCGAAATTGATCCATGAGCACTGACCGATCAGTGGAGCGAAGCGGTCCTCCACCGCCGCCAGTGTCCGCTCGAGGGCATGGGAGTCGTTTTCGCAGAGGCTGTGAAAGTGGAGGCCGTTGATCCCCCCGGGCAGGGTATCGGGGAGTCCGTCTCTCCCTATCCCCAGGCGCGACCCGGGCCGTGCGGGATTGTAGCGGTCCGTGGCCACCTCCGAATGTTCGGGATTGATGCGCAGGCCACAGAGGACCGGTTCGGCACTCTCTCTGATACGATCCCTGAACCGTTCCCACTGATTCAGGGAATTGAAGGTGATATGACTGCTGAGACGCATCAGTTCATCGAATTCATCGTCGCGGTAGGCCGGCGCGCAGAGATGGGCCCGTGACTGCATCTCCTCGAGAGAGAGGCGGGCCTCATGGAGGGAGCTGGCCGCGGCGCCGCCCAGATAGCGCCTGACCATGTCGAAGGTGCTGAACATGGCAAAGCCCTTGAGGGCGCAGATGATCCGTGCCCCCGTCACCTCCGCTGCGTGATGCAGCACTTCCAGGTTGCGGCGGAGCCGCTGCTCGTCGAGGACGTAGCAGGGTGATGGGATGACCGAAAAGTCTATGGCCATGGAAACACTCCCCTGTGATGTTATGTCTTCCCTGCAGCACCGGGACTTATCCCGCTTCGACGGGGAGGGGCCGGTCTATCTCCTCGTGCCAGGGCAGGCCGTAGCGGCCAAGGGCATCCATGAAGGGATCGGGATCGAATTCCTCTACATTGAAGACGCCCGGCCCTTTCCACTGATCAGTGAGGACCATCATGGCCCCGATCATGGCGGGAACACCCGTGGTATAGGAAACGGCCTGCGCCCCGATCTCGCGGAAGGTCTCCTCATGGCTGCAATTGTTGTAGAGGTAGCAGGTACGATCCCGGCCGTCCCTGACACCCCTGATCTGACACCCGATGGATGTCTGTCCCCGGTATCCGGCCCCCAGTGAGGAGGGTTCGGGGAGGAGGGCCTTCAGGAACTGCAGTGGAACGATCTCGCGCCCCTCGTAGAGGATGGGCGTGATGCTCGTCATGCCCACATTCCGGAGCACCGTGAGATGCCGGAGGTAGGACTCCCCGAAGGTCATCCAGAACCGGGCCCGCCTGATCGAGGGGATATGCCTGACCAGTGACTCCAGTTCCTCGTGGTAGATGAGATAGGACTCCTTGACACCGATTGCGGGATAGGCTATGGGCCGGTGCACCGACAGGGGATCGATCTCGACCCAGCGGCCATCCTCCCAGAACCGCCCTCTCTGGGTGATCTCCCGGATATTGATCTCGGGATTGAAGTTCGTGGCAAAGGCCTTGCCGTGATCTCCCGCGTTGCAGTCCACAATGTCGAGGGTGTGGATCTCATCGAAATGGTGCCGCCTCGCATAGGCCGTGAAGACGCCCGTCACGCCGGGATCGAAGCCGCAGCCCAGCACCGCCGTAATCCCCGCTTCACGGTACCGTTCATGATAGGCCCACTGCCACTGGTACTCGAACTGGGCGACGTCTCTCGGCTCGTAGTTCGCCGTATCGAGATAGTGCACCTTCGTCTCCAGGCAGGCGTCCATGATGGGAAGGTCCTGGTAGGGGAGTGCAACGTTGATGACGATGGAAGGACGAAAGGCCCTGATCAGGTCAACTACTTCGGTGACGTTGTCGGCGTCGACCTGTGCCGTCTGGATGGGCATGGTGGTGATCTGCCCGGCTATACCGTCGCATTTCGATTGTGTTCGACTGGCAAGCATGATGTCGGTAAAGATGTGAGACGCCTGGGCACATTTGCGCGTGACCACATCGCCGACCCCGCCGGCGCCGATTATCAACACACGTCCCATAGGCACCCCTTCCCTTCCGACCGGGGAGACTTCACCGGGTATGACGGGAGATTCCCCGGCGGGTCAGTGCATCGGCATATCGGGTCGATCCACCGGGGACACGAGGCAGACCCTCTACCTGCATGAATGACCGTTTGTCAAACATCGGCAGACAGAGGGCATTTCGGCATGAGTCAGGAGAAGCCCTGACCCCTTTCTGTGCTATATATTCATCTCGATGGAGGCCTTGACGGCTGCAACGATCTGATCCATCTGATCTTTGGTGGCAACCAGGGCCGGGGCAAAGTTCATGATGGTGTTCATCCCCGGCAGGCTGCTGGCGGTCCGGCCGACCAGGACCCCCTGAGCCGCCACGTCGCCCACAATTTTGCCCATCTGGGCCTCGGTGATCGGTTCCTTCGTCTTCTTGTCCTTGACGAACTCGACGCCGCAGAAGAGTCCCTGGCCACGTACATTGCCGACGATGGGGAAATCTTCCAGTGCCTTCAGCTCTTCAAGGAAATACTTGCCCACCACACGGCTGTTTTCAACCAGGCCTTCATCTTCGATGATTCGTATGTTTTCGAGGGCCGCCGCCATGGGGCCGGTACACCCGCCGTAGGTACTGATGTCCCTGAAGTAGTTGAGCCGTTTCTCGGGAGAACCGGTATCGAGGAAGAGATCATAGATATTGTCTCTGATCACCGTGACCGACAGGGGCTCGTAACAGCTGGCCACACCCTTGGCCATGGTCACCATGTCGGGGTCGCAGTCGTAATGTTCGTGTCCCCAGAACGTGCCCGTCCGGCCGAATCCGCAGACCACCTCGTCCATGATCAGGTATACCCCGTATTTCCGGCAGATCTCCTGCATCAGGGGATAATACTCCTTGACGGGAACCAGGATACCGCCACCCGCTGTAATCGGTTCCACGATAACGCCGCCCACCGTATCGGGACCCTCCTTCAGTATCAGGTCCTCCACTGCACGGGCACATTCGAGGTTACAGTTGGGATACTCCTTGCCGAAGGCGCACCGGTAACACAACGCCGGCGGAAATCCGGCAAACCCGTCGGCCATGGGACCGAAATGATATTTTCTCTCTTCCTGCCCCGTGGCGCTCAATGCGCCGATGGTGGTACCGTGATAATCACGTTCACGGTAGAGCACCTTATATTTACCCTTGCGGTCGTCATTGATCTTTGCAAGCTGGCGGATAATCTTGAAGGCCTTTTCGTTGGCTTCAGATCCCGAGTTGGAAAAGAAGGCCTTGCCCAGTCCCGGCAGCAGTTCCGTCAGTTTTTTGGCCAGCTTGATGCTGGGGATGGTGCCGACACCGCCGGCGTAATAGCCCAGTTTCTGGACCTGGTTCGCGATGGCGTCGGCCATGCTCTTGCGGCCGTGACCGACGACGACGCCCCAGACACCGCCCGACGTCGCATCGAGGTATTCCCTGCCCCGGATATCTTTGACTATGAGACCCTTCCCCTCGACAATGATCATCTGTTCTTTCTTCTTGAATACATCGTGGGGTTTCAGATGATGCCAGAGACAATCTCTATCGGCCGCAACCATTTCTTCGACATCGTAGTCGAGCCAATCAACACTTTTGTTCATCATGCAATCCTCCATCACAATCCTAATTTAATGAGCGTTCATTCCAGTCGCACGAAAAATGATTGGAATACAATAGCTTATTCCCTCCTGTATTTACAGGTCACTGGCTGTTGCATCATGACTGCCTGTACACGTAATATCAAATATGCCGCATCACTGACGCACCTATCACATCACGTACCCGCTATATCATCGATGCATCAATGTCAAGGGAATTTTATTGCCGTGAGGCGAACAGGCACCAGAGATAACTACGCAGAAAGAAAGGATCCGCTGGCCAGGGACAACGCCTCTCTAATGCTTACCATTTCGTACCGTTCAGGGGGAATCGGGCCTTTCGGCAAGCGATGGCGTGTTGCGCCTCCGCGGGGAGATCGTGCATGCTGAGAGTCGGGACCGTGTTCCCATCTGTCTCTATTTCTATAGATCGGGGGGCACAAAATCGGCCAGTTGAGAAGAGCGACCGGGAACCGCCACGGCACCCTTCTTCAGCAGTCTCCGCACTCTTTCAATACGCTTGATGTCTCCCGCTGTAAAGAGGCCCTTCGACAATGTCATGTCGGTAATGTCTATGGCACCGTCGGAGGCGCCCAGCCAGAAGTGGCCGGCCTGAAATTCGCCCTGAACGATATCCCTGATGGCCCTGTAGACGGCGACATCCATCTTCTTCAGCGCACTCGTCAAGACCCGCCCCGGAATCACGGCATCCTTATCCAGGTCTTCGGCGATCCAATAGACATGCTTCGACGCCTTCACCGCATCGGCCACGCCCGTGCTCGTGTTTCCGGCAAGACTGAAGATGATATCGACACCCTTTTCGATCAGTTCACGGGCCAGTGATGTTCCCTTTTCCGGATCATCGAAAGAACCGGCAGAGACGGCGATTACGTCGATCGGTGTATGCCCTTTCTGTTCAGATGTCCGGACCCCCGCCCGAAAACCGCTGATGTATGCCTCGACGGGGGGTATATCCATGCCGCCAATGACACCGATCTTCCCCGTTTTCGTAAAGAGTCCCGCCACAATGCCCGCCATGTACCCACCCTCTTCGGATTTGAAATCAAAGCAGACAACATTCTTCCCCGGAATGTCTCCCTCTATGTGAATGAAACGGGTATGGGGGAAACGAGGCACTACCTTCTTTACGGCATCCACAAAGAGAAATCCCAGCGTAACGACAATATCGGCATCCCCGGCCGCTGCCGTCAGATCCGCGACATAATCGGCCGCACTGAGGGACTGACCAAAGGTCGTCTCTATGGCGAATTCCCTCTTTGCCCGCTCGACACCCTGCCAGCAGACATCATTGAATCCTCTGTCACCCAGACCTGCAGCGTCCGTCAAGACAACGACATTCAGCTTCGCGGCATGTATTTCCGGTGCACATATCAGACCGGCCATGAAAAAAATAGCAACTACACATAAGATGCCCTGCTGAATAGCAGGTCTACGATACCGCATGACAACCTCCCGGATATTTACTGTCAGTCTTTGCAGTGCGCAGGGGCACATCCCCCCCTGTCTGTCAATGTATCCTTATCAGTTATTGAGAGGATTGTACATGCCGATCCGCCGCTGGATCAGTCCTTGTTGTTAATGTTGTGTTGTGTTCCCTAATCTCACCAGAGAGCCTTCGACAGAGTCAAGAGCAGCTTTCACCCCTGATTATGACAATAAATAGCGCTGTCCCTATTTATTCAAATGTCAAGGAAATTTTATTGACGTGAGGCGATCAAGCACCAGAAATAACTATGCATAAAAAAGGGTTGTCATGCCCGGACCTGACGGCTCTGTCCCCGCAATCAACACATGGGAGGAAAGACCGCGGCAACACCCTGGCAGGACGGCGGATAGCATCACAACAGGCATAGGCTCGTTCCTCCCGTGATCACCTGCGGACAGGGACATATCCCGGTCACGCCGTGGAGGAAAGAAAGACGATCAAACTCAGGAAGACTTCTCCAAAAACATGTCAAGCGAACGACACTGTCTACATTTTATGATACCGTCGGCATCGAGCAGGATAAAGGTGGGAACTCCGATGACATTATAGGAGAGCGCCACCTTACCGGTGTCGAGAAGCACCCGGTAGGGGAGTTGATGCTTTTCCACATAGGCACGAATCCTACTGGGCGGTTCATTGATATCTATGGCGAATACTGCTACATCCTTATCCTTGTATTTGGAATGAATTTCTTTCAGATAGGGTATGGTTTGACGGCATTTTATACACCAGGTGGTCATAAAATAGAGGAGAACTGTCTTCCCCCTGTAATCACTGAGGCGAACCTCCTCGCCCTCCAGATCTTTGAGAATAAAATCGGGTGCCGGCGCCTCGATCGATTCTTTCCATAGGTCACCCTGTGCGGCCTCCGGCGCCAGCGGGCCTGCAGCCATGAACAGGCCGACGGACAGCACACAAATAATGATAAAACATTGTATCTTCCTCATACCTACCTCCTGACTGAGAAGCATACCCGTTCAATGAAACATACGCCACAGTGCTGCAGAGTCCGTAGCGGACCTCTTCGCCGGCTGTCGATACCGGCATACCGTATTCCTCACGGTTACTATCACTACACAAGCAGATTCATAACGGGATAAAAAAGGAGCACCCGAATTCGAGTGGGAGTACTGAAGTGAAACCGTTGTACCTTTTTCTTCGATGCCTACGTATGGATCCTACCATACGTCACAGAGAGCGACGCAGAGAACCTCGCCAAAATCCAGGAACGCCTCTTTCTTCTGGAAATGCCTTTTACTATACGCAGCTGATTCTGTGGAGTCAATCTTTTTATGCCACTTCCGGTTCTTTCATTGTCACCGTCGTACATCGTCCTCATAAAATTTCGATGCAAAGGCCACCTATTCCCCACAGTATGACGATGAGCGTTGAAGGCCGCAACAGGTTCATAGAAACTCACAGCCCCTTGATGTTTCTGGAAGCGGCCGGTTCCGGCGATGCACCGGGATGGATAGTTAGCGTATATACAATGTTATCAAAAAAAATTATCGAAACCTCTTGACAACTCTAACCGGGATAGATATACTATGATTCTGGTTAGGATAACTAATTGTTCTTGATTACTTTTTTATAAAGGATACAGTAATTCGACAACTCTTATGTTAGAGTGTCGGAGAGTTGGTTAAAGCTAATCACCTATTTTTCAGATCGGTTAGCCTACCGCGTTCCAACTCACGAACATACGCAACATAGTGTAACCATAATCACGTTAATAACTCTGCTTCAAAATCTTTCAATTCTCTTCTTCGCCAACACACCAATTTTCCTCATTCATAGTCACACACCGCACGAACCGCTCCATATTCCACAAGCCGCATAGACCGATACGCTGGCTTTATGGACAAAACCCTCCAGGGAGAACTCCTTAGAGTCCCTGTGGGAAGACTGTAGTATTGTTTCCAATACATTGGAAGGGGGGTGATAGGTGTTCTGTACACACGTATTATCGGTTAGGTTAATTGAAGACAGCAACAGATTGTCAAACTATAAAACTAAATGGAGGAAGAATAAGATGAAAAAATTGATACCTATTTTGGTTATTTTCGTAATGATGCTGGTACCGGCCATGGCCATAGGTGCCTCCGTTGAAGGAAGCGTACAGGGATTTTACTGTGTGACGCAGGGCAAGGTATGTCCCGTCGGATCGGAAGATCCCATGGTCGCAGCTGAAAGGGTCTTTGTCGTCCACGTCAGTGGTGCCGATTACTACTTTGTCCCCAATCTCGACAGGGCCATCATGGCGCGCCATATCGGTGAAATGGTGAAGGTCGAAGGTACCAAGAGCACCAAGTTTAAGGCAATCCAGGCAAAGGACCTGTACGTGAAAAAGGGTGGAATGTGGTCAAAGGTCTGGTCTCAGGACAAGCAGGACGAGATATACGACGATGTCATCGGTGGGAATATCTTTGGATTGGACTCAGAAAGTTAACCAGCAAGAGCCCCCTGCGTGCAGGGGGCTCTTAAGCACTTAACAGCAATTACCAGAGGTTCATGAATCAGGCAAATCAGAACAAGACAGCGGAAAACACGGTAGAGAAATATAAGGGTATTACAAGGAGGGGGTGTGATGTGCAAATGAACTATTCATATGAAGGATTGAACAAAAGGAAGATCATTACTTTAATATGTTTCCTGTATTTTTTTTCTCTCTTCATTATGCCCGGCAATGCACTCGCCTTTGGTGAGAAACCGCTTAGAATAAATGACGTGATCCCCGACATTCAGCTTCCGATCCCTGATAATGACTCGCATCGAAAATATCTGGGGCTGAAGGATTCTGGAAATTTCTCTCTTGACGAAATCAAGGCACGCTATCTGATCATACAGGTCTATACTATGTATTGACCGATCTGTCAGAGGGAGGCTCCCTCTGTAAACGCGTTGTATAATATGATCCAGAACCACGAGTCTGTAAAGAACGATATTAAACTTATTGGAATCGGTGCAAAGAATGACGCCTTTGAAGTAGATTTGTACAGGGATACCTACAAGGTACCCTTTCCATTATTCAAAGATAAAGAACTGGAAATTCACGAAAAGCTGGGTGGTCCTGCCACACCCTTCTTCATCATTGTGGCACTCAATGGCCGGGGCAAGAATAAAGTGATTTATACTCTCCTCGGCGGATTTGAATCGCCGAAGACGTTTTTCGATACGATCCTGGAGAAAACGGGATTACAATAGGAAGGATAGAAATGTGAAAAAATACGGCCTGTGTTTCACCGTTGGATTGATCTTCATCCTCTTCACCGGATTCCTATTCGCTGCACCGGGGGAGTTGAGAGAAAATATTTTCGACCCTGGAAAGCTCAAACCCACTGACAGTGCAGTAAAGGTACAGATAGAAAGTGACGCTCCCGATTTTACCCTCCCCTCTCTGTCAGGTGATAAAATTTCGCTGAGTCAGTATCGGGGGGAAAAAAATGTTGTCCTCTCCTTTGTGCCTGCGGCGTGGACACCCGTCTGTTCCGGCCAGTGGGCGGGATACAATATAGCGAAGTCCCTTTTCGACAAGCATGACGCAATTCTATTGGGGATATCCGTCGACCCCATCCCGACACTGCATGCATGGACACGGCAGATGGGAAATCTGTGGTTCCCCGTTTTATCCGACTTCTGGCCCCATGGGGAGGTCGCGAATAAATATGGAATACTCAGGTCCGACGGTGTCTCGGAACGGGCAATGTTCATAATCGACAAGAAAGGGATCATCAGGTACATAGATGTTCATGATATAAATGATCGTCCATCCCTGGGTGATATTGCGCAAGAACTCGAAACACTGAATCAGTGAAACAGACCATACGCGGATGTGACCGCAATATGACATCCCGAGGCAATGGACCCACCGAACAAGCAGGATACATGAAATATAGAGGTGTCGGGTGGGCATCAAGCAAGTACGGAGAAAATTTCCGAGAGATTTTAAGAGGGAAGTTGTGCGGTCGCTTCTCGAGGAGCAACGGCAGGTGCTGGATGTTGCCAGGGAACATGACATACATCCCAACATCTTGCACCGATGGAAGCGGGAATATCTCCTGTACAACGATAATGCCTTCCCCGGCAAGGGCCATACGAAACATCCGAGAGAAGAGATGGACCGGCTGCAAAAAGAACTGGAGAGCGTAAAAGAGGAGCGAGACATATTAAAAAAGGCCCTTGCAATTCTGTCAGAACGATCCCGATGAAACAGTGGGACATGACGCCGATTGCTTCCCGGAAACGTACTCAGTAATACATCTTTCGACCGTACCACCCCTTACCATTCCTTACCGGTCAGAAGAAACCAGACGTTCCTTTATACGATTGCCTGCTGTGCCTCCTGGGGAAAATCGCGCATGATGAGACGCCGTGTCTTCGCCTTTTTCCTGATATATATCGAGAGGATTCCGCCCTCCCCCGTAGTCGAGACCGACAACGAAGTGATCGCAAAAATCGGTGAGAATTGCACGACGATCCTCCCTGCTAAGGCTCGAGTCAAGATCGACCAGGGGAATGATGCCCCGGTTGAGAAAAGACTATATCCTGTTTCGTCACATCGATTCGAGATCCTCCCGGTCGTGTCGGAGCGAAATGCTGTCATCGCCACGGGCGGGAATACTCGGGGTGCCAATGGCAATGCTGCATATGAGCAGCAAACAGACTGCGCCTTTCATGAAAATCTTCATACTGCCATGCATGGTTCTCACTACCTCCACTCTCCGGCAACGATGGTCTGTTTAAGAGGACGATATGTCAGCAGTGCCCTCTTTCAGTCAAGGGAAATCGTCTCCATATCCCCGGGACATGGAACACTATTGCCATGCGGCCGAATTGACAGAAGTATGGCAGATACACAAATTACTAAAAAGGGTGCCTGAGTGGAACCATCCTCAGGCAAGGGGGCAACGGCTCCTTGGATACACATGATGTACACAGGGAAAAAAGAAAGGAACAGTTCATGACACGAAATGTTGGGATCGCGGTTTTGATAGTCGGCATCATTGCCATAGTCTTTGGTTCGATATTCATCTATCAGGGCGTCGCCAAGAACAACCTTCTGGTAACGGCAATGCAGCACGAAAAGATAACCCTCGGCATTGACCAGGACAGGCTGTCTGCCGGGGAACTCATCGATACTGCACGGGAGGCGGAAATAGCCGGTGATACGGTGAGAGATCATCGCCATAAGATTGCCCCCACCTACGGCGATCTGCTGGGGGGCAAGAAATTCGACCCGTCCAACCTTGAACAGTTGAAATACGCCCAGGCCCTGAACCTGGAAAACTACCTCTACCTTGCCGTCCTCGGGTTCGGCCTCATCCAGGTCGTTCTGGCAAGCGGTGTCTTCATGATCCTGACGGGCCTGGCGCTGTGCGGCATGGGACTGGTGCTGAGGCGCCTGCGTATGGAATAGGGGGACAGTGACTGGTCAATGGCAACACCTTTGCCCCCCCCTATTGACCGAGTTTTCTCAGGGAACGTGCCGTCTCCTCCAGACGCTGATCGTATTCCTTCAACTCCGCCGTGATGCGACGCATCGTCTCCTGCCACGATTCCCCCGCGTCCTGCAGGAATGAGCGGACTATCGCATCCGTCTTCCGTTCGATAAGGCGGCGGTATCGGCGGTAAAACCAGAAACCGAGCAACAGGTTCAAGAGGGCGTAACTCCCCAGTGCCGCCAAGCCGGCGGGACTGAAGAGATTGTAAAAAACAGTTGCCATGAAATCCAGCGTCTCTGTCACCGAGGGATATGCGAAGAGGCCCTGCCATGCCGCCTTTCCCGCAAGGGCGATAATCAGGCCGCAGAGCGGCAGGAGATAGGCGCCATATTGACCGCTCCGAAACGACAGGTGCCGGGCCGCCTGCGATGCAGCGAGCCGTCTGCGTACATACTCTTCGAGCCGTTCCTCGACGATTTTCCCGTGGTGCTCCGGGTCTAAGACGGCCTCGACCTGCCCGGCCATGGTGCGATGCGCGCCCTTTCGCATGATGCCGCTCATGATCCTGTCCCTGAGGGTGCCCAGCCGTCTCCGGAAGAGGGCGGCAATTCGCTGAGCAATGAAACCGAAGTCACTGGCCGTCGCCTCCGCCCTGTCTCCGCGACGGTATCTCCACTGCTCTACGAGTGCCGCTATGCCGTAGCCCGGCCCCGTCAGTATGGCAATGTTGTCTATCTTCGACCCTATCTCCCGACGGATCCCCTCATCCATGACCGGGGAGAGGGTCTCCCGAAGAGCCCCGTCACCGGAGCCCGCCGCCCCTATCGTCGTCATGACATGGTCCAGAATAGCGTGCATGGTCTCGAGGTGTGCCAGTTCGGTCTCAAAGAGCGAGCGGTATCGGTCATATTCCCTGTCCAGGTTTGCCGCCTTGATGTCCTTTATCTCCTTCAGGGCCCTCTGACGAAAGATCTCCTGGAGCAGGCCGGGAAACTGATTCCATGAAGAGAGAGACGCCCCGCCGGAGGCCTCCCCGGCGGAGATGGTATAGATGACGGGATTGGCGATGTCCACCTTTCGGAGGTGTCCCTGAAAATCGGCGTGGACCCGCCGCATCTCTTCGAACCCCCCTTCGAAATCCCTGCCGTCAAAAAAGAGGTCCGATTTGTTGAGGGCGAAATAGAAATTGTGCCTCGACTTCGGTACAAGCTGCAGAAATTCATAGAAACTGCCGTCGCCGTACTTTGCCGGAGAGGTCAGCCACAGGAGGACATCCATCTGCCCCATGAAGTCGAGGACCTGCTGCCGGTGTCCCGCCACGAGACTGTCATAATCGGGGAGATCGCACAGTATGATCTGCCGTGCCGCTTCGCTGGTGTGTGTGAATTCCTTCCAGTCTGTTTCCGAATCGGGGGAAAAGGGCACGGGGGCATCTTCGTGACGATATATCAAGATCGCCTCGGTGTGCGGCCGGCGGTGGCTCGCCGACGAGATGGGTGCCCCGGCAAGGGCGTTCATGAGTGTCGACTTCCCCACGCCCGTCCCCCCCAGTATTCCCACCACCAGGGACATCTGCGCCACGGCATCGAGGCGGTCGAGGAGTGCCTGCGTCCCTTCGACGATGCCCTGCCGCTCCTCCCGTGAGAGGCTGACGAGATCCGTCGTCCCTGCCATGTCCCGGGCCGCCACGATACGGTCGCGGAGCCCCGCCAAGGAATCCTTCATCCGCTAATCCCCCGTCTCCGCCCGCAGGTCCTTCAGTCCCTTCAATGCGTCATCGGACATGAAGAAGGGCTCCAGGCATGCCGCATACCGTTGTCTCTGTTCCTCCAGTATGTCCAGGATTCCCTCCCGGTGCCGTCTGTCGAGTTCACGGGCGATCTTCCGGATCTCGTGAAAGGCGAAGAGATTGACGGAACCCTTCGTGACCAGGGGCGCCAGGAATGAAT
>Ga0272441_10007397_pt1 | contig 17878 bp, 29 predicted proteins | sample SSMProp6N_FD_193582 | JGI IMG/M metagenome (GOLD analysis project Ga0272441, IMG submission 193582) | Marine sediment archaeal communities from Little Sippewissett salt marsh, Falmouth, MA, United States - SSM-Prop-6N | ecosystem: Environmental > Aquatic > Marine > Wetlands > Sediment ... | reverse complement strand
TGTTGTGTGGCGTTGGAATTGGTGAAGTGATAATTTACGCGCCATGTGAAGCCGAAATGGACGAAATCCGGGACGATCTTGGTGATCCGGAATTGTTGGATCAGCCGTGGAAATATCGTTTCATTGTCGAAGCGGAAAACAATGAATTGGCCGTTCTTCCGAATGACTGCATATATCAACCGATCAACACTTTTGAATTCAAGATCCCAACGGCCGACAAAATTCATTTGACAAAAGCAATGACGGAAGCAATCAAAATCATTGAAGATGAAAAGTAAAACACAACTTTGTCAAGACTTCTTGGATAAATTGAACAAATGGAAGATAAATCACGAAGTCTTCAATAATGGGATCCACGTTCAGATCCAAAGAATTCACAATTTTTATCCAACAAAAAGGTCGTATTATAACACGGAAACCGGTGAAAAATCTTTTTATCCAAACTTTAAAAACAACAACGAATTGTTGTTGTGGTTGGGTGAACGATTGACACCAATGAAGTTGACCGAAAACGCCTTCACGTTGGAATTCATCTTGGAAACTTTGGAACAATGTGAAGATCTTGAAGAAGCGAAACGAATTTTCCAATCAAAATCAATTAAATAAAATGCGAAGATTTTCAAACATAGACAATCAATTCATGATGGAACACAAATTGTCCCTTCCGGAAGTTTACGTCCTTGAATGGATGTTGAATCTTCCGATTTGGGCCGAACGTGTGATCGTGAACAAAAAAACATATTATTTCGCGTCAAAAACAAAAGCCGTTGAAGACCTTCCAATGGTGACGACGAAACCGGACACAATGTATCGATATTACAAAAAATTGGAATCGGTTGGATTGATCGAAAACCACAAGATCCAAAAACGTGATTTTATCTTGTTGACGGATCTTTGTTCAACTTGGAATCAAATCCGGAAGTCGGATGGAAATCCGGATCAACTCGGAAATTCATCCGAAAACCAATCGGATTTGAATCCGACATATAGTAATATAAATACTATTAATAGTAAAAAAGAAGATAGAACGTTGTTTTCTGAAAATGAAATCGAAGATCTTCCAAAACAAGTGATCCGGATTTTGAACGAATCCAAGCCAACTTCACGACCGTTTGAATTTACGGCGTCAAATCTTAACTTTGTAAAGGCCCGGGCCAATGAAGGTTTCAAATTGGATGACTTCAAAAAAGTCATTTCCTTCAAGGTGGCACAATGGAAGAATGATCAAAAAATGAAAAAATACATTCGGCCATCAACTTTGTTCGGACCTAAATTCAATCAATATTTGGTTGAAGCGTCGGACAAAAATCCGAACGGATCCGATGGTGATGGAAACTTTGAATTCAGTCCAACACAAAAAGCGTCGTTGTTATGATCGAAAAAGTATATCAAAATTTTAAAAAAGAAGCCGAAATGTTTTTCGTCACGAAATTCATCGATTCACCAAAATTGAAATCCAAATATGAAAAATGTTTGGACATCATTTTCAACGTGACCGGGAACATGGATCACAACAAAGGTTTGATCGCCTTCAATCAAAAATATGGCCAAGGGAAATCATTTTTCTTTGACGTGGTCCATCACCGGGTGAAAAGGACCAAGAACAAAAATGTGTTCGTCAAGACGACGGCCAAGGATCTTTGTTCGTTTTATGTGAAGGCCGACAAGAATTCAGATCCACAAGATCAATTGGAACGATTCATCAGCGTGAAAAATCTTTTTATTGATGACATCGGTGAAGAATTGAAGGACGGAAAAGAACGTCAAGTCTTCGGAAATAAATTGAACGTGATCCGTTGGGTGTTGTTGAAGCGATATGAACTTTGGATCCAAAAAGGTTGGAAGACTTATGGAACCACGAATCTTGACATCCAACAAATCGCCGAAAATTATGGTGGACGTGTAGCAGATCGTTTGATGGAAATGACATATTTCGAAGAATTCAAATTCCTTGACAAAGGATCATTCCGTCAAATCAGCGAATCCCGAAAATTGACACAAGAAGAAATCAAAGCCAATTGGAAGAAGTTTGAAAAGCCGGAACCAAAGATGGAACGTCCGGATCTTGAAAAATTCTTCAATGAGTTGGTGAATGAAAATGACGAATATTTCGAACACCTGGACAATTCTTGGTGGTCCTTCGTTAAAGATTATTTAATGGAAAAAGGTTTGTTGACTGAAAAGGATTTTGACGTGATCGACGAATCGATGTTGGAACAATCGGAATTGATCTTAAAACTTGACACAAGGCGATCCAAGCGCAAATCCTTAAAGCACACGACCGGAACGGTCCGAATGTACGGCGTTGATCAAGCGGTGTCGCAAATCACACGAAAACAAGTTTTTAAGACGGCTGAAAATATCGTGGCGCGTCGAAAATTTATGGAATTAAGAGAATCAAAACACGTCTTTGAATGAAAAAGTTTGAAACAATTATCGCGATCGATCCGGGAAAATCCGGTGGGATTGCATATTGGAACGGCGGTGTGATTAAGGCCGTGAAAATGCCGGAATCGGTTTCGGAAATCAATGATTTTTTGAAATACCTTCGTCAAACATATACGGACGCGATCTTGTTGATCGAAAAGGTCCAAGCATATCGCGGAAAAGAAGATGACGCGCCGGGAAAAAAATTCGGGATCAATAAAATGTTGAAGAATTACGCACAATTGACCACCGTGATCGAATTGATTGGTTTTCCGTGGGTTGAAGTTTATCCAATTTCGTGGCAATCTTCATTGGGACTTCGGATCAAAAAAGACAAAAGGACCAAGGTTGAACGTAAACGATCATATAAAAATTACGCTCAAAACTGTTTCCCGGAACTGAAAGTCACCGGCGCCACACAAGACGCGTTGTGTTTAGTGGCGTTTGCTCAAAAAAAATATTTGCATGATCCGGATTGGATTCAAGAAAGGTTGAACAAACCTTCTTCAGATCGAATAATTTAAACAAAAAAGAATAAATTAAATACATTTTTTTATGTATATTCGCATAACAAACAAACAAACCGTGGAAATATGGAACTACAAATCAAACAGAACGACGCGTTTTTGCAATTGGCAAAAATAACCGGAACGGCCCCGGAAGAACTATCAAAACAGATTTTGAAAGGATTGGACAAATTGGGATTTTTTGTGGATTGGACACAAGAAGCCGGAAAAACCATTGGAACAATCCATCGCGAATTCAATGACTTTCATTTTGAAGAAATAGTGGATTCAATTTGGCCGAACGATCCAACAAACAAAAACATTGAAAAAATCAATTTTTTAGATGGCGTTTTATTATGGGGAACCGCAATGGAACACGGGTGTGAAAAATGTGGTTGCGAATGTGATGTTGAACATGATGGAACGGACGGAATATCATGGAAGAACGTGAATTGTACAAATCCCGAATGTGATTGGTCAGATTCACGCGAACCGGATTGGGATGGCCTTCCGGGTGGATATGATTCGAAATATTAATTTAAACAAACATAAAAATGGAAAAATCAATCAACGATTTCAAGCCGGGCGAAGTTTATCGCCACAAAGATTTCGGCCAAGTGAAGATCCTTGGCCGTGAAGAAGGAACCGTCACCAAATTAAAGGTCACGCCGATCGATCGTGGTGACGGATGGGATCCAAAGACCGGAACTTTCAAAGGTGTCCGGAAAACGCGCCAAAATGACCGTGGCGAAGTTGTCACGAATTGGTCAAGAAGTGAAAACCGTGAATTTGGATCCGAAGACGTGGTCCACAAAAAAGATTTGTCATGATCAAAACATTCATCCGAAATTTAATCGATTTACTAATCTTCAGACAACCACGGGACATCATGGATCTTGTTTTCGGTTTTGGCCTTTGGTGTGTCATCTTAATACTATTTTTTATATGAAAAGAGCAGTCGCAACAATAACGGTTTATGTTTACGGCGAAACCGTGGTTGACTTGAAAGATAAAGCGAAATACATTGAAGAATCAATCAATCGCGCGGTTCAACACGACGCCGAAGCAAAGGTGGAACAACTTCACGAAGTGCCATTTGGAAAAATAGGAATACCAACACCAATCAAATTTGAACGATCATGAAAACAGAATGGAAGGAATTGAATCACCATTATGATCAAAGCCGGGCGGATCATTTGTCCGGCCTTGATCGTGATTGTCCCGGCCAATCACATTTGGAACACTACCGGGAAAAACACCCGGTCAAATACAAACGATTGTTGGAACTTACAAAACGAGAAGAAGAATGATCCCGGGCGCGGAAAAATACACACACGAATTGACGCCGTATGAAGAAGGAACGATCCTTCCATTGGTGGTCAAAAGATTGAAAACCAAGATCGGCAAAAAAAACGCCGTGACAAATTCACAAGTTGTGAAGGCGTTCAAGGATCATGGATATAAATTGACGGAACCAAGATTCCGGAAGATCATTCAACACATCCGGATCAAAGGTTTGATCATGGGTGTTGTTTCACACGGAAACGGATATTTTGTGGCTGAAAAGCGATCCGACATCCAAAGCAATATTGAAAGTCTTGACAAAAGGATCAACGCGGAAATCATGACGCGTGACACGTTGAAATGGCAAAAAGAACAAATGTTCAAACGGATCGATGACGATCCGTTTGATTAAAAATAACGGACGAGTATAAACAAAGTAAAACGAACGAATTATGGAACTAAGAATTTTAATTGAAACGAGATTTATAAACCCTTTATTGGGAGGGCAAATACAAACTACCATCAAAGAATATAAAATGGAGGAGGGTAACGCTGCTGAAATTTATTACAATAAAGAACTTGATAGGGTAAGGCAAAATAAAGGGTGTGAGGATGTAAGCATTTCGATTGTAACGAAAGCTAAGTGAGTGTATTTTGTTTATAGTGTGTTGTATGGCGAGGTACGAGCGTACCGTTTTAATGGCATACAACAATACAAAAATAAAACACTTTTTTAATGTGTTTTATTGACTGTTATTTTTAGTCAAAAAAATCAAAATTAATTAAAAACCAAAATAAAATGTCAAAAAGTAAAGAAGAACAAAAAGGTCGCATCATGCCACGCGAAGATTTTAGATTGACCAAATTCAAATTGACCAAAGACGGCGTGACGATCACACATCACGTCAACGGGATCACACCGGCCGACATCACGGCGGTTTGTGAAGCGAAACCACACCCGGATTTCGTTGAAGCCGTTGACAAACTAAAATTGTATTTCGCGACACGTCTTGGACTTTTGGAAGGTTGGGACTTCGCGCGTGAACACTTGAAGAAAAATCCGAATTATCTTCAAAAGGCGATCGAAGGACACAAACGCGCAATCGATCGAATGAATGTTGGTGGTTTCCAATTCCAAGGATCCGGCGACACGTTCGGCGTTTCATTCACGGGATCCATCGGTGTTCCAATTAAGGGATCCACCGGATTGACCGTTCCTAAAATCACATTCAGCGACGACGCGTTGGGATATGAAGACGAAGTTTGTGAACTTTGTGAAGAAATCACCGATGAAGTCTATAACTATCTAATTTTAAGAAAAAAGGCCCAAACGGACGTTGAAGATCAAGCCGAAGGATTTGACAACGACGGCGGTTTTGAAGATCCGGACCAAAGCGTGATGGACTTTAGCAAACCGGAAGACGACGAAGATTCCGGAATGGTTCCGGAATCAAATGAAGAAGAAGAATGATTCAACCAAAGGAAATCAAATCATGTTCCGTTTGTAGATCCGATTTCAAGCCATTCAGATCCACGGACAAATTTTGTTCGTGGGTTTGTGCTAAAAAAGGACAAAACGCCGGGAAACCGAAGAAAACGACTAAAAAACACTATATTCGGCCACGATCCAAGAAACGATCCAAACAAGAAAAAGAATATCAACAAAAACGTTTGGAATTTTTAAGTCGTCCCGAAAACCATCGATGTCGTGTGTTTCCAAAATTACGAGCCACACAAGTCCATCACATGAAAGGACGGATCGGTGATTTGTTAACGGACGAACGTTGGTTTCTTCCGGTGTCGGATCCGGGACACAAGAAAATTGAATTGAACCCGGATTGGGCCAAGGAAAATGGATTTTCATTAAACAGATTAACAAATGAACAAAAGTAAAAAAATAAAAACAGGATCGGATTTTTGTGGTGTCGGCGCCTTTGATCAAGCTATTGAAAGGCTTGGACTTAATCAAGACAAACAATTCGCGTGTGATTGGGATAAATTCGCGCGTCAAACATATATTTTGAATTATGGTGAACCAAAATATTTTCCTAAGAGCGTTTATGATCGTAAAATTCCCAAAGAATCTTTGGACGTTTACATGACTTCGCCACCATGTCAAGCATTTTCCAATATTGGAAAAAGACTTGGTGAAGAGGATTCGCGTGGTGTCTTGTTTTATAATTCGCATGAATTTATAAATATCAATCGGCCAAGATATTTCATATTTGAAAATGTGAAAGGTTTAATATCACATGATAAAAAAAACAAAAATGATGAAATTGGAAGGACATTTCGAAGATGGTTGGATTTTCTTGGTGGTAAATCAATCAACGGAAACCCGGTTTTGTTTCCACATCCAAATTCCGTTCCTTATCATTTATATTATTTTGTTTTGAACGCTAAAGACTATAATATTCCACAAAATCGTGAACGTGTTTTTGTTGTTGGAATCCGCGATGACAATGACAATTTTTTCGATATTCCGAAACCAATGGAATTGACAAAAAAAATTAAAGACTGTTTAGAACCGGAAGTTGATGAAAAATATTTTTTATCAAAAAAAAAGGTTAAATATTTTATTGATAAAACGATAAAACAAAAGCAAATTGGAAATGGATTTAATTTCAGTCCAAAAAGAACAAACGACAATCATTTCAACGCGATAACAACAAAAGCCGGTTCAAGAATAGATGACAATTTTTTGTTGATAGAAAATAAAAAAGATAAAATTTTCAGAATCAAGGAATCAAGAACCGAAGAAGCGAAAAAGGAAAGAAAATTGACCGGAAAAAATAAATTTCGTTCAAAAAAAATTGAATTTGTTGAAATGGGTTTGTTTCCAACTTTAACAACACAATTAAGTGTTGAACACAACATTTTAATAAATGGTAAAATCAGAAAATTAACACCAAAAGAATGTTTCAACGCTCAAGATTTTTCGAAAAAATTCAAAATTAATGTTTCAGACAATCAAGCATACAAACAGGCTGGAAATTCAATTCCCGTCGGGTTATTGGTTAAGATATTAGAAAAATTCAATTTTTAATGGCAAAACGATCAGCAAAAAGAATTGATCTTCTTCCGGGATCCACAGAAATTGAAGTCGTGGCCATTGCCCCGGGAAAAGATCCGGTCGTCAAGATCATGACGATCGACGAAGCGAACGCGATCAAGAAAAAACGCGGTTGGTCATATCAACGGTATCAAAAAGGATTTTCACAATTTAAAAACAAATAAAATGTCAACATTTCAACAAGTCACGATCGTGGGCCACCTTGGCGACGATCCACACATCCACCAATTCGAAAACGGGATCATGGCCCAAATGTCCATCGCGACCACGGAAAATTGGAAGGATAAACAAACCCAAGAAAAAAAGTCACGTACCGAATGGCACCGTGTAATCGTAAACGGAAAACGCGCCGAAGTCATTGAAAAGTATGTCAAAAAAGGCGACAAACTTTTGGTGATCGGAAAATTGCGAACGCGCAAATGGACGGATCAATCCGGCGCGGACAAATACACGACCGAAATCATTGTGGACGATTTCAAATTTATGTCGTCCAAGGGTGATGGATCCGCGAATCCATCTTCCGGATCAAACAATCAGTCACAAGAACGCGAACGACACGCCGGTGACGATTTTTTGGATCAAAATGAAGACCACGACGATTTGCCATTTTAATCGTCATGTTTGTTTGAAGAAAAGCCACGGAATCCACCGTGGTTTTTTATTGAAAAAAATGTTTGGTGAATACATAAAAAAATGTATATTTGTGTATGTCAAACAAACAAAAAGTGGAAAAAATGGACAATTTAACAATTCAAAAAGTGGCCGAATATGCCGAAAACAATGGTGTTAACGTGGAATTATACACAACTTATTTCGACCGATTTGGTGATGAAATTCAAGACAAAACAACATTCGTTGGTGTTGAATTAACAAAATTTCAATATTCTTGGTGGAAATATCCGGTGAACAAACATTTTTCAGTTGAAGAAAACACGGAAGCGTTGTTCTTTGATCACAAATATAATTCCAACACCGGAAGATCAATCAAGGGATGGAAAACCGGATTCAATGCCGAATGTAAAATTTTAAATATATAATTCAAACAAACAATCGGATCCCTTCGGGGATCCACAAATTCAAACAAATGGAAACTAAAACAATTTCAAAAGCACAACAAAAAAGGGACCGTCAATTGATGGACAGAATTTCACATTTAATCAAATCGACTTTGATGGGATTCAAAGATCAATATTTGAAGGACTTCGCGAAATATCAAGAATTTCAGTTGCAACAAAAAGTTGATTTTTATCAAGGAATGATCGACGATCCGATTAATTTGGAAAAGTACAATGAAAGAAACCGTCAATTGTATATGTCAAAGCGCCACGCCAACGCGCGTTGGTTTACGCCGGTGACGGCCGAAGATATTAAAAAAGGGAAATTGGCGTTTGCGAAACGTCAAATGGCAAACCCGACAATTCGTTTGATGGGTTATTTGAACGAAGCGAATCAAGGATTCGAAACAAAGATCCAACGCGTGATCGAAAAAGTTTTTCACTATCGACCGGACACAAGATTTTTGAAGGTCGAAGATATTCGAAACATCGGATCGGAATTTTCATTCTTGATCACGAATGAAGACATGGAAATTCACGCCCGTGTGATTTATGTGAACGGCGTGTTGGTTTGCCCACATTATCGATTCATTATCACAAAAAGAAACAAGTAATTCACCCGGGCCACCTTCCGGGTGGCCTTTTTTAATTCAAACAAATGAAAAATTTCAATTACAGTAAAGCAGAAAACAAGATCGCGAACAAAGAGTTCGGCAAAAATTACGATCTTTTGTCAAACGAAGAAAAGATGTTGTGTGACATGATGGTTCATGACGTGGCGTCGGAACATTGGTCGAAGCAATAAAAACAACGAATCGTGGAAACCAAAATCACATCAGATCAGATCAAGAACACACAAGCGTTCAAGGATCTTCCAAAGGCCCAACAATATTTCGCGACAAAGCGTTCCGGACGATTAGCGATCCAACACGGATTCAACATGGCCCGGAACATCGGTTTCGAAGAATACAGAATGAGAACACAAGCGCGTTTCGTCACATTGTCGATCGTTGAAGAATTAATCAAAACCATAAAATCATGTTAATAGACAAACCCTTGGCGATGTTGGATCTTGAAACCACCGGCATCAATATTCAACAAGACCGGATCGTTTCGATCGCGGTCATCAAAAAACTTCCGGACGGATCAAAGGAAACCAAATCCGTTTTGATCAATCCCGGGATCCCTATTCCACCACAAGCGTCCGAAGTCCATGGAATCACGGATGAAATGGTCCAAGACAAACCAATGTTCAAACATATCGCCAAATCCTTGTTGGATTTTCTTTTCGGTTGTGATCTTGGTGGATATAATTCGGATCATTTTGACATTCCAATGTTGATCCAAGAATTTCACCGTTGTGGGATCCAATTTCCACAATGGGAAATGAACCAAGTTGATTCATTGAAGATCGAACGGATCTTAAATTCACACAAGTTGGAACACACTTTTCAAAGATGGACGGGAAAACCAATGGAAAACGCACACGACGCGTTGGCAGACATTACGGCGACCGACAAAGTGTTGGATCTTCAGATTGAAAGATTGGCCAAGATAATGGCCGACGATCCGGATTGGAACGAAAAAGAGATTAACCCAAGAAATATTGATCAATATTGTCAAGGCGACAAAAAGCGTTTTGACGTGGCCGGGAAAACATATCAGTCGGACGGAACCGTTTTTTGGTCGTTTGGAAAAAACATGAACCAACCCGTTTTGGAAGATCGATCATATTTGAATTGGGTTTTGAATTCGGATTTTCCGATCGAAACAAAAGAAAAATTGAAAACTTTAATAATTGAAAAACAAAAATAAAATGGCAAAGCAAAAACAAACATTTGAATTGGCGACATTAGAAAGCGCCAAAGTCGTGGAATTAGATTCCTTCAAAGAGAAACAAGAACAGTTGGTGAAGGAACATCCATTCGTTGAAATCACGGATCGTGAATCCTATGAACACGCAAAGAGAAACCGAACGGCGTTGAAGTCCGGAAGAACCGAAATCCAAAACCAAGACAAGACGATCGGATCGGTCGTGTCAAACTTTAGAAAACGAACTATCCAATTGGCCAAAGACTTGATCGGGATCACACAACCACATGAAGAAAAACAACAAGCCGAAATCGATCGATGGGAAAAGATTTTGGAAGAAGAACGAATGGCCGAACAACGCAAAGAAGAAGAACGCGTCGCCAAGATCGAAGAAGCAATCGAAATGTTTTCACTTGAATTTTCTTCGTTGGTGAATCGGATGACCTTTGAAACGATTGATGAAACCAAAAGTCGAATCGATGAATTGATCAACACAAACATTGAAAAGGACTTTGAAGAATTCCAACCGTTATTCGCCGAAAAAATCGACGAAAACCAAGAACGTTTCGAAACAATCAAAGCCACGTTGATCGATCGAGAAGAAACACGCGTTCAATCCTTGATGAATGAACGAACTTTGAAAATTCAGTCCATTGAATTGTCTTTGAATAATTTGATCGACAACGCCACGATTGAAAATGAAGGTTTGATGGATGAAATCAAAAACGTGTTGGAAGATCCGGAATTGATGTTTGGTGATCAACGACCGAATTTTGATGAAATGTGTGGCCGTGTTATCAAACGCGCACAAGCCAAACAAGAGCGTTTGAAGGTCGAAAAGGAACAACACGATCAATTGGAAGCCTTGAAGTCAGAAAACGAAAGAAACGCACGGATCAACGAACAACGATCAAGGGTCCAAAAGATGTCACAAGGTTATTTGGACCAAATATTTCAAACCGACGTCAATACATTTGAAGAAGATTTGGGAAAAATCGAATCTTTATTGGAAAACCGGAACGGCATTGAACCGGAAGTTGAACCGGAATTTGATCAAATGGTGAAGAACGTCCGAAGATCCATGAAACAACGTCGTGATCAGTTGGTCAAGGAAAAAGAAGAAATCGGAAAAGAGTGGGAACGAATTGTCGCCAATAGAATTCAAGTCTTGGAAAAAATTGGTTTGACAAAATCAAAAACAGATCCGGAAATGGTTGGTTTTGATTTTGCGATTTCATTAGATGAAATTTCAACGGTTGACCCGGGTGAATGGCAATCATATTTTGAAGAAATCCAAGAAATGATCGATCAGTTCAAAAAAAACACCGAGCGTCAAAAAAAATTGATGGCCGACAAATCATTGGCCCAACAAACCTTGGATCGTTTTATTGATTCTTTTCCGGAATCGGAACCCGATTTTGAAAACGGCGAAATGAAGATCGCGTGGATGGGTGTCAAAGCCGATTTGGGTGAATGGTATGTGAAAATTGAAAATCAATTAAAATCACTTTAAAATGGAAAAACAAAAGCAAAAAGAAGACGCGATCTTCAAAAACGATTCCCAAGAGCGTTTCGACGTTTGGATGGGTGTCAAAAAGAAAACCGGAACCGGATTGTCGGAAGCCGAATTGGATGTCATTGATCAAGTGTATAAAGACCACCAAAAAGAAACAATCGTTCGTGTTGGGATTTATCGATTTATTAACTTTATTTTGGGCGCCATCGCGTTGGTGATCGTGTCGGTTTATTCTTCATGGATAAACATCACGGTTTGGGCGTTTTTCGTCTTTGTTCAAATGTTCTATGGTTTCAAGGCGGTTTGGGATCACCGTTCGTTTTTAGAACGACAAAAACGATTGGCGTCGAAAGATGAATGATCCATGGAATGAATCCACCGATTTTCCGGAAGAACTTTCAAAAGCGGAAAACGGATTGTCGGTGGATGTTTTGATCTATTCGATCAGCATGGACCAACACACGGTTGGTTGGTTTGATTTTGTGACAATGACGTGGCGGTTTCTTTGCCGGGAACCACAAGACGATTTTAAATGGCGATATTTCAACAAAAAAACAGACAATACAAAATGAAAAAAAACGAAATTCAAGATCCGGTGATCATTCAAGCGGTCCCGGCATTAATGAGCGGAAAAGCCACAAAATTCAATTGCGAAGGTGATTTGGTATGGATGCCGAATTCGCAATTCAATTATGATGCGGAAAAAGAAGAATTGGAAATTCCAAGATGGTTGGCCCGGGAAAAGTTTCCAAATGAAAATTTTTAAAATCATGAAGCGATAATGGAACGGCGAACCGGCCGACAAAATCAAAAGAAAAAATGGAAAATATAATAAAAAAAAGACCATGTGAATTTGACGTGATGAATGGATCCGGAAAACGAATCAAAGACGGATTGTTCCATCAATGGGGTGTGGATTTTTACGAAACACACGACGAAACATTCCAATGGACCATAGGAATCGTTGAAGGTCCGGACGGCCAAATTCACAAAGTGGATCCCGGATCCATAAGATTCAAAGACAAATAAAAATCAATATTAACACCAAAAACCAAAAACAAGATGGCAAAAGGTAAAAACAAAGGACCGAAAATTCCGGTCAAACAATTGAATCAACAACAACAAAAAAAAGTGGCGATGGAAAAAATCGTTCTTCAACGAAAAGCGGAATCCCAAGAACGCGTCAAAATGATATACAAAGGAATCATGGACGGGATCGCCGAAGCGTTCAAGAAGATGGAAGACGGATCCATGGGTGAACCGACGTTCAACGAAATGAACGACGCCATATATCGCGCCGGTCATTCCTACAATGAACGCGCCATGGAAGAACAATGGAAGAACGTTCAAATCGTGGATCCAAAAAACAATTGATCATGAATTTGGCGTTTTCATTAAATTTCCCAAAAGAAAAAGACGTGATCGGTGGATTGGAAACACACTTTGTTCCGAAGATCTTGGCGAACTTCGATCAAAGCCGACAACCTTTCATTGATCGGTATGTCGAACGACTTGGATCAGCAAATGAAATTGAATATTTTTTCCAAGTTCTAAAAAAAGAACCACCGAAGATTCACACGATCCGAAGATCCAAGGGACGATGGCGCCAAGGATTCAAGATCCATTTTGAAATTGGATCAAGAACGGCCAAGCGTTTTCAATTCGCGCCGGTGATCCATTGTTCCGGGACGGAAGAAATTTTGATCAAACAACGTGGTGAAGATGACATCCCGTTGGTGTCCGTTGATGGAATGATCCTTGATATTGATGAAATCACGGAATTGGCCATCAATGATGGTTTCAACAATCCGGTAGAATTCTTCGCATATTTCAACAAAGATTTCGAAGGTGAAATCGTCCATTGGACCGAAAAGCGATATTTTGACGGCCACAAGATTTCAAACAAGATTTGTCAATCGATCGCGCGTGTCTTCGATGGTCACATCGTATGTTTCCAAAACCCGGAAACCGGCGAAGAAATGGCCATGATCAAAAACAAACCAAAATGTTTGAATTGTGGATCGAAAAAAGTCAAACGATTGGATTCATTGAATTGGGATTGTAAAGACTGCGGATCCGTGACAAGCCACAAACGAATGGAAGATCACTTGGACGACATTCCGACATTGTTGGACGCCATTGGATTGGATCCGAAGGAAATCCCGGTTGTGGATCCGATTGTGGTCCGTCCGGAAGAAGGTCGAAGACCATGTGATTGTTGGTTGGAAAATAAAATGTGCAAATGTTCGAAATAATTTCATAAATTAGCAGTCATAAACATAATGAACAAACTTTTTCCCTTTTACATTGGGAAGTGTTGGGAAAAAGGGATTTAAATTGATTAATAGCACGAAACCCGGGATCATGTAAGGAAAAGCACAATCACCGGGTTTCTTTTTGTTCTAAATTGACCGGAAAACAAACATTCCGGTTTTTTTATATCTTTGTGATAACATTTCCAAAGGGACGGGAATGAAGGTCGGAAGACCAAAGGCGAAGCCGGATCCACTTCAAATTCCATCCCGGAAGAAATATTCAAAGTTTACAGAATTTAACATTTAAGCCGTAAAATCGGCGTAAATTGTAAGCAAAAAAAAGTTTTAACCTAAACAAATGAAAGATGAAAGAGCGTTTTATTTACAAATCGTCAATCACCGGAAAAATCGTTTCAAAAAGCTATGCGGAAGAAAATCCGGAAACAACGTATCGTCACACCTTCGAATCGGGTGAAAAAAATGACGAAAATCAAGAAAAATCCTAAAATTAAGAATTCAGCAATGACGGGACCTTGGTCAACATTGTCCACGGGGTGAAGACAAAAAAACAGAACATAAAAAATGGCGCGAAAACCTTCCAAAAAAAAGTTGATTGAATTGATTCACCAACATGGTGGAATTTTGACGGACATCGCGGACGCGTGTGGCGTGACGCGTCAATCGGTCCATAAATGGATCAAGGACGACCCATCATTGAAACAACACATTGATCAATCACGGGATCTTCTTGTTGATATGGCCAAAAAAGGTTTGAAACACCATTTGGAAAACAATTCCGAAAAATCGATCCACTTCGTTTTGGATCGTTTGGCCCGAAAAGAAGGTTTCGGAAAATTCATCCAAGTTCAAGACAAATCACAATTTGAAGATCAGTTGGACGGGAAAACGGACGAAGAATTGTTGGATCTTATGAACCAAATCACCGGCAAATTGACGAATGAATCGTGAACAAATTGTCCAAGCGTTAAAGATCCAAAGACGGATCCACGGTAAATTGGCCCAACGGAAGTTGGAACATTTCGCCACCTACACAAACCCAAAGATCAAAAATGAATGGTTTCATCGCGCGGTTTATTCTGTTTTGGACGATTGGATCACCGGGAAAAGAAAAAAAGTCGCCGTCTTCATGCCACCACAACACGGAAAATCCACAATGTCATCCGTGATGACACCGGCGAAGATCCTTGGACAAATACCAACGGCCGGGATCGCCGTGGCGTCCTATTCAGACACACACGCGTCCAAATTCAATCGTGAATGTCAAGATATTATCGATTCAAAAGACTTCCGGGAAATTTATCCGGGCGTGGTCCTTCCGGGAAAAGGAATCGAAACGACCAATGAACTTCGAAACAACACATATTTCGAAATCGTCAAACACAAAGGATTTTTCAAGGCCGTGTCCATTGGTGGATCATTGACGGGAACACCGGTTGACTTCGGGATCATTGACGATCCGATCAAGGATCGAAAACAAGCCAATTCAAAGACATATCGTGACAATCTTTGGGATTGGTATAATGACGTGTTCAAAACGCGTCTTCACAATGATTCGCGTCAATTAATGTTGTTTACAAGATGGCATGAAGATGACTTGGCCGGAAGGTTGTTCAATCCTAAAAACGAACATTTTGATCAAGAAGAATTGAACGAATGGGACGTGATATGTCTTCCGGCATTAAAGGAATCAAAAAACCCAATGGCCAACGCGATGGATCTTGGCGATCCACGATCGATCGATGAAGCGTTGTGGCCGGAAAAACATTCAGCCGAAAAACACATCAAGACACGAAGAATCAATCCAACAACACACGCGTCATTGAACCAACAAAGACCATCACCGGCAAAAGGAAACAAGATCAAAAAAGAATGGTTCCGAACGATCGGTCCGGAAGAACTTCCGTTCAATCCGGATCACGTCGCCAAGGAATTTTGGATTGATGGCGCGTTCACAGATAAAACAGAAAACGACGAATCAGCCACGTTGGTTTGTTCAAAATACAATGGGAATTTATATGTCTTCAATTGTCACGGTGTCCGAAAGGAACTTCACGAATTCTTGGAATATATTCGACCGTTTTTCCGTTCCATGGGTTATTCCGGAAGATCCACGGTGAACATCGAAATGAAGGCGTCCGGTTATGGATTTTATTCAATGTTGAAGTCACCGAAATACGGATCCCACAATTGTGTGAAGATCAATTCAAAGGTCGTGTCTTATGGGAAAATGAACCGTGTCGAAAATATTCAACCAACGTTGGCGTCCGGAAAAGTCTTTTTGATCCGTGGACCTTGGATCGACGAATTCTTGGAACAATTGGCCGTGTTTCCGAATGGAACACAAGATGACATGGTTGACGTTTTGACCTATGCGATCCACGAACACTTCATTGAAGATTCCGAAGTTTTTGTGGACTATTCTTAAACAGTAAAAAAACCAACATTGACGCGGTGTTTCAAACGATTGTTCGGATTTCCTTCCGAATGATCATTTTTTTTTGATTTTTTTTTGATTACTTTTGAAAAGAATTCAACTTGCCACGGGAACGCAATCGCGAAATTCTTGATTTTGAAAATATTGTCTAATTTAAAAATTTTAAACTATGGATTGTAATTGTCCGGCGCCAACTTCGTTGACTGAAATCGTCGCGGAAGCGTGTGGCGTTGATTTAAAACAAATTCAAAAATTGGCCTTCCAACGTGATGGATCAATCTTTGATTCCGGCGCGACGTCCGACATTCTTGAATTGTCTTCATGGCAGGGATTCACGTCGGCGTCCGATGACACGAAAATTGTGATCACGCCTTTGATTGGTGGTGATCCAACGATCGAAGCCGGTGAAGCCATCACAACGGGTGGTGGTGACAACTCGACATTGAACGGTGTTGAAGAAGTTGAAGGCGTGAACCCTTCTTCATTTTCATGCCTGTTCAAGTCATTATCTTCAACGGCTGAAAAGCAATTGAAAGCGTTGATTTGTGAAAAAAACTTGGTCGTTTACTTGTTTTTACAAGGTGGACGAATCGCGGTGGCGGAATTATCAGCCCAAACACACACCGGATTTCCAATTCAATCGGTTTTCGTTTCGGATCGAAACAACGCCGGTTTCGGAACCAAAGACACCGTCAATATGTCGTTCGAACTTCAAGAAGGATGGTCGGACAACCTTGTTGTCTTAAAGCCTAATTTTAACCCGTTAACGGAACTATAATTCGTTGACACAACTTCAATAAATTATGGCAAAAGAAAATGAAACCGTGATGGTTCCTTTGAAATCAAAGGACTTCGCAAAAGGGAAATCAGCAAAAAAACAATCATTTCCAATCGGTCAAGCCAACAAAATTTTGGGATTGTCGAATTCTCAATGGGAATTGGATTCCAAGGATTTTGATTGGAACGGAAAAGAGATTGTGAAGGTGAAGAAGTAAAGAACCAAACACACGGATCAAAAAATGAAATTGAACACAACATCGGCGGTGAAAATCTTGAAGGAACCAAGGTTTTCAAATCAAATTGCAAAGGTTAAAGACCAAGAATCACAATTGCGTGTTTTTACAGAAGATTTTTCCAAACACGAATTGTCACATGAACCGTATTGGCAAAGATTAATGGAAACATTGAAAGCGCGATCAACGAAAAAATTTGATCGCGTTTTGCAGTTTTCAAGATTTCCACTTCCGGTTGTTCAATTATCCGATTCCATTTTAAATGACTTTTTCAAGGTTTTTGACGGGAAAAACCGTTTTTTCAATGTTGAAGGTGATCGAAACATCGAAGCGTTGGAACGATGGATCCAAGAAAACAAGCCGGAAGAATGGATCGAACGACACGCGATGGACGTGTTCAAGAACAAACCAAATTCATTCGTGGTTTTGGATCGCAATGATGAAGGCGTTCCATATTTGATCATGATTGATTCATCAAGGAT
>Ga0272441_10007396_pt1 | contig 17880 bp, 14 predicted proteins | sample SSMProp6N_FD_193582 | JGI IMG/M metagenome (GOLD analysis project Ga0272441, IMG submission 193582) | Marine sediment archaeal communities from Little Sippewissett salt marsh, Falmouth, MA, United States - SSM-Prop-6N | ecosystem: Environmental > Aquatic > Marine > Wetlands > Sediment ... | reverse complement strand
CGACCAGGGCGCTCGTCGCTCCGAGCGCGCTCATCAAGACTCGCGCGGAATCCGGCGTAGCGCCCCATCCCGGCCAGGGCGGCGGCGGCCCGCTCGCCCGTGGGGAACAGCGGCACGCCACGCTCCGCGAGCAGCCCGGCCCCGGCCGCCACCATCTCGCCGGCCATGAAAACCGCGGCCACCGGCTTGTTGATCGCCGGGTCTTTGGCCACGGCGGCAATCCCCTCCGCCAGCTCAGTGGAATCGATGAAGGGCGTGCCCACGTTGAGGGCCACGGCGCCGTCATAGTCCTGACGGAGAACGCTCCGCAATGTGCGCTCGAAGTTGGCGCCGCTCCCCTCCACGGTCAGGTCGAAGGGATTCCCCAAAGAGCAGCGCTCCGAAAGAAACTCCGCGAGCTGTTTGTGCAGGTCCCGGGACGGCTCGGCCACCTCCAGACCCTCCGCTTCCGCCCGGTCCGCGGTAAGTATTCCCGGACCTCCCGAGTTGGTCACGATGGCCAGCCTGTTGCCCCGCAGGGGGGGCAAGAGCTGGAAGGCGGAGCAGAGATCCAGGAGCTCCTCGATGCCCGCTGCCCGCACGGCGCCGCAGCGCCGGCAGGCCGCCTCGAACACGGTATCGGAGCCGGCCAGTGATCCGGTGTGCGAGCCCGCGGCGCGCTCCCCCGCCCGGCTTTTGCCGGACTTGATGATCACGAAGGGTTTGGCGCGGCTCACCTCTTCGGCTGCAGTTAGGAAGGCCCGGCCGTCGGTGATGCTCTCCAGGTACATGGCCACCACGTCCGTGGCCGGGTCACAAGCCAAATGGCGGAGCAGCTCGATCTCGCCGATGTCCGCCCGGTTGCCGTAGCTGACGAAGGTGGAAAAGCCGATGCCCCGAAGTCCGGCCAAAGCCAGCACCGCCCCGCCCACCGCGCCGCTCTGGCTGATGAAGGCGATGCGCCCCGGCAGGGCCCGGACCTCGATGGAGGCGAACAACCGCGAGGGGGTGTGCATGATGCCTGCGCAGTTGGGGCCGATGACCCGGATATTGTGCTTTCGGGCGATCTCCATGAGCTGCTCTTCTTCCGCCGCGTTGCCGCATTCGGCGAACCCGGCGCTCAATATCACGGCAAAGGGCACGGCTTTTTCTCCGCAGTCCTCGAGGGCCGAGGCCGCGTGCTCCGCCGGGACGGCGATCACCGCCAGGTCGGGGCTTTCCTCCCACTCCCTCAAAGAGGAAAAAGCCGGCAGGCCGGGCCGCTCCCCGGGCGCCTCGGCCCGTGGGTTGATGCAGGCCAGGTTCCCCGAATACCCACCCTCTACAAGCTGGGTGACCACCTGGGAAGCGATGCGGCCGGGCTTCACCGAGCCGAAGACCGCCGCCGCGCGGGGGCTGAACAGCCGCTCAAACGCCGTCATATGCGTACCCTTGCCGGAAGCTTTCCAGGCCCGCCTCCCGCCCCTTGGTAAGGCGCCGGGCAATCAGAGCTTCCGCATTTTCGGCGCTGAAGCGCTCAGTGCGGCTCACCAGCAGGCCCAGCATGAACAGGTTCCGGGCCCGGGCCGGCGGCGGCGCGCAGACGATCCGCTTTGTCCGGTCTTCGAAGAGCCCCCTTACTTGCGCGCCGTCCGGATAGGCCTGCTTTTTCAGCGCAACTTCCGCCGGCGCCAGGGCCACATCGGCCAGCAGCAGCAGGCCTTGAGGGCGGAGCATGGCCTGCAAGGAAGCGGCCTCCCCCAGCTCCATGCCGATCATGACATCCGCCTCCCCGATGCCGATCCGGGGTCCGAAGAAGTCGTCTTTTCCGCCGGAGTAGCGGATCTCCGCGGTCACCCGTCCGCCGCGCTGGGCCATACCCTTGGCGTTGAACAAAGAGACACGGCAACCGCTGTCCGCCGCCAGGTCAGTGATCAGTGAAGCCAGGGTCACGATCCCCTGCCCGCCCAAACCGGTAATAAAGATGCTCTCAACCATTCGATGCCTCCTCAGCTCTGCCGATGGCATCGAAGCGGCAAACTTCTTTGCACAGGCCGCAGCCTGTACACAGCTCCGGATCGATCGCCATGACTTCCTTGTCTGCCCTCGAGTCGATGAACAGTGCGGGACAGCCGCTTTCCCGCAGGCAGGCCCTGCAAAAACGGCAGAGCTCCGGATTCACCTGCAGGTGAGGGCGCCGCGCCTGCAGCCGGCGGGCGGCGGGCAGGGCGCACTCCTGCCGGGAAATCACCACCCGTACCCCGGACATGCTCAGGGCCGCGGTTAGGGCCGCAGTCGCTGCTTCCTGGTCAAAGGGGTCGATGATCTCCAGGCTGTCCACTCCCAGGGATTCCACCACCCGGGCGATATCGATCCTGCGCTGGTCCCCGGGCTGGGAATCGCCCGCGGTACCGGGATTGACCTGGAATCCCGTCATGCTGGTCCAGCCATTGTCCAGGATGATCAACAACAGATCGTCACAATGCTGCACAGCGTCGATCAGGGGAGGGATGCCGGCATGAAAGAAGGTGGAATCCCCGATGGTGGCCACCACCGGCCTCGCCACGCCGCTGCGGGCGAAGCCCACAGCCAGCCCGATGCTGGCCCCCATGGCCAGCTCGGTCCAGCAGCTGTTCAGGGGGGGATTCATTCCCAGGATGGTGCAGCCGATGTCGCCGGTGACCACGTGCTTCTTCCGGTCCAGCCCGGCCTTTTTAAAGGCCCTGTTCAGAGCCATGTAGGTCCCCCTGTGCGGACAGCCGGCGCAGAAGGTGATGGGGTGCCGAATCGCGGGCGGCTTTTGGCTGGGGGCCGCCGCAGCGGCGCTCTTTTTCGCCGCAGCTGTGGCGCCGCTCTTACTGTTTGTTCCCTCCGCCAGGGCCGTGAGGCCGGCGCTGATCTCGGTGGAGCTGTAGCGTCCGACACGGGGCAAAAGCCCGTCTTCCTTGCCCAGGATGCGGCCCTGCCAGCCGCTGCGGGCGGCCAGCGCCCTCAAGGTTGTCTCGATATGGGGCTCCAGCTCCTCGAGCACCACCAGGGCTTCCGCCCGGTCGAGGAGTGAAGTGAGGAAGCGCTCGTCCAGCGGGTAGGTGGCTTCCAGGTGGGCCCCGGAGAGGCCGGGAAACTGCGGCAGGAGCTCGTCCAGGTAGGCGCTCAGCACGCCGGCGGCCAGGGCGAAGCGCCCCGGAGCTTTACCGGCGGGAAGGTTGTCCAGGCGGTTGATAGCCGCCTCGTGGATCAGCTCCTCCGCCTGGTCCAGCCGTTCGAGCAGGCGGGCGTGCTGGTCCAGGCAGATGGCGGCGCCTGCCTTGGTAAAGCGGCGTATATCCCGCTCAAAGCGGGGCTCAGCTTTTGGCTTCTTCCAGACACCTTCGGTTCTGACCGGGCTCAAGGCGTGGGCCACCGAGGTTACGCTGCGTACGATCACCGGCAGCTTGGTGCGCTCGGAGAGCTCGAAGGCAAAGCACGTCAGCTCGCAGGCGCGCTGGGGATCCCGGGGCTCCAGCACCGGCAGGCCCGCCAGCTGAGCAAAAAGGCGGGTGTCCTGCTCCGCCATGCCCGCTTCCGCACCAGGATCGTCGGCGATATAGATAACCAGGCCCCCCTCTGTGCCCGAGTAGGCAGCCGAGAGGATCGAATCGGCGGCCACATTGGCGCCGGACATCTTCATTGTCACCAGGGCCCGCGCCCCCGCCCAGGCCGCGGCGCAGGCGATCTCGAAAGCCACCTTTTCGTTGACGCTCCAGGACACCCGGGGCGCCTTTTTATTGCGGCCGGCGAAATCGAGGAGCTCGCTCAACACCCCGGTGGAAGGCGTACCGGGATAGCCGGTTGCCAGGGTGATCCCCGCCTCCAGCGCCCCGTAGGCCACCGCCTGGTTGCCGCTGATCAGTTTTTCCATGACGTCTCCTTCATTGAAAGTATTGCAGCAGAAGATTGTATGTCGGTTTGATAAAGGAAAACCTCTGAACCTGCCGGCGCCCGGAGGGTGTGCCGGGCCTGCAGGCCCGGCACCCGGGCACAGTCAACTCTGCGCTCCACATCATTAAGACATAGAGTACCGTGAAGCGCAAGTCTATTTATGCGGCCGCCTTCGCCGGTTTGGTGGCCAGCGAAACAACCACAAACAGGATCAGGGACACGATAGCGCCGTAGATCTCCGAGGGAATACCGAAGATGTCGGCCTTGGATAGTATTCCGGCGAGGGTGGCGATTGCTCCGCCGATAAGCGCCGTCAGGGCGCCTGCATTGGTCGCTCGCTTCCACAACAGCCCGCCGATCACCGGCACGAAGACCGCGGCGGTATAGGTGATATATGAGTAGATGATGATGGTGATCAGCGAAGGAATCACCACGGCGATAATCACCGCGATAACGCCCAGGATAACCGTCGAGATACGGGACACCTTGAGAAGCTTCTTTTCCTCATCCATGGTGCTGAGATGAAAGACCTCCACCCAAAAATCCTTGACTACGTGGGCGGTGGCTGCGGTCAGCAGCGAATCCGCCGAGGACATCACCGCCGCCAGGACTCCAGCCAGCACGATACCTCCGAACACGGGATGGGTGAGATTCTGGAGCACCCAGGGCAGAGCCTGGGCTCCGGATTCGATATCGCCCAGGGCGCGGGCGCCCATGCCGATGATGACCGGGAAAAAGCTCAGGACCACCAAGAGCAGGCCGCTGCCGATGGTCGCCCGCCTGGCCACCCGGGCGTCCTTGGCGGCGAAAAGGCGCTGGTAAAAATCCTGGCCGATCAGGGTATACATGACGGTGGGCAGCAGCACCCAGATGATCCCCTTTGCCCCCATGCCGAACAGGTTGAAGTAACCGGGCTCGACGCCTTTGGCGGCCAGCATGGAGTTCAAACCCGCCATGCCTCCGGTTTTGGCCAGCACGACGATCGCTCCGATGATCACGCCTATCAGCGTAATGCTCAGCTGCAGGAAATCCGTCAGGGTCACGGCCCACAGTCCGCCGCTGGTCGTATAAACCAGGATGACCACCGCGGCCACGAAAAAGCCCCAGTTCCCTTCGATTCCCAGCATGCCGAAGATAGTCTTTGCTCCCAGGGCGCAGGCGCCCACCAGGCCGGTGAGGGCGATGGCGGAGATCAGCGCGCCCAGGGCCCGGATGGCCTTGCCGCCGTATCTTTTCTCCAGGTAATCAGGCAGGGTATAAAAAGAAAGCTCCCGGAATTTTCCGGCGGTCAGAAATAAAAACAACAGGCCGACGCCGCAGGCCATTCCGTACCAGCCCCCTGACACCCCCATGTTGTAACCGTGTTCGCCGCCACCCAGGCAGAACCCGGGGCCCACATGAGTCGCGGCCAGGGTAAAAGCACAGAGCCAGAACCCCAGGCGGCGCCCGGCCAGCAGGAAATCACTCATGCCCTTGATATAGCGCCTGCTGCTCCACCAGCCGATGAAGAGCATGGCCAGCAGATAGACGATGATAATAAACAACATCATTTCCTAAATCCTCCTTGGCAGTATAGCGTAAATTTCGAACAGGAGCGGATGCTTTCCCCCCTTTTCCCGCTGTCCGCTCCGGTCAGCCCCTGGTCAGTTCATCTCCACCCTCCTTTCCTGCCAGCGCCCGGGCCACGGCGGTCTGGGCGTGTATCAGCGTGGTATCGAAAACCGGTATATCCGTATGCTGCTGTTTGATCAGCAGGGAAAGCTCGGTGCAGCCCAAGACAATGGCCTCCGCACCCCTCGCTGTAAGGTTCTCCATGACGCTCAGGGTTTTCCTGCGTGAGGACTCCAGGACAACGCCGAAGTCCAGCTCCTCCACGGCGATGCGGTGCACCTCCCTCCCGTCCGCGAGCTCCGGCACCAGAACCTCGATCCCGTGAGCGGCTGCCAGCCGGCCCCGGTAGAAATCCTGCTCCATGGTGAAGGTCGAGCCCAGGAGGCCGACTTTGCGCACTCTGGCGGCCTTGATGCTTTCGGCAGCGGCGTCGGCGATATGCAGCAGGGGTATGCCGACCCGGGCCTGCACCTGCTCGGCGACCTTGTGCACGGTGTTGCAGCAGAACAGGAAAAAATCCGCCCCGCAGGCCTCCAGGCTTTCAGCCGCATCCGTCATGACCGCAGCCACGCAGTCCCAGTTCCCGTCTTCCATCCAGGATAGAACGGGCTCGAAGTTCACGGAAACCACAGAACAGCGGGCCGAGTGATGTCCCCCCAGCTTTTGGTTCAGCGTTTCATTGATGATCCGGTAGTATTCAGCCGTGGACTGCCAGCTTAAGCCCCCGATCATGCCGATGTTTAGCATCTCAACCTCATTCCCCTGTTTTAGCGCGCAGCTCTTTCATGGCTGCCAGGGCGCGGTCTATGTCATCCAGGTTGTTGAACAAATGCGGTGAAAAACGGATCTGTCCATTCCGCACCGTAACCACGATCCCCCGGGTCCGCAATTCTTCTTCCGCGCCCTCAGCGTCGTCCGCCAGGCAGGTCACAATGCCGCTCCGGGCTGCCTGGGGCGTCACCAAGTCATAGCCCAATGCGGTGAGGCCCTCATAGAGACGGTTGCGGAGACGGAGTATATGCTCCTCCACGGCGGTGAGGCCGATCTTTTCCAGATAGCCGACGCTCTCTCCCAGCTCGGCTACGCCCTGGAAATTCAGGGTTCCGGACTCGACCTTGCGGGCCGAGCTGTAGAGCGCCGGCTCGTCGCAGGATCGGTCCCACTCCATGACCTGCATCCAGCCCCGCTCCAGGGGCCGGATACGCTCAAGGAGGCCTGCCCGGGCGTAGAAAAATCCGAGGCCGATGGAGCCTAAGAGCCATTTGTAGGCGCCGCAGGTCAGAAAATCGATTCCCGCGGTTCGTACATCGAAAGACAGGGCGCCCAGCCCCTGGATGGCGTCCACCAGGAGAAACGCGCCCCGGGTGCGGGCCAGATCGCCCAGGGCCGCCACATCGTGCCGGAAGCCATTGCGGAAGGAAACCAGGCTGACGCTGATAATGCGGGTGTTCCGGTCCACCCGGCGCTCGAAATCCGCCATCGTCAGGGCGCCCTTTCGGGAGGGCACCACCCGGTACTCGAAGCCTTTTTGGCGGGCATAATAATTCCAGATTATGCGGTTGGAGGGGTGATCGAGGTCGTCACCGACCACATTGTCCCTTGCATCGAGGTCGAGAGAGCCCGCCACCAGATTGGTCCCCTCGCTGGTGTTGCGAGTGAAGGCGACCTCCTCATCAGCGGCGCCGATGAAGCGGGCCAGCCTTTCGCGCACCCGGTTCATCATGCCAATCCAATCCTCGGCGCTTCCTGCCAGTCCCAGGCTCTGGCGCTGGATAAACTCTTCGCCGCATCTGCGCACGCACAGCGGCGAAGGACCCAGGGCCGCGCTGTTGAGATAGACCAGGGAGTCGGTGACCGGAAATTCCCCACGCACATGCTCATCCATACAGCGTCTCCCGCTGCGGGATGCTGTTTTTGTCCAGGGACTTTACATTGTTCATAATTTCTGATATTATCAATTTCTGAGTATTTGTCAAGGCGTGTTTTGTTGCTTTAGCGAAAAAATTAGCGACGAGGCGGCCGCCTGGACGAACAGAGCGGGATCGACTATGATCGAAGCTGCGGCCCGAGGGAGATTCTAAAAGTGAGCGGACAGGTATGGAAGTAACAAAAATCCAGCACAAAACCATCGTCGAAGAGGTCATGGAGAAGATCAAGATATTGATCGCCTCCGGACGCTACAAGGTCAATGACAAGCTGCCCACCGAAAAAGAGCTGGCCAAGATGTTCGGCATCGGCCACTCTTCGGTCCGGGAGGCCATCAAGATCTTCAATTACCTGGGCATTCTGGAATCCCGGGTCGCCAAAGGCACCTATGTCTGCGACCGCTCCAGCATCTCCAGCGAGGCGCTGACCTGGTCCATCCTCCTCAACCAGCGCGAGGTAAAGCGATTGCTGGAGATCAAGGGGGCCCTGGAGCTCTGGAGCCTGATCACCCTGGCCGAGAAGCACAGCCAGGAGCCGGATTCGGTTTCCAAGATCTTCGCGGTTCTCGAAAAGATTATCGAGCGCATGGACAGGGCTATTACCTCAGGTTCGGCCGATGATCTCATCGAAGCGGACTATGACTTTCACCAGGCCACCGTACAGGCAAGTGATAACAGCCTCTTCGTGTCCATCTATGATACCCTGAGATCCTTCACCCTCGAAGAAATCAAGCGCTGCCATGAAGCGGTCGAGTATCCCCTGATTCCCAAGCACAATCACCAGCAAATCCTCAAAGCCATCAAAAGCGGCGACATCGTCCAGATCGTGATCATCTACAAGCAGTTTGTCGCGGAAAACATCGATGCCGTGACCCGGAGTGCATCCGGGTCCGCCGGCAGGGAAGAGGAGATCGAGGATGACCATCGCAAAAAGGTGTGAACAACTCGGCCTGAAGCTTCCCCCGGCCCCCCGGCCGATCGCCGCTTACCTCCCCTGCCGCCGCTCGGGCAGTCTGCTCTTCCTCTCCGGAGCTGGCCCGATCATCGACGGGGTCGTCCGCTACCGGGGCAAAATAGGCCGGGAGCTGAGCCTGGAAGAGGGCTATGAAGCAGCCCGGCTGACCGCCCTCAACCTGCTGGCCGTTTTGAACGCCGAGGTGGACAGCCTGGAGAGCCTGGAGGCGATCGTCAAGGTCAACGGCTATGTCAACTGCCTGGACGATTTCGAGCAGCAGCCCCAGGTAATCAACGGTGCCTCCGAGCTTTTGATCCAGGTTTTCGGCGACAAGGGCCGGCATGCCCGCAGCGCCGTGGCCTGCAACGCCCTGCCGCTGAACATTCCCGTGGAAGTCGAGATGGTCGTGCAGGTCGTCTCCTGATGAGGACGCTGGGCCTCATCGGGGGCCTGAGCTGGCAGTCCTCCATCGAGTATTACAGGATTCTCAACGAGCTCACGGCCGGTAAACTGGGAAAACACCACAGCTGTCCCTGCATTCTCTACTCCCTGGACCTCGAGCCCGTGCTCCGTCATCAGCAGCGGGACGAGTGGCCGGCGTTAACGGACATGCTGGTGGAAGCCGCCGGCAGGCTGCAGCGCGCGGGCGCCGGCCTCGTTCTGATCTGCGCCAATACAATGCACAAAACTGCGGACGCGGTGGAGGCTAAAAGCGGCGTTCCCCTGCTTCACATCGTCGACGCCACCGCAGCGGCGCTCGGTGAGGCCGGGGTAAGCCGCGTCGGCCTGCTGGGTACCCTCTACACCATGGAGCAGGATTTCTACCGGGAAAGGCTGCAAAATAAATTCGCCGTCGAGACTTTGACACCTGCGCCTGAGGACAGACGCTTCATCCACGACGTCATCCACCAGGAGCTGGATTACGGTATCCTGAATCCCGACAGCCGCCATCGCTTTCTCGCGATCATCGACCGCCTGGCGGGGAGAGGCGCCGGGGGCGTGATCCTGGGCTGCACGGAAATCCCCCTACTGCTGCGGGACGCCGAGGCTGCGATTCCCCTCTTCGACACCACCCGGATACACGCCCAGGCCGGCGTGTCCTGGGTTTTGGGCGCCTGATCAGGCGCCGGCGGGAATCTCCGCCAGCACCTCACGGAAGGCCCGGAAAAAGCGCCGGTTCTCCTCGGCAAGGCCCAGGGTGACCCGGATGGAGGTGGGCAGCCCGTAGGCAACGGCGGGACGTACGATGAGACCCCGCTCCAGCAGGCGCCGGGACACCAGGGCGGCGTCACGGCCGGTATCGATCAGAATAAAGTTGGTATGCGAGGGCACATAGGAGAGGCCCAGCTCCTTGAGCTCTTTGTAGAAAACCTGCTTCTCCTCCGCCGCGTCACTGAGGGTGCGCTCGATGAACTCCAGGTCCTCCAGGGCCTCCAGCCCGGCGCTCTCGGCCAGCAGGGAAACGTCGAAGGGAGGCTTCACCCTGGCGATCAGACGCACCAGCGAGCTGTCGGCGATGCCGTAGCCCAGGCGCACCCCCGCCAGCCCGTAGACCTTGGAGAGCGTCCTGAGGATCACCAGGTTCTTCATGCCCTGTTTGAAAAGCCCCAGGGAATCAGGCCGCGTTTCCGGAGCGGCGAAATCGATATAGGCCTCGTCCAGAACCACCAGCACCCTGGAGGGAACGCTGCGCAGGAATTCGCTCAGAGCCTCCCGGGGCAGTATGTCCCCGGTGGGATTGTTGGGATTGCAGAGGAAAATGGCCTTGGTGCGCTCCGTGATGCGGTCCGCCAGGTCCCGCAGATCGATCCGCAAACCCTGCATGCGGGTAAATATCGGCCGCCCCCGCATAATGCGGACGATAGTCTCGTACACCGGGAAGGTAATCTCCGGGATCAAGAGCTCGTCATCCTGATCGACCACAGCCATGCCCAGGTTATAGATCACCCCGTCGGCGCCATTGCCTACGGTGATCTCATCCGCCGACACGCCGTGCAGGGCGGCCAGCTTGACCCTCAGCTCGTAGCTGGTGGGATCGGGGTACATGTACACCTGGTCCAGGGCGGCCGTAATGGCCTTCCGGGCCCGCAGCGAGGCTCCATGGGGATTTTCATTGGAAGCCATTTTAACCGTGTTGGTGAGGTTCAGCTCCCGCTCCACTTCCTTCTTCGATTTACCCGGTACGTATTCCCTGGTCTGTAGTGCTCCGCTGTTTGCCAAATTTTCCAATCCTATGCCCATGTCCACCATCCTTGCTGTGATAAATTTATTCTGCCTGTATTCGAAACGGGCCGAGGCGTTGCTCTTGCGTGTGCTTCCCGCCCGGCCCCTATACTAACCCAGGCTCGCGGTTGAATCCAGTCCCCGGGCGGTTAGTCGGTATCGAAGCCCCGGGCCGAGGCGGCATGAACGATATCCTCTGCATGGCGCAAGGTGGAGCTGATCACGGTCACCACGAACAGTTTACAGGAGAAAAGCGGACGGCGGCGGAATCCTCCCCGCAGCCTTAAGGTGTGCACTACCGTCAGGCTGGTCTCCATCAGGGTCGAGAGCATGCTCTGGGCGACCCCCAGGGCGAAGCCCAGGCCCTTGAGGCCCCGGGAGCGAAACACCCCGATCATGCGCGTGGCCGAGAGACCGCCCAAAACCACCTGGAAGAGGACAAGCAGGCAGAGAGCCCGCAATGACATCCCCGCTCCCAACTCCATTCCCCGGGATGAATAGCGCAGCCCCCAGAGCATGCTGCCCCGGTCGCCCAACAGGAAAGCGCCGATGAGGAGGGGGGAAAGCAGGAGGGGCCAGAAACGCGGCCTGCCCAGCAGCCTGAGGGCGGCTGGCTGCACCACCGCCGCCAGAACCAGCAGGACCGTTAGGGGGATAAGCAGCCGCCAGCCTCTCAAGGCCGTCAGGGCCGCCAGCGCGGCCGCGGCGAGCAACAGGCGGCTCCAGAGCGGCAGCTCAAGAACCTTCACGTACCAGCCTCCCGGCCACCCCGCGTCCCAGAATGCGGGCCAGCAGGCCCGCAGCCAGCCCGGCGGCCATGCGGATCAGCAACAACACCCCCAGAATGGGCAGCAGCAGCTCCTCGTTCATGCCCAGCACGCGGCTGCCGCTTTTGGCCATCTTGATCCCCACCTCCATGAAGTCGGTACCGAAGAGCAGCCACATCATGATGAAGCGGTGGAAGAAATTCCAGCTCAACGCCAGCATACCCGCCAGAGCGAAGCCCGCCGCCGAGGCGGCCGGCAATATCAACAGCCCCGCCTCCATGAGCAGGCTTTCGGCCATGATCGCCACCATGGGGCCGATCTTGATGCCCCCCAGGCTGAAAGCCTTGAGGATGGTGGTGATCACACCAATCAGTAAAACGCTTCCCCGGTGGGGCACGAACACCCGCCCGCAGAGGGCGATCACACAGCCCAGGGAAGCCATGATCACCCCCACCACGAAGGTGTTGGCCACGGGTGGAAACATGATGTGGAGAACCGACCCCAAAGTCATCTCCGCCGCCCCCCAGAGAGCGCCGAACAAGCCTATATACACCCAGTCGCGCACGCTCCATTTCGCCTTCACAAGCCGCTTACCTCCTGTAGCTCCAGCTTCTGCCGGGCCCCTCCGGGCCCGGGCAGGCCGTCCGCCGTCAACCGCCCCTCTTCGAGGCAGATGATGCGCTCGGCGAACCGGCAGATCAGTTTGTCGTCGTGGGTGATCAGCAGCACCGACATCCCCCGCCGCGTCAGGCCGCGGAGATAGGTCATCAGCCGGCTGAGCTGCAGCCAGTCCTGCCCACGGGTCGGCTCATCCAGGATGAGCAGCGCCGGCTCGGCGGCCAGCACCGCGGCCAGGGCGGTGCTCTGCTGCTGCCCCACGCTCAAGGTGGTGGGGGCGCGGTGTGTCAGTCCGCTCAGCCCGGCGGCTTTGAGGGCGGCCGCCGCGCACCTGGGGGCGTCCAGACCCAGGTTGGCGGGCGCGAAGGCGGCTTCCTCCGCCACCGTATCCAGGAGCAGCTGGTCGAAAGCGTTTTGAAAGAGAAAGCCCACCCGCCGGCCCGGGGCCAGCCGGCGCAGGGAGCGCGCCCAGACCACTTTGCCCTGCCGCGGCCTGACCAGGCCGGCCAGCACCCCGGCCAGGGTGCTCTTGCCGGCCCCGTTGTCTCCAACCAAAACGGCGAACTCCCCCGGGTATAAACTGCAGCTGATATCGTGCAAAACCCGGCGCCTGCCGTAGTGGGCGCAGATTCCTTTTAGGGTTACCAGGGGTTCCTGCCCGGGGCGCTGGAGGGAACGAATCCCTTTAGGGACGTAGCGCTCGAATCCGCCCCTGAAGGTGCGCCGGGGAAAGCGCAGCCCCAGGTCGACCAGCCGCTGCCGGTCGGTCAGAACCTGTTCCGGGGCCCCGTCCGCCGCCAGCTCGCCTTTCCGGAGCACCAGCATTCTGCCTGCGGGGCGGTAAAAAGCCGGCAGTCGATGCTCGATGACCAGAACGGTCAGGCCCTGCTCCCGGTTCAGGCGAATGAGGGTGGAGACCAGCATCTCCACGCCCCGCCAATCCAGGTTGGCGGTGGGCTCGTCCAAAACCAGAATGCGCGGATTCAGGCTTAAGACCGAGGCGATGGCCAGGCGCTGCTTTTCCCCCGCCGACAGGGTTCGTATCACCCGGGAGCGCAGGTGATTGATGCCCACGCTTTCCAGGGCCCGGCTGGTGCGCCCGCTGACCTCCTCGGCGCACAGCCCCAGGTTGCGGGGCGCAAAGGTCACTTCATCCTCGACTGTGCCATTGAAAATCTGGGCGGCGGGATTCTGGAACACGATCCCGATGCTTTGCGCCAGCTCATGGGGCCGGCGGCTGCGGGCATCCACTCCCGCCACGGAAATGCGTCCCTCCACCCGGGCGGGGCGGACGCCCGGCAACAGGCCGCAGAGGGTCAGGGCCAGGGTGCTCTTGCCGCAGCCGGTGGGTCCGGTGACCAGAACGAACTCCCCCTCCTTTACCCGGAAGCTCAAGTTCCGGAGCACCGGATCCTCAGCGTAGCGGACGGTCAGCCCGGCGACGTCGATCATTTCGCGCCCGTTTCCTGCGGGCCGGTGCGCAGCGCTTCGTAGTCCTCGGGGTCGTCGATGTCGTGGAGAACATGCCGGCTCTCCACCGGCACCGCCAGTGTAGGGTACAAAGCCAGGACCTCCCGCAGGGTCTGGGTCTCGTCAAAACACAAAAGGCTTTCCCGCACCGCCCGGGAGACCAGCAAAGGGTGGCCCTTCTTACCCAGGTACTTGGGAATCACCGCGTCCACCCCGCTATAGGTCAAAAGCAGCCGGTAGAGCTCGGGAGTCACCAGGGGCATATCTCCCAGGGCGATGAAAAACCTCTCCGTTTGCACCCGGGCGGCCCCGGCTTGCGCGGAGCTGAGCATCCCCAGCTCATAGTGATCGTTGCGGACGCATTCGACCCGGTCGCAGCCGGCGAACAGAGCCTCCAGCTCTTCACCGCGAAAGCCGGTGACCACCACCACCCGGGAGCAGGCCTCCAGGGCCCGGCGCACGCTGCACTCGATGATGGTGGCTTCTTCGAAGGGCAGCATCATCTTCCAGGTTTTCATGCGCCTGGAAGCGCCGGCCGCCAGCATGACGCACTCTGCCTGTTCCCGGGTCATTCCGCTTCCTTTCCGCTTCGGGCGGCCGCGCATTTGCTGCAGAGGCCGTAGACTACCAGCTGCTTGCCCTGGACCTGCACGTCCGGCGGCACCTCGACATGGGGCATCTTCTGCCCGGTGAGGCAGCGCATGCGGCCGCAGCCCAGGCAGAGGAAATGCGGGTGATTGCCCGGGCAGCCGCTGGTGTGGGGAGAATGGGCGCAGAAACGCCAGGCGCCGTCCATGCCCTGGACGGCATGCACCACCCCCGCCTCCTTGAGCCTGTTCAGGGTGCGGTAGAGGGTAACCCGGTCGTAGTTGTGAAGGTCCTTCATGGCCGCCAGCTCCGGTTGTGACAGGGGATAGCCCGCCCGAATCAGCTCGGCCAGCACGCATTTTCGAACCGGGGTCACCCGCAGGCCGGCCTGGGTCAGCCGGTTTTCGGTATTCATGGAGAGCAGTGTAACCGCAGCTGTTTAGTTTTGCAACTGTGTTGCAGCTAAAAACTGAAAAAATTCAGGCGTCCGGGCCGGCGTCACCGGTGCCGGCGGCCGTGTTGGAACCACTTCCGGCGGCACTCAACAGATGGTCGCGGTAGGCCGCCTCCACCCGCCGGCGGCAGGCCTCCAGGCGGGCCAGGAACTGTTCCGCACTGGTCACTCCGCCTTCGAGCCGCCGGGCCAGGGCGTCGAGCTCGCCCCGGTCCTGGGGCAGGGTGTGAGTTTGCCGGTCCTCGTAGATTTGCAGGTAGTGCTCGAGACGGCGCAGAAAAATATAATCCCGCTTGAGCTGCCCGGCAGCGTCCGGGCTCAGGACCCCCATCCGCCGCAGGCTGTCCAAAGCCCGGCAGGTGTTTCCGGCCCCGGGAAAGTCAGCCTCCCCCAGCACCCGGTCGGCGTGGATGAGCTGCAGTCCCTGAACCAGAAACTCGATATCCCGGATTCCCCCGCTGTCCTGCTTGATGTTGGTGGCCCGCGACCTTGCCCGGGCCAGCTTCCGCAGGGTCAAGGCACGCATCTTCTCGATCGACTCGACCACCTCAGCGGGCGAGCCGGACGCGCCCGGCCTCACCTGCTCGAGAAAATCCCGGCCCAGATCGAGATTCCCCGCCACCGGCCTCGCCTTGATCAGGGCCTGGACCTCCCAGGTGGAAGCTTCTTTTTGGAAATAGCGGACCATCCCGTCCAGCGAGTAGGCCAGCTCCCCGGACTTGCCGTAGGGACGCAGCCGCAAATCCACCCGGTAGGCAATGCCCTCCTCCAGGTGTCGGCTCAGGTCATGACGCAGAGTTTCCATGACCTGGCGGTACTCCTCCGGCTCCTTCGGGCCGCCGGCATCCTTATAGAGGCCCAAAAGGTCCAGGTCGGAGGAGTAGTTCAGCTCCGCTCCCCCCAGCTTGCCGAAGGCCAGGATACAGAAATCACCGCTTAAATCTTCCCGGCCGCGCTCTTTCCAGATACGCCGCAGGCTGACCTCTACCACGGCCTCGGCCACACTGCTCAGCTCTTCGACGATCGTCTCCAGGGGGCGCCCCAGGAAAATGTCCCGGATCCCGATACGCAGGATCTCCCGCAGACGGTAGCGGCGCAGCAGCTGCAGCCACTCTGCGTGACTTTCAGCCCGGGAGGACAGCGACTCGAACAGCGCCTCCACCTGCTCCCGGGTCCGCACGCGGCGCAGGTTTTCCGGCAAAGTCGCCCAGCCGAAAAACTCCGGGTTGCGGATCAGCACGTCGGACAAGAACTGGCTGCCCGAGAAGATGCTCATCAGAATATCCAGCCGCCGCGGCTGAGCGAGAAGCAGCCGGTAGTGCCGGCCCGGGTCCCGCTGCGAGCGGGTGAAGCGCTCCCAGTTGTTCAGCGCCATGTCGGGCTCGGGCTGGTGCTGGAGGAAATCAGTGGCCAGCACGGCCAGCCGGGCGAAATCGTTCCGTGCCCCCCGACCGGCCAGGCTGTGGAGGTTGACCTCGGCCCGCTCCGGGTCCTTGAAGCCCGCCTTGACCAGAATGGTACGCCGCAGCGGCTCGGGCAGCTGCTCCGAAAGAATCAGGTCGGCCACATTTCCCGCCGCAGGGCCGGGCAGCGAGTCGCGTCCCAGGTGGGCCTCCACAAAGACCCGGATAGAGGCCGTATGGGTTTCGAATTCCAGGTGCAGCTGCCGGGCCGGCGAGAGAACGGCGCCGGTCCGGTAGCCCATGCGCCGGGCCAGGTGGATGTACTCGTCCGAAACCAAGGCCGGCAGCATCAGGTCCCGGGCTGAGCCCCGGAGCATGCGCAGGCTGTTGATCAGACGGCGGAAAAAGGTGTAAGCGGTGCGGATGCGCTCCGCCTCCAGGGGCTGAAGAATGCCCTCCGCCGCCAGGCTGTCCAGGGCTTCCCAGATCCGCGGCGTACGCAGGCTGCCCGCGGCGCTGCCGAAACCGACCTGGAGCAGCTGGACCGTATACTCCAGGTCCACCAAAGCCCCGGGGCTGAACTTGGCGTTCAGACCCCCGGCGGGGGTTTTATCCTCGAACTGCTTCTGCCGCGCAATGCGCAGCTCCTCCAGCGGCAGGGGGCTGCCCGCGTAGAGCATCTCGTCACGCAGCCGCTCGATCTGGGCGCCCAGCTCTTCATCGCCGCCGATGGCCCGCAGGCGCACCAGGGCCAGGCGCTCCAGGGCGTGGGCTTCTCCCCCTGCTCCGTAGTAGCGGCAGAAGCTCTCCAGGCTGCAGGCCGCCGGCCCGGCCAGGCCGTAGGGCCTCAAGCGAAGGTCCACGTGGAAGATCTCCTCCTGCTTGGCCTCGATCAGTCGGGTGCCGTCGCGCACCAGCCGGTCGAAGAACTCGGCATTGGAAACAACCCGCTTGCCCCCGGTGGAGCCGCTGTCGCTGTAAACCAGCAGCAGCTCGATGTCCGAGGCGTATCCCAGTCCGGCTCCTCCCAGCTTGCCCAGGCCGAAAACAGCGTAGCGGGCTTCCAGGCCCGCCACTGTCTGGGGCGCGCCGTGGCATGATGCCAGGCGCTCATAGCTGAGCCTGACTGCCGCCTCCACCACGGTTTCCGCCAGCCGGGTCAGCCCCTGGCTCAGGTCGCGGAAATCGATTCCGGGGGTGAGGATATGATCAAGGTCGAGGAGGAATATCTCCCGGTCCTTGAGCCGGTTCAGGGCCTTGCGCTTCTCCTCCCAGCTCTTTGACTCCGCCAGTACGGCGGCCAGGCGCTCCGGCAGAGTTTCAGGGGGAGCGGCAAAGCGCTGCCCCTGCAGGTGGGGCTCCAGCATGGGAAGCAGGGTTTCATACTGCAGGCGGATGAATTCCTCCCAGAGGAAATCGCTGGTGCCCAGCAGGCGGGCCAGGTCGCGGAGCAGGTGGGGATTGGAGAGCAGCTCCAGCCAGCGCCCCTGCTCGGGCAGGCTCAGGACCTCGCCGGTGAGCTGCTCGAAGCGGCAGAGAGCGGCATAGGGGTCCGGGGCCGAGCCCAGGAAGTAGGTGAACTGCTTGGTCAGCAGCACCGACAGCCTGACCCGGTTCAAGAGATCGGGGTCGGTGATCTTCCGGCCCTGGGCGTCCAGCAAAGCGAACTCATCCTCGACGCGGCTGCCCTCGGTCCGGATGCGCACCGATTCGATAGTCACCCCCTGCAGGGCCAGGGCCGTGCTCAGGGCGTAGAGGAAAAAGGGGGTATCCTGGGTGGTGATCTTCAGGCGGGTGCGCTTCGGGTTGTCGTTGTCCACCTCGATGTGCACGGGATAGAGGGCCCGGTCCGCCTTGAGCCGCAGCAGCGCCAGGCGCTCCGCCACCTGCTCGTTGACCTTCTGCTTGGCCAGGTCCAGGGAGGCGCCGGAGCGGCCCGCTTCCAGCAGGCCCACCGCTTCGCCGAGCTTCTCCCGCAGGGCCCCGG
>Ga0272441_10007394_pt1 | contig 17881 bp, 19 predicted proteins | sample SSMProp6N_FD_193582 | JGI IMG/M metagenome (GOLD analysis project Ga0272441, IMG submission 193582) | Marine sediment archaeal communities from Little Sippewissett salt marsh, Falmouth, MA, United States - SSM-Prop-6N | ecosystem: Environmental > Aquatic > Marine > Wetlands > Sediment ... | reverse complement strand
AGACAGGGTTACAAAACCACCGGACCAATCACCTTATTTTCGCCACCCAGTGGTCCAGTAAGTGGGGAGCACTTCAAGCTTTTGATCTCCCAGTCAACGTAACGTCGACTATGCGTGCAACTACCTATAAGAACTATCGTAACAGTGCTGTCGCCAAGATATTTGTCCCGAATACGTTGCATGACATAATCAGTGTTAGAACTGTCTATAAAATCGTCGTTGTCGTTTGCGCCTAGGACCTTTGGGATAAAAACGCTTGAAAAGGTACGAACAAAGGCATCGACTTCGTTACGATCTTTTTTATAGTGCGAAATAAAAATTTTTTTCCTATTTATGCTTGAAATCATTTTATCCCTCCTATAAATTTTTTCGATACATCGGACGGCTTAGATCATACTCACATTCTTCCTTGTCGTTGAATGAAAATTTATTAGTAAATTTGAATTAATGTTGTTGATCTTATCCCAAGTCGTAACAGATACTTTTGCCTTTGGTTTTAAGAGATTGTCAATAATCCTATCTGGCAAAAAAGGATATCGCTCTTCATATTCGGTCCTTTTATCGATGCTAACCCATGATGCTGTTTCAGGATAAAGTTTTTCTTTTTCCTTGTCGCCATGAGGGGCAGTATAATATTTCGGATTAGTTGACGGCAGTTGTATTACTAGAATTCCAGATTTTTTGTTTTTGGCCCCATCGATCATGCTGGAATAAATTTCCCAGTCTATGTGTTTTCTGTTTTTTGTCTCAGTTCCCACTAAAAGTATTGTCACCGTCGTATCGCGAAGGTATTCATCCCGAATTTTCTGTCGTATGGCTTCATCTGGAAGGTCATCGCTTATATCTCCTGTATCTACTGACCCATCAATAAATATTTTATAAATTTTATTTAACTTCAATAATTCGTCTTTTGCCCACTGGTCGTTATCATGATGACAGCTAATAAAAACTTTGTGTATCTCAGCCATGATTACGCCTCCTTGTATTGGTTGACGATTTCAGGTTTTACACGCCATTCTCCGGTGAGTAGCTTCTGCATCAAACCACGTTTCTGGGTTTTGTATTTTTCGGCGAGCTGCTTAAGCAGATCAATTTCCTGTTGAGCTGAGGATAATGTTTCGGCTATTTGCTGTTGTTCTTCGATAGGCGGAAGTGGTATTTCAATCATGTCATAGGCTGACAGGCTAAGGCCGAATCGGGTTGCCCCGTTTGCTTGCCTAGAAAATGCATACCTGATTCTTGAAGCATTGAGAACAAAGTTGAGATACGGACCAAACAATTGTTTTTCAGGGCGCAAAATGGTCAAATGGTAACCACATAATAAATTTCCGGAAGCCTCTAAAACACATGCGGAGTTAGCAATATCTTCTGGCGTTTCAGAATCTTTCGTTAACAGGACATCATGTACCTTAAGTTGATATTTATCTATTTCGTTTAAAGTAGCTGAGGCAACCATGAAATCAAGGTCGGATGTAATGTAATAATTTTTGTAAACATCCATGTAATTGCACAAACGAACTAGCTTTTCGCCTGGCGTTGTCTTCTTATCTACATTGCTTGTAATAACCTTGCAAACCTCACCCAATTTCACCTTCTTCCAGTAAGACTTTTCATTGTCCAATGAACAATGATCACAAGCCAACGAGTGCAGCAAACGCTTGAACCATTTCTCCTTCGCCTGGATCAGGCGTCCGGTTTTCTCGATGGCATCATCCCAGGTGGAAAGCAGATCGGCAATGGCTTTTTGTTCGGGAAGCGCTGGCAAAATTACAGGTATGTTTTCTACAGCTTTTTTGTTGATTTTTACCATGCTATTACTTGTCCCAGATGCACAGCTTTGGATGTATTTCCTTACCATCGGGCTTCGTAAAAAATCATTCAAAAAATCATTTACAACCTGTTCTTCATTAACACGAAACCTCATTAGCAAATCGGGATAAGAACAATTTTCAAGTTCGCCTTTAAACAGGATTGTTCTTCCGACCTTGTCCAAGGTGTTTGACCTGCTTATCAAAAAATCTCCTGAATTTAGAAGAAAATCTTTCATTTTTTTATCATTTAGCGGCGCTGGTTTTGCTTGATGAGGATCAAAACCATTATCAGTTAGATTACCCAGACTTAAAATCCAGCTGCCATTCGGTTCATCCGGACAGTTAGGTGAATAGCCATTTTTAATGTCCTGAGTAATAAGTTTTCCCAATTTTACGAATTTCCATCCTTTTGGAAGTTCGCGTATTTGTTTCATTGCTGAATCTCCTTGAGCCTTTCGGTCATCTTCCGCCGCAGAACAGGCGAATTTGAGATCCCTTTTCGTGCTTTTCGCGTCTTTCGCGGTTCAGGCTTCTGCGGTTCCCTAAACAATCCACACCAATTTGTGTTCATTCGCGGTTACCTTTGATTTCCCGCAGTTTCTTATCCTTTTTCGTCTGTTTCTGTTCCAGTTTTTTCAGATCCTCATCCGGCTTTGGCAGGTCTTCCGGCATGGTGCCGCCCAGCTCTTCTATGGTCTCGCGAACTTTCTTGCCCACCTCGAAATGTGTTTCGTTGGCCCTGGTTTTACCCTGAATGTTTTCCCGGCGCAGTTTCTCCTCGGTCTGAGTAGCGCGGAAAAGGTTGGCCGCCAGTTCGGTGCTCCCCATGTTGTCGAGGATCTGTTGATTTTTCTTCAATCCCTTGCGAGCGTGAATTCCTTTGGCATCCAGCCCTCCATAAAGTCCCTTGTAGCCATGGTTCTGAAATATGGCAAAGTCGAGATTGCTCTCGACACCGGCTTTTTGAGCCGCTTCGACAAGCTGTTTATTGTGCTCCTTCATCTCGTTCCTGAGGAAAAGACGTTTTTCATCTTCCTTGAGTTGCTGAAAAGCCTTATCATCGGCAAGTTCCTGGCGGCGGGTCTGCATAGCAAAATAGGTCTGGCCATTGGCGATGACCGGCTTGGAAGGATCGCCATTCTGAACGATCAGATAACATGCGTAACGGGAGAGCCTCACATCATCAAGTTTTCGCTTTGCTCCAGAACCGATCTCGACCATTTCGAGGAAGTCCTCGAAATGGTCTAAGGTGGCATGCCCACTATTGTCGCAGGCTTCTTTAGCCCGCTCTATAACCGGGAGAAAATGACGGTATTCCGAATAACCGAGAACCTTTGACAGTTTTCGGGCCGTCCAAAACTCCCTGCCCTTTTCTCCTTGTTCTTTTATCTGCTCGAATGTTTGATGATGCCTTTTCTCAATATCGTTACCGCTCATGATATGTCTCCATCTTCATTTTCAAGCTGGTAGAATTCGAACCCTTTTCGTGTATTTCGCGTCTTTCGCGGTTCCAGAAATAATCTAGTCTCCATCCGCGGTTACCTGTTTATTTCCCGAAGTTTCTCTGCCATTTTTACCCGCACCTCCGCCAGCTCTTTTTCCAGTTGGTCGACCTCATGCTGAACCGTGTCGATGTCGATTTCTTCTTCTTCCTCAAAAGTGTCCACATAGCGGGGGATGTTGAGGTTGAAATCGTTTTCCCTGATCTCGTCGAAATCCGCCAGGTGGGCGTATTTCTCAACCTCAGTTCTATCAGAGCAGGTTTCCATGATCCTGGCCAGATGCTCTTCCGAAAGGCTGTTCCTGTTTTTGCCCGATACAAACTCCCGGCTGGCATCGATAAACAAAACATCCTTGCAATCTTGCCTTGCGCCGCCTTTTTCCCGGGAGCGATCAAAGACCAGAATCGCCACCGGGATGTTGGTGGTCGGGAACAGGTTGCCCGGCAGACCTATCACCGCATCAAGCAGGTTTTCTTCGATCATTTTCCGGCGGATCCGCCCTTCGGCTGCGCCCCGGAACAAAACACCATGGGGAACGACAACGGCTACGCGTCCCTGTTTTTCGAGAGCAACTTCCACCATGTGGCTGATAAAAGCCCAATCCCCTTTGCTTTTGGGAGGGACCCCGCGCCAGAAGCGGTTGTACCGGTCGCTTTCGGCGTTTTCTGCGCCCCATTTGTCCAGTGAGAAGGGCGGATTGGCCACCACGCAGTTGAATTTCATGAGGCGGTCGTTTTCCACCAGCAGCGGGCTGTTGAGGGTGTCGCACCATTCTATGCGGGCGCTGTCAAAGCTGTGCAGAAACATGTTCATGCGGCATAGCGCCCATGTGCTTCCGTTGGACTCCTGCCCGAAGAGGGCAAAATTACGATCACCGACTTCTTTTGCAGCCTGGATCAGAAGACCGCCTGAGCCGCAGGCGGGATCGCAGATCCTGTCGCCCCGTTTGGGTCTGGCCAGTTTTGCAACCAGCTCGGTAACCTTCAGCGGGGTAAAGAACTCTCCTGCTTTCTTTCCGGAATCGGAAGCGAAACGCTCGATCAGGTAGATATAGGTATTGCCGATTAAATCCTCCGACACGAGGCTGGGCTTCATGTCGAGCTGTGGTTTGTTGAAATCCTCCAACAGCTGTTTCAGGCGACGGTTTCGGTCCCTGGTTTTTCCAAGGCTGGCCTCGCTGTTGAAGTCGATATTCCGGAATACCCCTTCGAGCTTGGCTTTATTGGATTCCTCGATGTGGTCCAGAACAATGTTGATAAGTTCACCGATGTTGGCGGCTGATCTGCGTTCATACAGGCTGTAGTAGGAGGCCGGGAACTCATCCAGAATCGTTTCTTTGCCAGTCTCGTCATTTTTTCCAACCATTTTTACAATCGGGAGGACAAAACGCTCACGCTCCAGCTTGCGGAGAATACGGACTTCATCATCCCCGCATTGTTTTTTATATTCCTCGTAATGATCCTGCCAGACATCGGAGATGTATTTCAAAAACAGCATAACAAGGATGTAGTCCTTGTACTGTGCCGGGTCAACCACTCCTCTGAAGGTATCGCACGCAGCCCATGCCGCATTGTTGATGTCTTTCTGATCAATCGTTTTTTTCATGGCCTATTCTCCTTTTTTAACCGCAAAATGCGCGAAAATCGCGAAAATTTGAATTCGCAATTCGAATAATTTCTGTTTTCGGGTAACTGCCAAAGTTTACGAGCAAGCCAAGTTCAAGGCCTGTTGCTTTCAGATAGTTAAGGAGTTGCGCTTTATGTTCCGGCACTATTTCTTTTACGGCTTTCAGTTCAACAATAATTTGACCATAACAGATGAAGTCAGGTTTATAGGTCTGCTTCAATGGCTCGCCTTTGTAAGCCAAGCGGATATCTTCCTGTGCCCGAAAGGGAACATTCCTTTTTGAAAATTCCTTATCCAGGCATTCCTGATAGACTGCCTCAAGAAAGCCGCAACCCATCTCTTTATAAACCTCAAAAATAGCACCCTGGATTGCATAGCATTTTTCAGGGAACAAAACCTTTTCGTGCATTTCGCGCCTTTCGCGGTTCATTCTCTATGTTCTCTTACGAACCGCATCAGTATTGTTGAAACGTATCCCGCCCTTTTTTCTGCCATCGCGTTAAGCAAGACCTGTTCTCGAGCAGACAAAGAAACCAGTTCAACAATTGCTTTCTGCTTCTCCAAACTCGGCAATGCAATTTCCAGATCCTCAATTGCCTGGATGCCGATCATTTTCTGGACAGTTCCTTTGGTTCTACTGGCAAGATAAACCTGAGCATCTCTTTGACTGATGTACCAGTTCAAGTATTCGGGCAAAATGCTTTTCGGTTTTGTAACCCTTATTCGCAATAACGGAGCTGCGACAACTGACTTTCCCGGATCTTCAAGGAGTATTGCTGCATTTATTACTTGCCCTCGCGACCTGAAAACCAGATCGCCCTTCTGTGCAAGGTGATGATCCTTGACTGTTTCCATATCGACTTTTATCAAAGCATCACAATCGACCGTGTTGTCATCAAGGAGATCCTTCATCTGGATAACAGAAACATCGCCGTTCTCAACACTCTCAAGGCGAGAACGAAACGAATATCCCATCTGCACTGTAGCCAGTTCCTTTACCTTCGTCTTCATAAGCCCACCTTATAATCTACAGTAATGTTGTTACTGCATATTATAGCAATCGTCGATTTCCCTGTCAAACTCTGTATTTAAAGATAGAGTTGCTGTTATTTTTTGTTACTGTAATACTCTATGTATTATGATACAGCAACCGCGCAGGAAGTTCATAGAGACCCACGCCCGCGAGGTGCGGAACCTGGATGTGTAGTTAGAACCGGTGAGGCGTGAGGAGTTAGGAGTGAGGAAAATCAAGGGCACAGCAGGCAGAAAAGAATAGAGCCGTAAGACGTAAGACGTGAGACGAGAGGCGCGAATCGGAAGCCGCAAGGCAAAAGAGCGTAAACGGTCAACAGTGAACAGTAAACAGGAACGAATAGAACCGTAAGACGTAAGACGTGAGACGTGAACCGGAGGGGCAAAATCTTTTTCACCACAGAGCTCGCAGACGAAGTACCCGGAGCGAAGCGGCAGGGTGGGTCACAGAGAGAAGCAACACCACAATTCTTTGTGTAAAGGCAAGGGGCCTGGGTGTCACCCTGATGACCGAAGGGAAGAAGGGTCTCGGGCTTTAAGTTGATCTTCCCTGACTCCTGACTCCTAACTCCTTACTCCTTACTGAACTCAAATGGTTCACGCCCTTACTCCCAATACTTTCCAATATGGCTCAAAACCTGCCGCCACTATTACGCACACAAGGTCAAAAAAAGGTTCGTAATCGTTTGTTGTGTGCGCCCTATCGAGAGACTCGTAGTATTCAAGGCGCTTTTCAACGGGAAGAACAGCCGTTGGATAACCGGCTTTCATAAGCTCCAGGTTCATCAGCAGTCTTGACGTTCTGCCGTTTCCGTCCACGAAAGGATGAATCTTTACCAGTTCTGCGTTCACCCTTGCCGCTTTTTCTACGGGGTGCATCTCCCCCCCGGCTGTACCACACCAGTCTATAAAGGATTTCATTTGACTTTCCACCTGAGCGGCGTCGGGCGGAATATGGTCGGCGCCCGCAATCAGCACATTCGCTTTGCGGTAAGCGCCTGCGTGCTCGTCGTCGATGTTTTTGAGGATCAGTTGATGAATGGATCTGACTTGCCATTCCGAAAGGGGTTTGTTTTTTTTAACCAGATCCTCTACAAAAAGAATGGCTTCCCGGTGATTTACAGCTTCAATATGCTCGCGCATCGTCTTGCCGCCGATGGTTATTCCCTCCAGGGCCACCTTCGTTTCTTTCAAAGTAAGGGTGTTTCCTTCAATGGCGTTTGAATTGTATGTCCAGCGCAGAACAAGGTCTTCGTGAAGGTTTTTGACGATCTCGGGAGCAAGAGGGCGAAATGCATCGAGCTTGTTTTTAAGCACGTCGAGCCTTTTAAAATCAGCCATGCTTACGCCTCCCTGTATTGATTAAGGATCCCAGGCTTTATGCGCCAACTGAAAACAGTCTACCTGTTCCATGAAAAAGAGACCAGAGGACACCGGACCCGTTGAAACCAGTTTCATCTATGCACTTACCGAGACCCCCGGAAAAGGGGCCAGGAAAATAGTTACCCGGTCTCCTTGCTCGGGCTCCCGCCCCCTGCCTCCCCGCCTTCCTGCTTCCTGTTTCCTGCCTCCCGTCCCCCGCTGTTCTCTTTTTTGAAATTGTTGTAAAATAACTTATCACCATAAAAAAGGTTGCACGGCGCGACTTTTATCTTGACAAAACAGGAGGCGTATCCAATGAAAAAGTTATTGCTGGCACTGACCGTCGTGGCTATTCTCTGCACTGCTGCTTTCGCAGCCAATACCTACACCGTAACAGCCCGTGTGGTAAACGGTTCCGGGGCCATTCAGGCTGAGCTACAGCCTGTAGACTTCACCATTCCCGCTGGAGCTACCGGTACGGTCACAGCCTTTTACGCTACCAACCCCAAAACAGGCTGGGAAAGCAAAACCCTGGGCAACAACATCTACTGCGTAACACAGGGACGCGACTGGGTGGACGGAAACGGCAACCCCATCTACCAGTTGCCCCCGGGTACGTATCGGTTCCATGTAGGCGGCCACCCCGGCGCATACGGCAAACTCACATATACCTATTAGGCACAGTAGTAAAGCTTGCTGAAAAGCAATAAAGAAGGGCCTGGGGCTAACGCCTCAGGCCCTTCTTTATATTTTGCGAGCAATTCCTCAGCCTTTCTCGATATAAGACCCCTTCTGCGTTTTCGCTTTGTACAGCAACAAGTCGCATCGCCTTATGGCGTCCTCCACGGATTCGTCCTGCATTTGTAGCGTTATCCCGAAACTCATCTCCGTATCGGGAACGTTCCTGCCGTCTTCTCTGCAGGGAGTATCTGCCAGCAGTTCCATAACCCCGGAAACGAAAGTCTCTGCGCCCCCGGGAGATGTTTCGGGCATCAGCAGCAGGAACTCATCGCCTCCCCAGCGAAAAATGTAGTCCTGACCGCGTTTTCTTTCCAGAAAAGCGTCGGCGACACATTTCAGGATCCTGTCTCCCGCAAGATGACCAAGCGTGTCGTTGATCTTTTTGAAACCGTCAATATCGCACATTGCAAGGCAGAGCTGACTCCCCGATCTCGAGGCCCTGCTCTGTTCTGTCTGGAAAATGCTGTCGAAAGACCTGCGGTTCAGAAGCCCTGTAAGAGGGTCTGTCCTGGCCATTTCGGAAAGTTCGGCCGAAAGTCTGCGTATCTCCGAGAGTGACCTGTTAAGGTGGTTGTTCTTTTCGAGAAGATCCAGATGGGTCTCCAGCATATCCTTGAACTCGAGCATGAGGTTTTCAACATCTTCGCCGTAACTGTTGTTGTGATCGTCGAGAATACAGAGGGTTCCGAAAACCTGATTGTCGGGCCTTATGATCGGGAAACCAAGGTATGAGATCATGTTGAGTTTTACGTCGGGGTTGTTTTTCCAGTCGGGGTCTGCGGCAGCGTCGGGCACAAGCAGTTTATCGCGACTGTTTATTACCGTCTCGCAATACAGGCCGGAGCCGACCAGGTGCTCGCTGTCCCCTACGGAATAGGGATTACCCTGCGTCCTGCTTGCCCGAAAAACCTCTATGTCGGGCCCGTTGATCCTCATTACAAGAGCCGCCGGTACGCCTACCAGAACCGCGAGCACATCAACGGCCTTCTGCCACTTTTCTACAATTGCTTCGGGCACCTCATAAGGCGCACTTCCCGTATTCGGCATCGTGTCTGTCCTCCCGTTATTCGATATGACCATTGTAATATTATCATAGTACCCCGTGTAGCATGCGTGCCAGGGTTCGGGTACCCGGTCTTTGGGTCATTGCGCCTCTTGTCGGAGTGCTATGATACATATATGAACAATAAACACCAACAGGCCAGGTAGTACATCTGGGGGGGATAACGCCATTAACACTAATCTGCTTGCCGAAAAAATCGAACAGGCATCCTTCCTGGTGAAATCGGTGAAAACCGTGTCATGGCTGTTTCTGCGAGATCTGGCGGCCCAAACCGGAATGACGGCAAACAGCATGGAGCTTTTGGCCATTGAATGCGGCCTCTGCCCCGATCGATACCTTAAGAACCTGGGAACCCTTGGCATGAACGGTCAGAAAGAGCTGCTTTCTTCCAGGGCAGCGGTCATAGGTTGCGGCGGCCTTGGCGGCCTTGTCGTGGAACTGCTCGCCCGGGCCGGTGTGGGCGAACTTGTCCTGGTGGACGGAGACATCTTTACGGCCGACAACATGAACCGTCAGGTATTGTGCAAAGAAATGGATATCGGCAGGCCCAAGGCCGGGGTGGCCGCGGAGAGGGTAAAAGACGTAAACGGAGCAGCAGAGGTCACCGCCCTGTGTTGTTACCTTACGGAAGACAACGCCGTTTCGATCATTTCGGGATGCGATGTCGCGGTAGACGCCCTGGACAGCAACACCGCCCGCAGACTGTTGAAACAGGCCTGCTCACGGGCGGGCATCCCGATGGTCCACGGCGCCATTGGCGGATTCTGGGGTCAGGCCTGTGTTCTGGAACCGAGAGACACGGCTCCATGGGAATTCGCCGGGAAAGACGTCGACAAGGGAGTTGAGGAGCAAACCGGCAACCCGCCCTTTACGGCTTCCTTTATTGCTTCGCTGCAGGCGTCGGAGGCCATACGTTTGCTCGCGGGCGTCGAAACGCCTATGAAAAACCTTTTCTGGTGCGACCTGCAAGCTCACCAGTTCCAGATGATCCCTCTCAACCCACCCGAAGAGGAATTGTGACGATAAGAAAATGCGTTTGCGGCGGATAGCGGGTTTTGCAGCGTTTATAATGGCGCGGGCTCGATAAGCCCGAAAAGGAGGTTGGCCCGTGCGTTACGAAAGGGTTCTGGTTACCTTTACAGGCGTAATAGCCATTGTTCTGCTGGGGGCGGTTCTGAGAGATGCAAAAGGCGTATTCCTTCCCCTTGTTATCGCCTGGCTGCTCTATTTCCTTTTTGCTCCCGCTGTAAGGTTCCTTTCGTCAAAAAAGATACCTGTCTCCGTAAGCACGGTACTTGTGGTGGCCGTTTTCGTGGCGCTTTGCACTGTGTCGATATTTTTTCTTAACACGCGGGTAGCGTCGCTGGCCGAAGCCTACCCCCACTACTACGAACGCATTCAGGCATTTGCCGTTTCGTCCCTCGGGAATCTTGACATACCTACAGAATGGTGGGAAGGCGTTTCGATAGGGCAGTTCGTGGGTCAGAAGGTTCTGGCCTTTTCGGGCATACTGATGAGTTTTCTGTCGAACCTGATCCTGGTTGTGCTTTTTCTGGTTTTCCTGCTGCTCGGAGGGGTGTTTTCAGACAACAAGATCGACCTTGCGTTTTCTACCGAAACGGGTTCGCGGGTTCGGAACGTGGTAGGCTGCATATCCAGCCAGATCAGCTGCTACCTGTTCCTTCAGTTTCTGATAAGCCTGGCGACCGGTTTTCTGGCCTGGTGCGTTTTCGCGCTGATGGGGCTGGACTTCGCCATCACATGGGGCGTTCTCACTTTTTTGCTGAACTTCATCCCCACGCTGGGCTCTTTCGTTGCCGCCATACCGCCTATACTTACGGCGCTGGCGCAGTTTCTGCCCGATATCGGACCCGCGATAATTATCGCCATATGTCTGCTGGTGCTGCAACAGGTCATTGGCGGGTTTCTTTCGCCCAAGATCATGGGCGACCGCCTTAACCTCAGCCCCGTAACCATTCTCATGTCGCTGCTGCTATGGGGATGGCTCTGGGGTGTTCCGGGCGCGATACTTTCGGTTCCCATTGCCTCCGCTATCAAGATCATCTGCGACAACGTACCGCAACTGAGACCCATAGGTGTATTCATGGCGTCCGGGAAGCGGGGAAACACCAAAACGCCCGGAACCACCGCAAGGCCACCCTGCTCCTGAGTGGTTTCTGCAATTGTTTCAATTTATTGACAGAGGTCGTTTTGCGACGTATTATCTTGCGAAAGGACTTCTGGAGGTTAACTTTCTTGAAACGAATGATCGGGTCGTTTGCCGTGTGCCTGGTTCTCTTTTTGGCAGTGCTCCCGGTGCAGGCAATATCCACCCGGGAACCGGTCACTGCCTGTTTCACCAAAACACCTGTGGTGCTGCTCACCTTTGACGACGGGCCTCATCGCTGGCATACCCCCTTGCTGCTTGAAATTCTTGAAAAATACAAAGTGCCAGCGACCTTCTTCGTTGTAGGGCTGCGCTGCGTAGAAAACCCCGAGCTCCTGAGACGGATACACGAAAAGGGCCACACGATAGCAAATCACTCGTGGTCTCATCCAAGGCTGCAGAACCTTGACGAAAAAACTGTCGAGGAACAGGTGCGGTTCTGCAATCAGGCCGTGGAAGCAATTACGGGAGTTCGTCCGCGCTTTTTCCGCCCCCCGGGTGGACACTGGAACCAGACAGTACTGCGTATCACCGATGAAAAAGGAATGTACCTTGTTCTCTGGACGCTGAACGGGTGCGATGTTTCAGCCGATACCCCTGACAAGATCGCCCGGTCGGTGCTGGCCAACACAACCCCGGGGACGATCATTCTGTTGCACGACGGGTTCGACCGGACACTGGAGGCATTGCCCGCCATCATAGAGGGACTGAGAGCCAGGGGGTTCTTTTTCGCAAACTTCGACCAGGCCTTCCCTGTCAGGACCGAACCTGTTCCCCTTACCGCCTCGAACCCGCAGTAAGACTTTTCCAGGCGTACCAGCCTATTCCCGCCACCTCTCCGCATATCAGGAAAAGCCTGCGCGAGGCCATTTCGGCTATCCGAGCCTCAACATCCGCAGTGTCTCCCGGAGGCTGATACCAGGTTGCAAAATATGTAAAAACGGCCATTATGACGGCCGTAACGGCTATTGAGCTCCACAGGCCCAGCCTGCTTCTCTGATGGATCCTTACTACTACGAAATGGGCGACGATCACTCCCAGAATACCCATGAGCACGCGCAAAACGACCACCTCTTTCATTTTCTCGCCGTCTTGCTCAGGCCTGATCCCCTGAACAGGCAGTTCGGCAACGGCGGGTAACGTGTTATATATACACTGAAGACACCCCATAATGAAAGGGTGAATGCAATGCCGCGAGTAGGTCTGGCCCTTGGGGGAGGGGGAGCTCGGGGAATAGCCCATTTCGGCGTTCTCAAAGTCCTTGAACAGGCGAAGATACCCATAGACATGATAGCCGGAACATCCATGGGCGCCATAGTAGGCGCAATGTACGCCCAGAACCCCGACGCAGCAGACGCGGCCGAACGTTTCAGGGATTTCCTCAGGAACGTCGATTACGACGCCCTGGGGCTGCAGTATATCGTTCCCGAGGGAGAGGAACCCGCTCTTTTACAACGTTTCGCAAGAACGATCGCCAGGCGAATATATTACAGCACCATGGGCTCCCGTTCGTCCATACTCAAACCCAGAGTCCTGAGGAAAGCGCTGGCCAAACTGCTCGACAAGGGCTCCGTCAAGGACGCCCGGATACCGTTCTGCGCAGTGGCAGCCGACCTCAACACGGGGAAAGCCCTCCGGCTGAGGGATGGCAACATGCGAAAAGCCGTGCTTCGCAGCGCCCTCATTCCCGGATATCTTCCACCGGAAAGCGACGGGCCCCGCCTTATTACGGACGGAGGGGTCGTGGAACCTGTCCCTGTGGATTCCGCCCTTGCAATGGGCGCGGACGTGGTTATAGCCGTTTCGGTGGACCCTTCGGGGATGGCGCCGATGGAAGAAGCCAGCATGATAAGCATAATGCGCCGGTGCGACCTGATACGGGGCATGTACATAGCCAGAGAGCAGGCATCCAAAGCAGACGTAGCCATACACCCGGACCTTGAGCAGTATCACTGGAGTGAGTTTCTGGAGTTCGACAAATTTCTTGAGGCGGGTGTAAAGGAAACCGAAAAACGGATAGGCGACATTCGGCGCGCCATTCGCAAGAAACACTGGTTCTGGAGGTTTCTTTCCTAGCAGCGCTTTGCCCGGGTGAATATGGCGGGAATGTTTTCTCTTTACCGCTTTATGCTATTATTTTAGAATCGGCGGACATGACAGCGAATGAATTCCGAACGCCCTTCTTTTTACGCAACAGGCCGAAAACTTTTGCGATGGAAGGATGAGTAAAATGCGGAGAAGATCTCTGGTTCTGTTTGTCGCGGCGACGATGGTCATATGTTTTGCGGGTTCGGCCATGGCCTGGAACCTGACGGGAAAATGGAAAGGCAACAACGATGATTTCTACTACATACACCAGAACGGCAACGAGGTCTGGTGGCTTGGCGAGGCTTCGGACGGAACCTGGGTCAACGTGGCCAACGGCCATGTAACCAAGAACAGGCTCAACCTTTCCTGGGGGGACGTGCCCAAGGGCCATACCCGGGGACACGGCAGGCTGGGCATCAGGATCAAGGACGCCAACGAGTTGATACTTATGGAACAGACAGGCGGCTTTGGCGACGTTCACTGGTGGAGGGTGCAGTAAAGCAGCGATCAGTTGGCAGAAAAAGCAGGGTCAAAAGCAAAACCGTTTTCACCACAGAGGTCGCAGAGGACACAGAGGGAAACAAAAGCTAATGTCATGTGTTAGAAGCCTGCCGCTGAAACCAGACCTTCTTTCACCACAGGACGCAGACGGCGTGCCCCAAGCGAAGCGGCTGGGTAGGAATCTGGGGTTGACAGGAATCAGGCGTCAGGAGTAAGGGGTTAGGGGGAAAATCAACACCCAGCCCGAGATTGAAAAACGGAATTCCATCCCTGGAGGTAACTGACCATGAGTAGAAAAACGATTTCACGAAGCATTATCGTACTCGCGCTTGTTCTTGCAGCCTGCTCCTCGGTTTACGCCGCGCCTCTGGACCTGACGGGCGTCTGGCGCACGAACAACAACAGCACGTATTACATTCGCCAGATAGATTACGAAGTGTGGTGGGTAGGAACGGCCCCTGACGGCGCCTGGATGAACACCGCCCACGGTGACCTTATCAGTTATCCGGTTGATGGCAATATGTCTGAAGGTGTTATCACAATGGCATCGAAAATCGAACTAGAATGGGTGGACGTTCCCAAGGGAAAGTTTTTGAACAAGGGCGAGATCACACTTAATATACTATCCGGTAACGACCTTGTGCTGGTAGAACAATCAGGCAACTTCGGCGATATTCACTGGTGGAGGGTGCAGTAAAGCAAGGTGGCAGCAGGCAGTTGGCAGAAAAAGCAGGAGGCGGGAATCAGGAATCAGGCGTCAGGTGACAGAAAAGGCCAGGAACGTGAACGGTAAGCGGTCAACGGTAAACGGAAGGACCAACATTTCTGGTTGTCATTCCGAATCCGCCTGCCGGCGGAGAGGAATCTGGGGTTGACAGGAATCAGGCATCAGGAAACTGGAGACAGAAAATCAAACCGGGATTCCTCCCCTTCCTTGCGGAAGGCTTCGGAATGACAGGCCTTTTCGCCTCACGCCTCTTTACTGTTCACTGTTGACCGTTTACCGGTCTTAAAGGCCTTTTCTGATCGCTGCCAGCTGATCGCCGCCAACTGGTTTTTCTGCCATTTGACGTCTCACGTCTCACGTCTTACGGCTCTATTCTTTTCTGTGAGCTGTATGCTGTACGCTGCCAACTGTTCTTTAAGGCCCTTCCCTCTCCAGCAGTTTCACCAACTCGCTCGTATCAATGTTGCCTCCGGATATTATCAGGACCACGTTCTTTCCGCTTACGTCTACCTTGTCGCTCAGCAGAGCCGCCGCGCCAAGCGCTCCGGCGCCTTCGGTAAGGACCTTGTCCTTCATCAGCAGCAGGTATACGGCCCGGGATATATCCTCTTCGGAAACCGTTATTACGCCTTCCAGCAACTCACGCAGGATCGTGTAGGTTAGTTCTCCCGATTTGCCTACGGCCGTACCCTCGGCCAGGGTGTCGCCCACCTTTACCTGATACGGGCCATCCTGTTCAAAAGCCCGGCTCATCGAGGGAACGGTTTCGGGCTCCACTCCGTATATCCTTACAGACGGTTTCAGGCCTTTTATGGCCACAGAAATGCCCGAAGCCAGGCCCCCGCCGCCTACTGGAATGAACACAATGTCCGTTTCGGGCAAGGCTTCCATGATCTCGAGTCCTATGATCCCCTGTCCCGCTATGGTATACGGATCGTCGTAGGCGTGGACGAAAGTGGCGCCGGTATCCTTTTGGAGCTCCAAAGCCTTGGCCAGCGCTTCGTCGAAATTTTCCCCGTAAAGAACCACTTCGGCTCCAAAAGCTTTTGTGGCCTCAAGTTTTGTTTCGGGTGTAGTGACCGGCATGACTATGGTGGCGGGTATACCGAACAGTTTCGCCACCCGGGCCACACCCTGCGAATGGTTCCCGGCGCTTGCCGCTATTACTCCTGTGGCCCGCTCTTCGGGGGTCAGGGAAGCGATCTTGTTGTAGGCGCCCCTTACCTTGAAGGACCCGGTGTGCTGGAGGCTTTCCAGTTTAAGAAAAACCCTGGCCCCGCAGAGAGCACTGAAATAGTCCTCTTCTACAAGGGGAGTCTCGAAAGCCGTTTCCTGAACGCGGCTTTGCGCCATCTGGACATCCGCGAGAGTTACCGGCAGATCGGCGTACGAACAGGCGCAAAGGGCGACCACGATCATAAGGGCCGCAAGCAGCCCTGCAAGAATTGTCTTCCTCAATATGATCACTTCCCTTTAAAGAAAGGTGGCGGCATACAGCTAACAGCAGGCAGAAAGGCCCGGGCCCGTTAGACGTTAGACGGGAGACTCGAATCAGGAGCCGCAAGGCAAAAGAACGTAAACGGTCAACGGTAAACGGAAAAGATCAGAGTCGGGCCCGAGATTTCTCACCCTTCGGGATTCGAAATGACAAACATTTTCCGCCATCGGCCATCCGTCATCGAATGTCGTGTTTCGGCCTTTCCGCCATCCTCATGCACGACTGCAGATCATTGGACGTGTAGGCGAGGTGGCTTGATAGCGCCGAAACGGCGGCTTCCATGTCTCCGGCCCTTATCGCCGAAAGTATCTCCCTGTGCTGCCTCTGCGACTCCTGTTTCATTGAGGCGAGGTGGATGCGTATGTTGCGGTCGGTCTTGCGCCTGAGTCTGGCCAGCATGTCCAGCGTCAGCGGTCTGTCGGCCGGTTCGTAAAAAAGGGTATGGAACATCAGGTTCAGGTCGCGCCAGCGGATGCAGTCCTCTTCCGTCTCCATCTCCTCCAGAACCCTTTCGGCGTCTTCCAGAACAATATGGGTTATACGGGGAAATGCCGTACGAAGCACGCCTGTTTCCAGCGCCGTTATCATTTCGTACAGCTCGCGGGCCTCTTCCAGCGAAAGAGTAGTTACAACAGCTCCCCTGTAGCCCTGAAAACTGACCAGCCCTTCTGTTTCCAGCAGCCTGAGCGCTTCCCTCAACGGTATAGGGCTGACGCCAAGCGTATGTGAGATCTGCGCCTGATGCAGGGGTTCTCCCTCTCCCAGAACTCCCCTGTAAATAGCCTCCCTGAGGACGTTGGCTATGAAATAGGGAGCGGTGCTGTCGCCGCTCATCCCCCTGGCAAGTTTCTGAAGATCTCCCGAGTCCCGCAAGGTGTTATCCTCCTCAAAGCCGTTTGCTACACATTATATTCTTTATGGCTCCAAATATAGGAACTTCTCCACAAACTATACAGCGTTGACACCCTGTTCCCGGCAAACCCATACTTGAAAAGCAAACACCCAATAACCGGAAGGGATGATCGTAATGTCTGTTCCCATGACCTTTCTGACCGAAGAACTGGACGCCATGAAACAGGCGGGGCTGTACGGAACTATCCGCACCATCGAAAGCCCCCAGGGCGCCTGGGTGCATATCGACGGAAAGAAATATCTGAACCTCTGCTCCAACAACTACCTGGGGCTGTGCAACGACCCCAGGATCGTAAAGAAGGCCAAAGAGTATATCGACAGGTTCGGAGTAGGCCCCGGCGCAGTTCGCACAATAGCCGGAACCATGAGCATTCATCTGCAACTGGAAAAACGCCTGGCCGAATTCAAGGGCGCAGAAGCCGCCATCGTTCTTCAGTCGGGCTTTTGCGCGAACCTCGCCGTTCTTCCCACGCTTGCTCCGGCGGCCGACCATATCATTTTCAGCGATTCCCTTAACCACGCCTCCATTATAGACGCCTGCCGACTTTCAAAGGCCAAAGTCGTAAGGTACGAACACTCCGACATGACCGACCTCAAGACAAAACTCGAGGAATACAAGGGCGTGGGGAGCCGTCAGCTGCTGGTTACCGACGGCGTGTTTTCCATGGACGGCGATGTCGCGAAACTGCCCGAGATCGTAGACCTCTGCGAAGCATACGGCGTGATCGTCGTAGTTGACGACGCTCACGGCGAAGGCGTGCTGGGCAGGGGCGGACGCGGAATAGTTGACCATTTCAACCTGCACGGCAAAGTGGACGTTGAAGTGGGCACCATGTCGAAGGCCTTCGGCG
>Ga0272441_10007393_pt1 | contig 17883 bp, 18 predicted proteins | sample SSMProp6N_FD_193582 | JGI IMG/M metagenome (GOLD analysis project Ga0272441, IMG submission 193582) | Marine sediment archaeal communities from Little Sippewissett salt marsh, Falmouth, MA, United States - SSM-Prop-6N | ecosystem: Environmental > Aquatic > Marine > Wetlands > Sediment ... | reverse complement strand
CTATTGTATTGCAAAATCATTGAAAAAGTAATGTGTAGAATAAAAAAATAAAGAACTAATAATAATAGAAGAGTATATTACTAAGATATTAATATCAAGGTCGTTCTGCCTTAGTGAACAGACAGGGTAGATAGGATGACAGAACAAGCACTAACGCTAGAATCGTTTCTCGATACTACTGGAAAAGATATTGAGCGTAAAATCAATGAGATGATTACTGATCCTAAAATGCAATCTATTCTGAAAGGAGGAAAACGGCTACGACCGCTTCTTTCTGTTCTTGTCTTTAAGGTCTGCGCAAAAAATGCAACTTCCGATCAATATCAGAAGGCACTTGAAGTTGGAATCAGCGTAGAACTTGCCCATAACGCATCCCTTGTCCATGATGATATTATTGATCAAGATCCTATGCGTCGTGGTGAGCCTTCATTCTATATCCAAGAAGGCATTGAAAATGCCATTCTTGTAGGTCATAAAATGCTTGCTTCAGGTGCAGAATTATGTCTGAAACATAGCACTAACATTGCTCAAGTTTTCATTGATGCTTGGCGTGGGACCCTGGAAGGACAACTCAAAGAGGTTAATTTTAGTATTGAAGATATTAATGGCAAACAAGATATTTCTGCTGATTCTAAATTTTTCCAGGCCTATAGTGAAATTATTGATTTGAAAACCGCCTCTTTATTCTCTTCAGCTTGTAAGGCAGCAGCCCTCGAAGCAGGTGCTTCTGAAGCTCTTGCTACGTCTTTAGAAAAGTATGGACGGGAGGTTGGTTTTGCCTATCAGCTGGCTGATGATATTGTTGATTTAGTCAAAGGGGAGATGATTGATAGTGTTGTTATTCCCCTGTTGGTACGACTGGAGAAAAAATCCATTCGAAACGGCTCGCTCAAGGCCAAAGCGTTAAAAAAGAAATTAGAAGAAAATTCACCAGAGATTAAACAGCTCTATCTTGATGAAATTAAAAAACACCTTAAACAAGCCCAAGAGCTCAGTCAATCCCCCCATGTTCCTACCAATATCTATACTGCTTTTCTCCAAGAAGTTCCCAATTATATCATTAATAAAATGCTGAAGGAAATTTCTATTACGATCTAATCTTCTTTCTTCTTTTATAAAGATAATAGATAAGAACAAGAATGACAATACTAGCTAGAAGTACCAGGGTAAGTGTTGTATTAATTTTTGCAAAAATAAGAAAGGCTTTGGAAAACGCAGCGATAAGTAAGGTGCCTATGATAGCACCAAGGGCAATAGCATAAAACGTATTGCGTGGTTTCATACCAATAAGGCGTCCAACAATAGAGCCGACCAATCCACCTGAACCCTGAAAAGGTATCATGACAAAGAGAACAATACCGATAAAACGCAGAGGTTTAATCCAGCCATACCGCTCTTCTACGTTTTTTCCCTTTGTTTCTATGGTAATCATAAAGGTACCGATAAAAGGGATTTTTTTTGCTAGGTCATAGTTCCATACGAGAAATAAGGCGACGATGATATCGACAAAGGCTATTGATAATCCCATAACAAGTGGGTTGATGCCAAGCGCAACTCCTGCAGGGATGATAGATTCTTTGCCCAGTGGTGGGAAAAAGTATCCTGAGATAAATCCCCAATAGCTGATACGAAGGGACTCTTCAAGTAAGAACCCAACAATACCAACGGTGCTAAGTCCCACTACAATAGGAAAGAAGAATTTGAAAAGACCTTGTATTGCCTTGGATTCTTTTATCATGACTAGAGACCCGAATACTCTTTGATTATAAAGAGGCTTACGGCCTAGACCCAGCAACATATATCATCATAGTTTTATTAATAGAACGATAGTTTTATTTATTATGCACATTGAAGAAATGTTTGAACGATATAAAGATTGGAAAATACTAAAAATTTTCTTAAATACTCCTGATCATTCATTTTATACAAAAGAAATTTCAAGAAATACAGGAGTTGGATCAGGAACTGTAAACAATTTTTTAAAAAATATTCATAAGGATAAAATATTAACAAAAGAAATAGTAGGAAATGTACACCTTTACCGCTTAAATAATGAATCTGGACTTGTAAGACAATTAAAAATCTTAAATACCATACTTGAATTGGAAAAAAACGAAGTTGTCAAGGAATTTCTAAGTGAGGATGATGCCATTATTTCACTTATAATATATGGTTCTCATGCAAATGGTGAAAATGATTCAAAAAGTGATATCGATCTTTTAATTATTACTAATAAGAAAAAACAATTTACAAACACCATACAAAAATTAGAAAGTAAAATTAAAAAAATCATATCAATTCAAATAATGAAAATCCCAGATTGGCAAAAACTAAAAGAAAAAGATAAAATATTCTATGAATCAATACTCCAAAACCATATCGTGTTATATGGAAGTGGGTTACCATGAAATTACAAGATTGTTTTATAGAAGGGTTATTACGAAAAACAAAACCTTCAAAACAATACGCGACAAAATCATTAGAAACTAGTCTAATTTATATTAAAAACGCAAAAGATAATTTGAAAATGAAAAATAATAACCTTGTGATTTTCTGCTCTTATACAGCAATGTTTCATTCAGCAAGAGCCTTACTTTTTAAAGATGGAATCAAAGAAAGAAGTCATCTTTGTATCGTATCATATATCCGAGAAACATATCCAAGATTAAGACGACTATCTAATCAACTTGATGCATAGAGAAGAAGCCGTCATAACACATTATATGCTTTAGATTTTCTCATTTCTGAGCATGAAGCGCAACAGGCAATAGAAGATGCAGAACTATTTTATAAACAAATAAAAGATACAATCAATGACTCTTAAAATATCAGAGTTATCGCTGTCCTTCTGTCTTGTAAAATTTTAAAAATCTTTGTTTTTCTCCTGTTGCAAAGAGGCTTATGCCCCATTTCTAGCATTCTAGTTTATCGGTGGTCTCCATTTATAAGCATCGTCGTGATGACCAAAATAAAAAATGGTTACAGTTTCTTCTGTGTGATCAATATTAAAAATTAATACAAAATGTGAATTAATATGGACTCTTGAAAAGTTTTGCAGGGGTGGACGAAGATGTTTATATTCATGTTTGGGCTTAGATCTAATTTCTTGAATTTTTTTATATATCATTAGCAATTGTTTTTTGTTCTTTTTAGAAAGTTTTTTAAAAATGTTATCAGCGGTAGGCTTTATATCAAGATTATACATCCAAGCCATACCTCTTGGCAAAATCATCTACTCGAATACTTTTTTCTTTTTTAATTTTGTTTATCCTATTAATAAACTCTGGTTTGAGTTCAGGTTCATTTTCATATTCAATAAATTTTTTTACAATAAATTCAATAGTTTCACTTTTGTCTTTTAAATCATATTTTGCTTTAACAATATTTAAAACACGATTTATATTTTCATTTAAAGTTATTAATGCTTGAGTCATACTAAGTTCACCTAAGTTTATATTAGTTTAACTAATTTATATAATTTTCTATTATATCCTCTTTTTTACTTCATCCAGACTATAATACTTACCTTTCTCATATTCCTCACGTGATTTTTGAATTTCTTCCATTGTTTCTTTATTAAGTTCCAACTCATCTTCATCCATTGTAATATGCATAAAAAAATGTATATTATGAATGTTCTTCTGTCTCATATAATTCTAAAAATCTTTGTTTTTCTCCTGTTGCAAAGAGGCTTACGCCCCATATCTAGCATTCTATGACTTTAACAGAATATTTCGTTTTACCTCTGTTTCACCTAGATCTGTTTGTAATACTTATTGCTGCATGATCCTTTTCATAAGGGGATAAATCAATTATATGATGAATTGAAAGGCCATGATCTTGAAGCATAGTTGCTACTTGAGCATAGGCCTTTTTTGGTGATAAGGCTACATCAATACTACGTGCCTTGACCATGAGAAGACCTTGGCCCTCTTTCTTGAGATAGCGCTCAATATTTTTCAAAAAAATTGCTGCTTGGTTCCGCTGTGAGATGTCTTGGTAGAGGACATCAACAGGAGGTACAAAAGCACTATAGCGATCGGGATGATTTGCATCTGCAATGATAGGGATAATATTAGGACGTTGCTTACACACCGTACATAAACTATGAGCGGCAAGGGGTGAAAGCTCAATAGCATATACCATACCCTCGTGCACCATATCGGAGACATGACTAACGGTGGTACCGGTCGCAGCTCCCAAATACAATACTTTGGAATCTTTCATTACCTCTAAAGTATCCAAACCGTTCATAAGCGCCGCAGCTAGTTTACTTCGATAAGGATTCCAGGACCGATACTCTTCGCCTTTCTGTGACAATAGTTTTTCATTATAGACCGTTATGCCTGGTGCTAAATTTTTTGTAAAGAGTCGTTTGTTGTGACTAATAACTCCTGGAAGTTTGAATGGTGGCATGATTGAAAGGTATGACGGCTCTTTGATAAATCTTTTGTCGAAATATTAAATTAGAGAGAGAGTATACACCAGCCTGATTTCTATGTGGTTAAAATCTCCACTGCATGCCATCCATGAAGAACTGGGAGCAAAATTTACCGAATTTGCTGGTTTTGAAATGCCTATTTTCTACTCTTCTATCAAGGAGGAGCATCTTGCCGTACGTAAAACCGTTGGCCTCTTTGATGTATCCCATATGAGTAATGTATGGATTAGCGGTGCGGATGCAGAAAAACTTTTGACATTAACAACCGTTGAAGATGCAGCAAGAATTGGAAAAAATAAAAGTCAATATACGGCAATTTTAAAAGAAAATGGAACCGTTATTGATGATACCATTTTCATGCATCTTGATAATAAATATATGATCATCCCCAATGCAGGGATGTCTTCTATTGTTACAACGTGGTTAAATGAAAAGGCAGCAGAGCACAAGCTTGATGCTGTTGCTGAAGATGTCTCACGACAGTATGTTATTCTTGCTATCCAAGGCCCTTCCTCCCGTGAAACGCTACAAAAGCTTACGAAAACCGATTTGAACGAGGTGAAATTCTTTGGCTGTCAATATAGTACTCTTGCCGGTGTTAAGTGTATTATTTCTCATACCGGATACACTGGTGAATTAGGCTTTGAGCTTCAGATTGCACCTGCTGAGAAGGCAACCCAGGTGTTTAAAGAAATCTTAAAAGCAGGAAAAACCTTTGATATTAAACCTATTGGACTAGGTGCCCGTGACACACTACGCCTCGAAAAAGCCTTTATCCTTGCTGGTAATGAGTTTGAAGGAGGACGTACTCCCCTTGAAGCAACCATGGCCTGGACTATTAACTGGGATCATGACTTTATCGGAAAAAAGGCGTTACTGAAACAAAAGGAGCAGGGGGCGTATGAGCGCCTTACCTGTCTTGTATGCACCGAGAAGGGCATCCCTCGTCATGGCTGTGACATTCATAAGGATGAAGAAAAGGTTGGGATGGTGACTAGTGGCACTCTTTCTCCTTGTTTAAATACCGGTATTGCTCTGGGCTATGTCCGACCAGCCTTTCGCGACGTAGATAACACGCTTGACATTGTTGTACGTAATAAATGTGTCAAAGCAAAAGTAATCAAACCACCGTTTGTAAAAAAAGAGTGGTTACAAGAGCAAAAGAAGAATGTTTAAATGAGTTAAGAAAATATCAAGAAGGGAGTCATATGGCTGAGGAAGTACGTGAAGGATTAAAATATACAGATACCCATGAATGGGTAAAACTTGAGGGGAAAAAAGCACGTGTCGGTATCACCGATCATGCCCAAGAAGAGTTGACTGATATCGTGTTTGTTGAACTTCCTGACGTAGATAAAGCCGTAAAGAAAGGAGACGAACTCTGTGTTGTTGAATCCGTGAAATCGGTTTCCGAAATCTATGCACCTGTCAGTGGCAAAGTGATCACTGTTAATAAAAAACTAGAAGATGCCCCCGAAACCATCAACGAAAGCCCCTATGATGAAGGGTGGCTTGTTGAATTGGAACTCTCTGATGCATCAGAAATAAAAAAGCTTCTTGATGCGACTGCCTATAAACAAGTAAATAAATAATTGCTTTTCAATAATATAGTAGGATACGATTCTTCCATAATGACCAATAAGATTCTTATTGTAGAACATTTATGTTATTCTGTGTAGAGTTACTACTATACAGATGCTCTTGGAAAGGAGAAGCCAAAGGCCTTTAGGGATACCTCACCGGCATACTTTCTATACTGATGCTTACCGAGGGTGTTATTTGTAGTTATAAGACTGGTTCAAACCATTTGAATCTCTTTTAACTTTTTTACAACTTCTCTAGCAATTGTTTGAAAATCTGGCAAAAATCCAAGTAATGGTTTTATATCTTGCTCCCAATCTTCTTCTATTTTTGAAAATATGGTGTCGATATCTACTTCTTCAAATCTCATATCGTATATTTTCAATTTTTCATTTAGTAACTTGACATCATACGTTGCACTTTCTCTAAAAAACCATACATCATAGAGATCTCTTGGTTTACCTCTAATGATCAGTGCTCTTATTTTCTCAGTAAAAAGATGATCTACTGTTAAGCACTTGAATGCATAGGAAGGGCAATCATCATACACTGGTCGAATCATTTTACTAGTTGTATCTACTTTTTCTTTTCTACAACTTATATCAAGTTTAACAGATCCCACCGATAATTCTTTTCCAACATAGAGTGGTCCTTTATACCTTAATTTGCACCGAAATCCCAATGGAAATTCATTGTCTACTTTTAATGTAGCCTCTATCCCAAAATCCGATAGTTTTGCTGCTGTATCTGTCAGGATCTTCTTTCCAGTCAATGGTTCTAAATTATAATTAAAATCAAGATCTTCTGAGTATCTATTTAACTTGTATCCCATCCGTAAACATGTTCCACCTTTAAATAAAAAATCAGTGTTATGCTTGTACAGTTCGTATAAATAGAGCGTTTGGATATAATCTCTCTCAATTGTTTGTAAAGCAACTCCTTCCCTGGCAGATATTCCACTTAACTGTCTTCTTGTGAGCATTTACAGTTCCTCATTAACAATGATATTCCAATGCTTGTTGTATTTCTTTGTTTTTGCCTTCTTTGGATTCAAGAGAACAAAAGAGGTTGATTTGAATTTCTGCAATTTCTGCAATTTAATACCATTTGCTTCATATAAGTATCCTAACCTTGATATCATACTTTTATTTGGAAATCTACGTGCATATTCTATGAGCTTTTTTGTATCAACCAATGTAATTGAATTATCAATACTCTTTACTATTTCAGAAAAACCTCCAGCATTACTACTAAGATCGATACTATCTATTATTGCTTTTTCAGGTTCTGCAATAAATACTGGGAGTTCTCCGATCATTTCTTTTGTATAGCCGTACAACTTTTCTTTTTTTATTGTTATATATTTAAAAGTGTACTTTTCAAGATGGATCTCCTTTTTTTGTTTTGTTGTTGCACAGAGAGTATAGGTTGGTACTTGTTCAGTAAAACCATAAAAATTTAAAGCAGACCAGTAGCTTACATATGAGGGGACGACTACATGAGTTGCGATATAGAAAGGATTTGACAGAATCCTCTTTCTATCGTATCCTATTACAAGATATTTACCATTTTCAACTTCTTTAATAACTTCACTTGTTTTTAATCTTTGAATAATGTCGTATGTCTTGTGTATATCTATTTTTAATATTGTTGAAAGTTGCTTAGGCTCAAAATAAAAGATATCATTATCAAATAGAAGACTCATAATATAACTCGTTGTAATTTTTGCCATATTTTTCCATAATAGTTACGACGATTTATATATTTTGTGGTAATCAAATAGTTCAAGGAAAAGGTATTCGAATACCTGTTATATTAGATATTTTGAAGAGATGCAAGAAGCTTGAGTGATAATTGTGAAGCTTGTGTAGGTCTTTCTCGTGAATGGGATGCACGAGAGGCTTGCCGAGTTTGAACTTGCTGATGCATCAGAAATTATGAAGATTCTTAATGCGGCAGCCTACAAACAAAGTAATAAATAATTGTTTTTCATTAATTGGTTAGGAAATAATTCTTCAATACTCATCAGTAAGATTTATATAACAGAGCGTCTATATTAATGTGTGTAGAGTTAACACTACACAATTACTCTTGGGGAGGAAAAGCCATGGGCTTTAAAGTATACCTTACTGGCATACGTTCTATGCTAATGCATGTCCATATTTTTTCAAGTTATGGTACAATTATTCTCCACTCTTTCAAGTACTGTCTCCCAAGACCTTCCTATTAAAAGAGAATGAAGGGAACTGAAAACATGAAGATGCGAATAGTATTTGGAATTGTGCTCGTAATCCTGTTAATGGGTAACGGATTTGCACCTATGGACGGCGCTTTACTTTATTCTCAAGCTAGGACCACACATGAGTACCTCGATACAAGTAGTACTACTCCCTACATTAGTTTTAAAATAGATGAATTCTCCCATTCATTACTAGTCATCTCTGCTGATGATACTCTCGATTGGAAAAACGTACAATATTTAAAAGATACAACCTGGACCACCTTACCTGATCATCCTGAAGGTAGAATACGAGCAGGTGACTCCATCTCTTGTCAAACATACACAATTTCTTTACGCTGGGCTCCCACAAAGGAACTTCTCGGAAGGTGGGAATTTGATACAACAAGTGAGTACAACGAAAAAGAGTACACTCTCGATTTCCAGGATGGAGGAAAAACCAGTCAATCTGTCGAACCTGAATGGACCTATAATGATGGTTCGTATGTATTTTCAGCAGCTGTGAGTGGAAATGGAGAATATTTTGCTGTCAAAACAGGAGATAACGTCCATTTCTTTGATAAAGACAGTAGTACTCCCCTTTGGTCTAAATCAACAGGTAACAACATGGGCTTTGTAGCCATCTCTTCTGATGCTTCGTATATTGCCGTAACTGCAAACAACATACTCAAGCTCTACAATCATAATGGAGGACTCAAGTGGAGTAAATCAACAGGAGGATATATTCGATCTGTTGCTATATCAGCTGATGGAGAATTCATTGTTATTGGTTGTTCTGATAACAAGGTGTACTTTTTTGATAAAGACAGTAGCTCACCTCAGTGGGTCTCTACAGCTGGTGACGAAGTCACTTCTGTCGATATTTCTGATAATGGTGATCGATTGGTTGCAGGATCCTTGGATTCTAAGGTATATTACTTTGATAAAGACAGTAGCACTCCTCTCTGGATCTATACTGATGCAGATGGTAATTTCTTACAGGAATCTGTTGCAATACATCCAAATGGAATAAGCATAGTTGCAGGAGATAGTGATGGCGACATCTATTTATTTTATGGTTCAGCAGGCTCAACTCCTAAAGACTGGTATGCAACAGGAAATTGCATTCGTGGTATAGACATAAAATATTGTTTTATAGCTGCAGGATCTGAAAATTCCAATCTCTATTTGTTTCTTAATGCCGTTGAGATATTAGTTCTATTGGCATGTTATGATGAGGCAACAGCGTCGTATAATGAAGTGTGTATGCCTGCAGATGGTCTTCCTGTACTTGGTGCCTGTGATAGTCCTGATAATCACATCCGTTGCCCAACCTTGTGGCATTATCAAACAGGTTCCTTCTTAAGAACCGTTGCGACATCAGAAAGTGGAGAGCAAGTCGTAGGTGGTGGAAATGATAAAAATATCTACTTTTTTGATATGAACACCATAACCTTTTATACAGATCCTCCGACAGGCGGAGACATCATTTTTGATGAACGGACGTATCAGCATAGTAATCAAACCAGAAGACCAGATGGTGTTTATTCGATTACAGCAAGTCCTGCATCAGGATATAGTTTTGATCATTGGAGTAAAAGTGGTGGGATAGCAATAGCAAATCCTACCTCACAGTCTACAACAGCCACCATTACAGATGATGGTACCATCACTGCTTATTTCAACAGGCCTCCCTATACACCCAGTAATCCTGATCCTTCTCATGGTGAGACCGGTGTTGATATTAACCACAATTTATACTGGGACGGTGGTGATCCTGATGAGGATACCGTGTACTATGATGTGTATTTTGGTACAGACCCAACACCTGACCAAGGGGAACTAGTTTCAGAAGGGCAAACAAGTACCTCCTATGATCCTGGATTGATGGAGTATGCAACCCAGTATTACTGGAAGATCGTAGCTGAAGATGAACATGGAGAACCAGCTGATCCTCAAGGACCTATATGGAGTTTTACTACAGAAGAGCCTCAAAATCATCCTCCGTATACACCGAGTAATCCTGATCCTTACAATGGTGAAACCGGAGTCGATATTAACCACGATTTACACTGGGAGGGTGGGGATCCTGATGAGGATACCGTGTACTATGATGTGTATTTTGAAGAGGGGGATTCTACACCAGATGTAAAGATTTTTGATGCTATTACAAGTACTAGTTGTGATCCTGGTGAAATGGAAGTTGATACCACGTATTGGTGGAGGATTGAGGCTGTTGATGAGCATGGAGAGCCAGCCGATCCTCAGGGACCAACCTGGCATTTTACCACTGAATCTGAACCTACCTATCCTCCAACAGTAGACATTACGTATCCGGAAAATGGACAAACCGTCTCTGGTACCGTTCTAGTTACTGGTACGGCCGACGATGTTGATGGTTCTGTGGTCTATGTTGAGGTGCGTATTGACAGTGGAAGTTGGCATACAGCCAGTGGAACGACCTCATGGAGTTATTCATGGGACACTACCTCTGTTTCTGATGGAGACCATACCATTTCTGCTCGTAGTTTTGATGGAGACCTACACTCTGAGATTGATGCCATATCTGTTACTGTCGAAAATACTCCTGAATCATTGTTAATCGTGCATCTGACCGACCCCCATATTGGTGCAACAGGTGCTGCAGAGCGCTTTGGTGATGTATTACAGCATGTCAATTCGCTGCATCCTGATGCTGTTATTATCTCTGGGGATTTGGTGGATTGGGGATGTATAATGGGTAGCGTTCCTACTAATCCTCTTTTGATTTTACTTCTATTTGTAGACGTAGGTGAAGCAAGTTATCTAACGTTTAATTCTTTGATTGAAGAGCACCTTGATGATGATATCCAAGTATATACCTGTCCAGGAAACCACGATTATCGCTTTGGAGAGAGAGTTTGGGGATTGTTCTGGAAACCATTTTGGGTAAAATTTGATTGGTCGTGGAGTTTTGATTTCTATGATTATTATCTAAAGTATTCTCTACAGAACTATAAAAAATGCATCATAGGAAATAGTCTTTATGAAACAACAGGTAAAAATTATTACGATCCCTATAGAAACACGCTCATAGCCTCTCTTGATTCAGGTCATGATACCTTTGATCTGAGCTTTGAAACATTAGGTGATCTGCTTGGCCATATTGCAGACATGGCAAGCGGTGATTGGGGTGGATGGGCTGATAAATACTTGGAAGGAACAGGGTTGACAGAAAATCAAATCCAGGATCTTGATGACTGGCTAGACATCTATTCCTCTATGGAGAACAAAATCGTCTTCATGCATCATCCTGCAGTCAATGAGGTGCGTACCATATCAAAGAATAAGGACGACTTTATTCAGGTATGTGAAGACAATGGTGTTGAAGTGGTGTTGACAGGGCATACACATTCAAGTTTTGTATATGATAAATATGGTAATTTTAATTTTGAACCAGACGTTGGAAATCCTTTATATTGCAACCGAACTTATTATGTTCAAACGCAAGATTGCGGGAAGAATCATGCAAGTTATAGGATGATTGAGATACGAGGAGATGATGTATTTATCCATAGATATAATGACACCTACGATTTAATAAATCTCTATCTGACAGGTCCCGGAGATATTCATATCTATGATCAAAAAGGAAATCATCTAGGTAAAAATATAAATGGAAAAATTGAAAGTGAAATACATGGAGCTACCTATGGCTACCTAGATACGGGAGAGCAATTTGCTTCTTTATATTATAGTAAGGATGAATATCGATTTGAAATTGAAGGGAACGAGGATGGAATACTATCCTTGACGTTACAGACAATTCTGAAAAATGGGAGTGCTGCTATAATCGATTATCAAAACATTACTATTACTAATAATACAAAAATAGTTTTTTATAACCATCAAGATTTAGAAAATCAAGAATCGTACTTATACCAAAAAAATGGGATCATAAACGATAACAATGAATCTTTGAAAATATTAAGAATAAAATAACCATAAGGAGTCAAAAAAAATGATGTGGAAATCCAAATGTAAACTACTGTTCATCACAGCGGTAGTATTATTCTCAATTATTCAATACTGTGGATGTATTGATTTTTATGAACGATCATCCGTTGATAACATCCTATTTTCACCTGATGGATCTTTACTGCTATCTCTTGATCATGAGATGACTATTCAAGTATGGAATATCACTTCTGGTAATGAGATTTATAATTTCGAGCCTGTAGATGCAGGAAAAATGACATGGCTGCCTGATGGAAAGCGATTTGCTATAAATATTCTAGTTGCGACTCAAACATGGCGTCTAATTGTTTATAATAGTTCTCACTTTGAAGAACTTTGGGAAGGACCTGCTCCTTCGTCCATGTTTGCAACTCATAATATTGGTTTGGTGACGACTACCTTTGTAGGTGACAATTATAAACCAAAATATAATGTAACAATATGGAGTGCATCTAATTATTCGAAAATAAAACGATTGGATATAATATCCATGTCTAGTAAAATCAGTTTATCACCGATTGGAACGGAAATTGTGTATCTTCCTTATACAGGCGATTCATTAAGAATCATTAATATAATAAATGAAAGCTATAATCAAAGTTTAGAAAAAATTAACAAGAATTTATCAGAAATTAAATATTATAACTTACATGACCTGAAAATATCCAATGATGGGGGGAAAATAGCTTTATTGACCAATTTCCAATCAGATATGGAACATCTTAGCTATTACCTTTGGGATGCTGCCGACTATTCTCTCATAGTTAATAAGACATTTCCACTCTTAGGTGGCTATGCAGAACTCTCACCAGATTGTACAAGGTTTGTCTATGGAAATTTAAATGAAGAAGATGTTAGTATAATTAATGCTTCTTCAGGTGCATCTCTCTTTACTTTGCCTCTTTCAAAAAGAGGCGTATCCTCTGTTGACTGGTCAGAAGATGGGTCAATAATAGCCGCAGGAAGTGAAGATGGTATTATCAAAGTCTGGAATGCAACCACTGGTGATCTCATCCAAACCATGAAAACGCCTAAAGACCATCGAGTACCAACTTAATTTTTGTTCTAAATAGAAAATAAAATACGCGATATGGGAAAGCCTTTTAAAGAACTACATGATTGATTTAGTGTAGGGTGTGGGATACAATGCGGGATGACCCAATTGCAACTGTCTTAGATGACCTTCTCAAGCTAGATGATATTTTAGCCTGTATGGTGGCTCGACGCAATATGATAAGCGTGATGCCATCAGGTGATGGTTTTAAACCTGAGGTGAATCAAGTTTGGGATATTATCAAACGTGCCATGGATGAAGTTTTTGGTGTGATTCGTGATTATTCCCAAGCTGGCCTTGGGGAAATGGAGTTTCGGCTGCAGGATTTTGAGGTCTTATTCTATATCTTTCCCGATACAGAAAATGCCCTCGTTGCTATTATTCCTGCACTGGCAAACAAAGGTTTAATTGAAGTAGAGATGGAGAATGCACGACGCGATATTTTGAAAGTAATGAATGAATCTGGAAAAGAAGAGCCTTTAGCGGCTGTATAGAAATGGAAAAAGATGAGTTTCAAGCAGGAGTAGGTTTATCCAGAAGATGGGATGCACGAGAGGCTGGCAGAGAAGTTGCTCGATCGGCTATTGAGAACTTGACGAGACCTCCTGATTTTTTCCTGTTATTTTCTACTATTCATTATGAAAAGCATGGAGGTTTTAAAGAATTTTTAAATGGAGTTTGGGATGTACTTCCTAAAGAAACCCCCCTCATTGGTGGTACTGTTGCTGGATTTATGAATAATTATGGTTGTTATACGAGAGGTTGTACTGCACTTGCAGTTTCATATCCTAACATTGATGTTGCCATAGGTGTTGGTCATAATACTAAAAGAAATCCTAAAAATGCTGTTGATGCAGCATCAAAAGAAATTAACAAAGAAACAAAGTATGATAACAATGTAATTATCGAAATATTACCTACTGCAGTCATTCCAAGTATTCCTGGCGTAGGACAAAAAAATGTAATTCTTTCAAAAAAAATGGGCGATGGTTTTCTTAAATTATTACCTGCTATGAAAAAATTAAATTATGGTTATGACAGAGCTGATGAAATAATTGAATTTCTGTCAAAACGTTTTGAAGATAATACTATCATCGGTGCTTGTACCATGGATGATAATAAATTTTTAAGAAATTATCAGTTCCACGGTAAAGAAATTGAAAAAAATACTCTTCTTATTTTATCAATTTCAATTCCTTCAAAGATATATTCAAAAACAATTACAGGCTGTAAAGTTCAGGATATAACATTTAATATTGATGATATTTCCAATGATAGACACGTAATTAAAAAATTTGATGGCAAAGGTGCAAGAAGTGCCGTATTTGATAAATTAAATCTAAGAATTGAAGAAAAAGATGCGGTTTACCAGCTATATAAAAATATTTATTATTATCCATTAGGTTTTGAGAAGAATAGTATATGGCATCCTTGTATGATTGGATTAATTTATGGTGAGAATCTAGTATTTGGCAATATAATTGAAAAGGATGTTTTAACCCTACTATCTTTATCAATCGAAGATACAATTAAAAAAATAAATGAAAGTATTGTTGAATTTTCTGAAAAGAAACCAGATTGTATTTTCGGTTTTGCCTGTGAGACTTTTATAGAAACATTAAGGAACAATATTTTTGAAATTCAAAAATCTTTTAATAAACTCAATATTCCATTTCTTATTCCTTTTGTAGCAGGTGAAAGCATCTATACTCCAGGAATTGGTGCGCATCATCTTTATGAGAGTGCGAATCTTTTGGCAATTGGATGTTAAATTAGGACATATATTTACCTTCAAATGATGGAAATATTTTCTTTGCATCATTATAGGTCATTTCAGTTTTTAAATATTTTAAAATTAATTCTGGATTATTCTTTTTAAATTTAATCATTGCATCGATTAAGTTTTCCCAGTATTCATCTGTAGGAACTTGTAATAAATCAATCGCTACATCAAAATATTCGCCTATATATTTTTTACATTCATCAACATAATTTTTTAATGAATTTTCTGAATAATCTCCTTTTTGAATTGAATTAATTGCAGTTTCTGCTGCTCTTTTTCCAAATTCCATTGCATATCTTATACCCTCTCCGACTAACATACTAGCCTGGGCTGCAGCATCACCTGCGATTAATAATCCATTAGCATAAGGTTTTTCAATTATTCCTGTTAAGGGGTAACTTCCTTTATGAACCTCATATAATTGTGCATTTTTTAATTGATCAAATATTGGAGATTTTTTATTTAAAAATCTATTATGCCAAAAAGAAATGTCTTTTACTTCGATGTTCTCGGGAGTATTATATACAGTACAGATACCAATTCTTGCTTTATTTTTAGATAAGGGAAAAACCCAACCATATCCAATTGGTACAATTTCTTTTTGACCTACATAAAAATCAATTGATTTTGGATTTCTAACTTTAAACTGATACATTTCATATTCAATGCCAATTCCTGTTTCTATCTCACTTGCCTTTTTAACTAAATTTAATTTTCTACCTATAACTGAACTAGGTCCTGAACAATCTATCACTATCTTTGATTGTATCTCACGTTTATGTGATGTTATCACACCTTCTACCACATTTTCTTTTAAAATAGGTTCAATAATTCGATCTGCAAGAATAATATTAGTACCATGTTTAATTGCTTTAAAGGACAGTTCCCTTAAAAATAGATGAAAATTCAGTAATCCCCCGATATTTCTGCCAAAATTAACTTCGACATCTCGTTTAGAATGTGCTGAATTAACATAAAATGAATTACACCACTGTGCCATTACGTCATCTGGTAAATTCCAGTTATCCAGTACTTCTTTAAATGTAAAGGCAGAGGTTTTTACAGGATATCCTATTTCAGAATTTTTTTCAATAAGAATGGTTTTTAAGCCTGCTTTTGAGGCTATTATGCTACTTGCTAAACCTGCAGGTCCTGCACCAACAACTACAACATCACATTTCATGTATTCGATTCACCAATCTAGCTTTTATTTCTTCATAATCTAGGGTTTCAGTCTCTTGAAGATCTTCCTGATTAAACAGTTCGGTAACTAATCCAAAGAATTGTAAATATTTTTCTTTGCCCTTCTTTTTATACAGATAATTAATTACTTTTAGCAATTCATGAGAAAATGTAAAATGTTCACCTATTTTTTGCATGACTTTCTTTTGATAATAGTCTGTATCGATACTCTTTTTCGTACACAAGTCATATGAAAGCTTCCCAGCAATATCTCCACATATCACTGAGGGCAGAATACCTTCAATAAAAGGTTTGAGATTTTGATTTGCTACATCTCCTGCTAAAAGAACATTACCATACAACCATTCATCTGTTAAATCATTAAAAACAGCTTTCTTTGATTTCTCTATAGCATATTGTGCATGTTTTACTTGTTTTTTTACATGAGGTAGTTCAATAAATTCTTCAAAATATTGTTCTAACTTTCTCTCTGGATAAATACCACCAACTCCTATATTTGCTATCTTTTTTCCTTTTGGAAAAATATAAGCATAGCCACGTGGGGTAAATTCTCCAGTAAAGATTTGCTCGAAATGAGGTTTATACAATTCTACATTTCTCATTTCCCATGAATAGACGTCTGCAAGATCGCCTTTCTTTGGATAATATAAATTCAATAGTTGTAGAACAGTCGACTCAGCACCATCAGCAGCAATAACACTTTTTACATTGATATCAATAGATTTTCCTTTTTTTCTTACTATAGCCTTGTCAACAGTATTTTCTTCCTTTAAAGTAAGGTCTGTTAATTCAGTATGTGTTAGGACTTCTACACCCGATTCAATAGCAAGTTTAGATAACCATTTATCAAAGTGACCTCTGTCAACACTATAACTTCTCCAAAAATCTCCTGTTTTTTCAATTGAAATGTCATCTGTCCAAAAAAAGATACCGTCCATTTTCCATATCAATTGTTCTTTTGGTATCTGAAAGGGCAAATAAGGAAAAAGAAATGCTCCTATACCTTCTGCACATTTTACTTCTTTACCAATCTCATCTTTTTTTTCTATAAGAATAGTTTTTGCTCCCTTCATCGCTGCAGCTCGTGCTGCACTACATCCGGCAGGCCCTCCACCGACAACCAAGGCATCACAGTTTAAAACCATCTGAAAAATTAATAGAAAAATCGCTTATATAGGTATGCAACAAGTGCTGTAAAGCAATACGTTGGTCATAAAGACGTAACTAGTGTATTCCATAGAAATGTAGTATAATTACATAGGGCATGGAAAAAAGATTTATATATTGCCTCATCTCTTATAATACTGGTTGTTAAAATGAAAGTTAATAAAAAAAATATGATGATTTTAAGTTTAGTTGCAGGAATAATGCTTTTTTTCATAGGCATGGGAACCTATATCTTACTAGGACCCTCCACTGATACCTATTTATTACCATCTCAAGTTGCCTCGATAATAAAATTAACAGGAATGGGATTAGTGTGTATTTCGATGATTGTAGGAGGATTTTTTGTAGAAAAATTGGATAAAGATGTGAAAAGTCTTCTCTTGATATTTGGAGTCATTTTATTATTGATAAATATTTTTGTTCTATCATATGCAGAATAT
>Ga0272441_10007392_pt1 | contig 17884 bp, 16 predicted proteins | sample SSMProp6N_FD_193582 | JGI IMG/M metagenome (GOLD analysis project Ga0272441, IMG submission 193582) | Marine sediment archaeal communities from Little Sippewissett salt marsh, Falmouth, MA, United States - SSM-Prop-6N | ecosystem: Environmental > Aquatic > Marine > Wetlands > Sediment ... | reverse complement strand
AGAACCACCGTTCATTATCTGGTCTATTTAAAGGCCATAGACATCACAGTGGAAACCGGTGTAAAAGAACATCACTTTACCCTGCCCGTGCCAAGCGGGTCGATCGAATATATTGCCGTATTCTGGCTGCCCGAAAAATCACCGCTCTATGAAATTCAGATCATTTCAGAATATATGGATCCGGATGATCCGGAAAAACCCGGCCGGCTGCTCCTGGATCCCGAAGAAACAGAGGAAGACATTGATATTTTTGTAGACTGGGACCACATCGATCCGATCTATCCTGCGGAGGTCGGCCAATGAACCGAATGATTGGTTACATCATGATCGTCTGCACAGGATTTTCCGGAGCCGTTTTTGGATTCGGTGCAATCGAAGGCACGATTGTCGACAGTCAGACTGACCAGCCCCTTCCCGGTGCCAACATCCAGGTGCTGGGCACCGTGCTCGGCAGCAGCGCGGATGTTCAGGGTCGTTTTCAAATTAAAAATATTTATCCGGGTGCGTATCGGATCCGCGTGTCCATGATCAGTTATCGGTCCAGTACTGTGGATGTAAAAATCCAGGAGAATCAGACGGCTGAAGTCTATATTGAACTGCGGGAAACACCAATCGAATTCGATCCGATCGTGGTGTTAGGCGGAAAGGTCCGGCAGCGTCTGGACCAGGCCAATGCCTCTCTTTCCGTGGTCTCTGCCCGTGAAATCGAGAATAAAGGCGCCACAGATCTGATTGTGGCTCTGGAGTCCGCACCGGGAGTCAATTTTATCGGGAATCAGATCAACATTCGCGGTTCCACCGGCTACACATTCGGTGCCGGAAACAAAGTATTGCTGCTTCTGGACGGAGTGCCTGTGTACGCCAGTGACACGGGAGAATTTAACTGGGACATGCTTCCCCCGCTCGACATTCAGCAGATCGAAGTGCTCAAAGGAGCGGGATCGACATTGTGGGGCACGTCCGCGCTGGGAGGCGTGGTCAACATTATCACGCGTCCCCCTTCCCGGGACGGCCGGCTGCGTTTTGCATTTACGGGCGGCAAGTATGGATATCCCGAATACGAGGAATGGGAATGGACGGATCATAACAAACTCTATTATAACCGGGAAGATATCAGTTACAGCCGTCAGTTCGGAAAACTGGGTATGCGTGTGTCTGCCGGCCGGTTCGTGTCCGACGGTTACACGGAAGTCGGAGACTTCATCAAATACAATCTCACCGGCAAGTTTGATGTTCACTTTGCGAATGGACTGAAATGGACATCGTACGCGGCCTACAGTTATATTCACCGGGGATTTTTCTTTCAATGGAAAGGTCCCAATGATCCCTATGAGGTGGATGAAACGAATCTGGATAACTATGGAAAAACCAATCAGCTCAACCTGTATACCAAACTGGCCGTGCCCCTGTCTCCGAGTTTCGGCCTGCGGTTCCGGGCATCCATGGTGCGCAGCATCCTGGGAGACCAGTTCGGCGAAACATCCGATATCAATCCCTCACTCGGGCAGGGCGCCGAGATTCAGGCCGACTGGATCCCGCATCCGTCGCATACGGTCACAGGCGGCCTCAATTTTCAGCATGATGCCGGCAGCGCAATATACTTCGGAAATCATATCGGATATTTTCTGGGCCCGTATGTTCAGGACGAATGGTCTGTTCTGAAAAATTTGCGCGCCACACTGGGTCTGCGCTATGACCGGTATCAGCTGATCCATGGACTCAAGGAAGATCTTTTCAGCCCCCGGTTCGGCGTGAATTGGCAGCCCTGGCCCACGACCAGCCTGAGAGGATCCGTGGGCAGCGGATTCCGTGCGGCCACGATCGTCGAGCGTTTTCTGGAGGTAACTGTTATGAACCTGAAGGTTCAATCCAATCCGGATCTGAAAGCCGAATCCTGTTGGGCCTACGATGCCGGGATCAGGCAGCACTTCACAGAAAACTGGAACCTGGATCTGTCGGTGTTCCGAAACGATTACACAAATTTGATCGAGGCGCATCTGGATCTTTTTCGTGGTCTGATCCAGTTCCGCAATGTGGGCCGCGCCCGCGTTCAGGGTGTCGAAGCCACCACCAAATGGAGTCAGCCGCTACGCATTGCGGGATTCCGTTTCACACCCAGCGTAGATCTGAGTGTCACTGCCATGGATCACAGGGACCTGAAATGGAACGAACCCCTCACCTACCGTCCCAATACGCTGGCAACGCTGAAAACTGCGTTTCGGGCGGGCCTGTTCAACCTGCAGGTGGATTATCGGTATGCCAGCCGCATTGACAAGGTCAAATTATATCCTATAAATGATCGGGTGCCTATGAGATTCTGGGACGTACGCCTGAACCTGCATATCGGCCGTCTTATTCTGAAAACCGGCGTTCGTAACCTCTTCAACTACAACTATGCCCCCATGGAAAGTAACCTCATGCCTCCAAGGACCTATGTGATCGGACTGCAGGGAGAAATTTAAGGGCAAGGAAAACAGCAGATCCGTAAAGAAAATAATTAACAATATTGATATATTTCCAATATAAAGCGTTACACAATGTATAGACTTGTCCTTTTAAGACACGGGGAAAGCCTGTGGAATAAAGAAAACCGATTTACCGGCTGGACAGATGTCGACCTGTCAAAACAAGGAATACGAGAAGCCGGGGAAGCAGGTGGTCATTTAAAACATGAGGGATTTACCTTTGATATCGCCTATACATCTGTTTTGAAACGTGCCATACGAACGCTTTGGATTGTATTAGATACCATGGATCTCATGTGGATTCCCGTGCAACGGAACTGGCGACTGAATGAACGTCATTACGGTACGCTGCAAGGATTAAACAAAGCTGAAACTGCAAAGCAATACGGTGAAAAGCAGGTGCAAATCTGGAGAAGGAGTTATGATATACAGCCGCCCGTATTGGACAAGACGGATTCCCGTTATCCGGCTCATGATCCCAGGTATCGGCATTTAAATGACAACGAATTGCCAAAAACAGAATGTCTAAAAGACACCATTCATCGCTTTCTGCCCTTTTGGAATAAAACAATCATCCCAAGTATCAAACAGGGTCAAAAAGTTTTAATTGTTGCTCACGGTAACAGTTTGCGCGCTCTTGTCAAACACCTGGATCAAATCCCGGATGATCAAATCGTTCATTTGAACATTCCCACGGGCATGCCCCTTGTATACGAATTAAATAATTCCCTGGAACCCATCAATCACTATTACCTGGGCGATTCTGAAGCCGTGAATCAGGCAATGGATGCCGTGGCAAGACAGGGAAAAATCAAATAACAGTATAAGGAGAAACTCGTTATGTTAGATAAAATTTCAGCATTACTCGGAAACGAAGCGAAAGCATTACTGGAACATACATGCGACACTGTAAAAAAAGAAGATCTGCACCTGCCCGGTCCTGATTTCATCAATCAAATCATGATCCCCAGTGACAGGCCAAACAACGTACTCAGAAATTTACAATCACTGTTTGATCATGGTCGGCTTGCAGGTACAGGCTACCTTTCAATTCTTCCGGTGGATCAGGGCATCGAGCATTCGGCCGGTGCTTCCTTTGCTCCCAATCCGATCTACTTTGATCCTGAAAATATTGTCAAACTGGCTGTTGAAGGCGGGTGCAATGCCGTGGCATCCACACTGGGCGTGCTGGGTGCTGTTTCCAGAAAATATGCATACAAAATTCCCTTTCTTGTCAAACTGAATCATAACGAATTGCTGACCTATCCCAACAAATTTGACCAGCGTATGTTTGGTTCTGTCGAGCAGGCCTTTCATATGGGAGCAGCCGGAGTGGGTGCCACTGTCTATTTTGGTTCAACGGAATCCAATCGTCAGATAGAAGAAGTCACTCAGGCATTTGAACGCGCCCATGAGTTAGGCATGTTTACAGTGCTCTGGTGTTATTTAAGGAACAGCGCCTTTAAAAAGGACGGTGTGGATTATCATACGGCCTCGGACTTGACAGGCCAGGCCAACCATCTCGGCGTGACAATCGAAGCGGATATAATCAAACAAAAACAGCCGACATGCAATGGCGGTTATACGGCTATTAACTTTGGCAAAACACATCCGGGTGTATACGAACAATTGACAACCGACCACCCCATTGACCTTACGAGGTATCAGGTGGTCAACTGTTATATGGGTCGAATAGGACTCATCAATTCCGGGGGAGGCAGTGGCAAGAATGACTTGAATCAGGCAGTCAGAACAGCCGTTATAAACAAACGAGCAGGAGGGATGGGCCTCATATCAGGCAGGAAAGCATTTCAAAAATCCATGAAAGAAGGCGTCGCTCTGCTTAATGCGATACAGGATGTCTATCTGGAAAAACAGATAACGATCGCTTGAAATTTTTATAGAAATATCATCAATCATCCAAATAGGAAAAATGAAATAGCCACGCGCTTCAGCTCGTGGAAACGATGATTGAATAATAATTCGGGCTTTAGCCCATGAAAAAAAAAATTAATTTTTGGATTGAGACACGCTTGTTCAAAATAGATATCTTAATAATTTATATTGGACAGCAGTAATAAAGAGCATTATATGGAAACTTTTTATAAAATATCTTCTTATCTATTGTTCATTCTGGGTGTCATCCATACCTTAATGACCCGGGTATTCTATCAACCTTTTTCCATAGATGCCCTATGGTTTGCCGGAACCGGACTCGGTTTGGTTTTTTTGGGATTGCTAAATATTACTTCACTTAAGATTTATATGTCATCCGTTTACAACATCACTATTTTTGCTAACATTTTATTTACACTTTACTCTGTATTTGTTGTTATCGTCCTTCCTGAACCACAAGCATTTATAGTAATACTATTGATCATCTGTGCTTTAATTGGATCCATAACGATTCGGATGCAATGCCAAAAAAAATAATGATGGCACGTCCGGGGAATTCAGCTCCTGGATTGACAACCGAAAGGGATCTGTCCCTGCTGAGCACAACCATTCTGTTACGAAATAAATGATGAAAAATTTGAAATGAGGAACGATGAATCACACGATATCATTATTAATATGCCTGTCTTTGGTTTCTTTAGTCTCGTGCACACAGGTCAGAGATGACATAGAAATTGCATCGCCGGGAAATATAAACATCATTGAATTTGGCTTGTCAGAAGAGGGATCGGCCTATTATCGGGTCAAACACAAAAACAGGACAGTTATTGACACCTCGTCCATGGATTTCGATTTTAAATATCAGCCGCCTTTGAAAAATGGATTGAGAATTATCGGAATCTCAACCCGAACCGTTGATGAAACCTGGGAAATGCCATGGGGTGAACAGCGCACAGTCAGGAATCATTCCAATGAACTTATCGTTCGGTTAAAAGAAACGGCTTTTCCAAAGCGGCTGTGGAATATCTGTTTTCGGGCCTATGATGACGGCATTGGATTTCGGTATGAATTTCCTGCTCAGGATGATGCGGACAGCCTCGTTATCATGAATGAAAACACTGCGTTCAGGCTGACCGGAGACCATACCTGCTGGTGGATTCCTGGTGACTGGGATATATACGAACATCTCTATCATACCACTCCCCTTTCGAAGATTGATGCCACTGCCCTGCGGGACAATGAGAATCTGGCGCAGACCTGGATTCCGGAAAATGCGGTGAATACGCCAGTAACAATGAGAACAGAAGCGGGATTATATCTCAGTTTCCATGAAGCGGCTTTGACAGATTATGCGGGGATGACATTACGCGTCGACAACGATCAATGGATGCTGAAAAGCGCACTGGTGGGATCGGATCGCCTGGGATATAAAGTGAAACGCTCTCTCCCGTTTAAGACTCCCTGGAGAACGGTGCAAATCGCTGACAAAGCAGCCGACCTGATCGAATCCAGAATGATACTCAATTTGAATGAACCGAATAAAATCGGGGACGTTGGCTGGTTTAAGCCGAAAAAATATGTCGGCGTGTGGTGGGAAATGCATATCGGCCTGTCATCCTGGGATTTGGCCAGCGGCAATCATGGAGCAACCACTGAAAACGCAAAAAGATACATTGATTTTGCTGAAGCGAATAATATCAAGGGGGTCTTGATTGAGGGATGGAATACGGGATGGGAGCATTGGATCGGATTTGAAGACAGAGAAGGTGTCTTTGATTTTGTGACTCCCTATCCGGATTACAGCCTTGAAGAAGTGATACGATACGCCAAAGAAAAGGGGATCAAAATAATCATGCATCATGAAACATCCGCCGCTCCCCGAACTTACGAAGCGCAGCTGGATACTGCGTACAGCCTGATGCGCAGGCTGGGTATTCACACTGTAAAAACAGGATATGTCGGGACCATTATTCCGAAAGGGGAATATCACCATGGACAGTGGATGGTTAACCATTACCGGCATGTGCTGGAAAAAGCAGCGGCATATCAGATTGCTGTCAACATTCACGAGCCGATTAAAGCCACAGGAATTCGCCGAACTTATCCGAATGCGGTCTCACGGGAAGGAGTTCGGGGACAGGAGTACAATGCATGGGCATCTGATGGCGGTAATCCCCCGGAGCATACTCCTATTGTTGTGTTTACCCGGATGCTGGCAGGACCGATTGATTTTACACCGGGTGTGCTTAACATTGAACTGCCGTTAAAGGAACACAATCAGATCAATACAACACTCGCAAAACAGCTGGCATTGTATGTGGCAATCTATAGCCCGATTCAAATGGCCTGCGACCTGCCCGAAAATTATATCGATCAGCCTGCGTTCCAGTTTATTCGGGACGTGGGAGTCGATTGGGAACAAACAGTCGTAATTAACGGAGAGGTGGGAGATTATGTGACTGTTGCCCGAGAGGAAAGAAAAACCGGCCACTGGTTTGTAGGAAGTATTACTGATGAAAATCAACGGGAAATCACCATTCCTTTCAATTTTCTCATACCAGGTAAAACCTATCAGGCTCGGTTTTATCAGGATGGGGCAAATGCCCATTACCGGGATAATCCGCTTGATATAACAATTGTGGAAATGGAAATAACATCCGAAACCATAAAAACCTTTACATTGGCGCCGGGAGGAGGGCTTGCGATCAGTTTGAAATGAATCCCGCCCTTAATGATGATTGCTGTCTAATATTCTGCCGTAAAAGAAATAGCAAATCCTCTTTTAAATCAAACGGGCAAAAACGAAACATGAAGGGGGTATCCATCCCGAAAACGATTATCCCTATTTTTAAAGAAATCCTTATTTATAAATGAAAATTCCATGACATAATTGTTGATTTTTCAGGCTGAATTGTTTACATTATCGAATCTGTTTTTAAAACACCAGATGAGACATACAAGGAGAGTTTTAAATGGCAAGAAGTAAAAGCAAGCAGAATCGGAAGCATATTGCTTTAAAAAGAAAACGAAAAAAATGGGAAAAACGCAAGAAAGAAAAACTAATGAAAGCCAAAACATTGGTTCAATAATAGAATAAAAAATAAAATATTTCAGAACCGAGATAGATGATCACATGAAAAGGCTGAGTAAAAAGGTCTGGAAAACAGGAATTATCATTTTTTCAATAATTGGAGTATGTTTTCAATGTAATAGAATTCCTGACAATCCTCCTGTATTCCAATATCCTGGTTTCGACACACAATGTATTTTTATTGAAGACTTTGACGGCATTGATCCCCAATGGAAAATCGAAGGCGCCGGTACAACTCAGGTATCCCCCGATTCCGGACTGATCATTGCACCATTCACAGACAGTTTGGGAGTGATCATCTGGCTGGATAAAGATTTTGAAAACAGTTATCAGGTTGAATATCAATTGAATTTTAATGATACACTGGGCATGCATCTTCTTTATGCAGGGACTGCCGGGCTGCATGATGAAAATGCCCTTAATATTGAAAAATTGCAGCCGGGCGCTTATGAAAGTTATTCTGAAGCGAATTTAAAAAATTATCAAATTTCCATGCATTGTTATGATCTGAAGGGTGAACATCACGCACACAGCCGTTTGAGAAAAAATCCCGGGAATATTCTTCTTTCCCACATACCGGAAGATCCTTGCCGGGAAAATCGACAATACACAATCGACTTTATAAAAACCGGAAACCGCCTGCAATTATTCGTAGATGGAAAACGGTATCACGATTTTCGAGATAAAGGAGACAGAAAAAGCCTGTATAACAAAGGTAAAATAGGTTTTTGGTTTAGCGGAAAACCCGGACATTTCACAGCGAATATCATGAATATTCGCGTCTATGCATTGGTTCCGAATTAACAGCCTGTCAATTCGATGGATATTCGGCAAAATCGATCGGACATTTTTTCATGGAATGAAAAAATGACAACCAGATCTGATAATACTATTGACAATTGGAGTAAACCTGATGATAACTGTACGTCCATTCAGAGGATTGCGACCGGTACCGGAAAAAGCGGCAGAAGTGGCTTCTCCTCCCTATGATGTGCTTGATTCTGAAGAAGCGAAAAAAATAGCAAAAAATAATCCTATAAACTTCCTGCATATTATCAAGTCTGAAATCGACCTGCCTGCAGGTATTAATGTTTATGATAAAACAGTTTACAATCAGGGTGTCAATAACCTTCAGAAACTGGTTAAACAGGGGATATTAATTCGGGAAGACAAGCCGTGCTTCTATATATATCGCATGAGAATGGGAGACCATGAGCAGGCCGGCCTGGTCGCAACCATATCTGCTGAAGATTACATCCAGCATAAAATTAAAAAGCATGAACATACCAAACCTGCTAAAGAATCGGACCGCGCACATCATATTCTGTTTATGAACGCCCATTGCGGTCCGGTTATTTTTATGTATCATGCCCGTGAAACCATCGATCAATTAATCACAGAGGGCATGCGCATCAACGAACCTCTCTATGATATAATAAGCGACTATGACATTCAGCATACCCTGTACTGTATCTCCGATCAGGAGCTGATTCAAAAAATCATCGACATATTCAAAGATGTGAACGCCCTGTACATTGCCGATGGCCATCATCGGTCCGCTGCAGCAACCCGGGTGATGCGTTTTCATCGCAATCATAATCCGAGCCACACAGGTAAAGAACCCTACAATTACTTTCTGGCTGTACTTTTTCCTGACAATCATATGAAAATCCTGGATTACAACCGGGCAGTTAAAGATCTGAACGGATTCTCAAAAGAAACGTTTTTCAATAAAATTTTAGAAAAATTTGATGTGATACCTTATATTGCCCCCAACGGAAAGCTTGACAGAGCATACCATCCCGTAAAAGAACACACATTCGGCATGTACATCGATGGGCAATGGTATCAAATTCTGACTAAAGACGCGTTTAAACATTCTGACGATCCTGTGGAAATACTGGATGTATCCATCCTTCAAAATCATCTGCTCAATCCCGTTTTGGGTATTCAGGATCCCCGTAACGATGCGCGTATTCACTTTATTGGCGGTATTCGGGGGCTGGGTGAACTGGAGCGTCTGGTGGACAGCGGAAAATATCGTGTGGCGTTCTCCATGTACCCAACAAGCATCGATCAAATCATGGCAGTTGCAGATGCAGACCGGGTCATGCCGCCTAAATCAACATGGTTCGAACCTAAACTCAGAAGCGGATTAATTGTTCATACCATGGATTGATATCTTTTTCCGGAAATTTATCAAGTTGTAGTTGCTTCTCTCTATAGAATCAGCTACATTTCGATAAATAACAATCTTTTTCATACAATTTGATCAGGAGGTGCAATACAATGAAAATATTAATCTCCGATGCATTCGATGCTTCTCTTCCGAACCGGTTGAAAAAATTCGGCGAGGTCACCGACGATAAATCTCAGCTCGCGGATGCCAATGTCGTCTTGATCCGGAGTAAAACCAAAGCCAAAAAAGACTATATCGACTCGGCTCCGAATCTGAAGCTGATTATCCGGGGTGGTGTCGGATTAGACAACGTCGATCTGGATTATGCCAAAGAGAAAGGAATCGAAGTGCACAATACGCCCGAAGCGTCGAGTGTGGCAGTCGCCGAATTGGCGTTTGCACTGATGATATCCGTACCCAATCGCTTAATCGAAGCTCACAGCACCATGAAAGAAGGACGCTGGGAGAAAAAAGCCCTGAAAAGAACAGAACTTATGGGAAAGACATTGGGATTAATTGGCGTTGGCCGGATTGGAACTGTATTGGCAAACCGGGCTCGCGCGTTCGGGATGCATGTGATTGGTTATGACAAATTTGTGACCTATTCAGATCTGGTGGAATTAAAATCGCTGGATGAGGTACTGGCAGCCGCTGATTACATTTCTCTGCATGTTCCTCTGAATTCTGATACTGAAGGTCTGATCAATAAAGAAACCATAGCAAAAATGAAAGATGGTATTGTGGTCATCAATACAGGGCGCGGTTTGTGCGTGAATGCAGAAGATATGGGTGACGCATTGAAATCAGGAAAGGTTGCCCATTATGCAACGGATGTCTGGCCGAGTGATCCGCCGCCAGAAGATTATCCTGTTTTATCTGCACCCAAGGTCACCATGACGCCTCATATCGGTGCATCAACCAAAGAAAACCTGCTCCGCATTGGCGATCAGGTTGTTGAGATCATTGAGAATTTTAAAGGGTAAGGAGAAGACAATGGCCAATAGAATCTGGAATTTCAATCCCGGACCGGCGACGCTGCCACTGCCTGTACTGGAAAAGGCGAAAGCCGATCTCCCAAATTATGATAATACAGGCATGGCTGTCATGGAGCTCAGCCATCGATCCAAGCAATATGACGCGATCCATAAAGACGCTTTGTCTTTGATGCGTGGTCTGTTTGGTGTTCCTGATAATTTCAAAATACTGTTTCTGCAGGGTGGCGCAAGCCTGCAGTTCGCTCAGGTGCCCATGAATCTGCTGGGCGATGGAAAATCGGCGGACTATATCATCACGGGCAACTGGTCGAAGAAAGCATTGAAAGAAGCGAAAATACAGGGAACCGCCAATGTCGCGGCCACCTCTGAAGACACCAAGTTCGATCGGATTCCTGCACAGAATGAACTCAATCTCAGCGGAGATGCGGTTTACTGCCATATTACATCGAACAATACAGTCGCCGGAACACAGTTTCAGACATTTCCTGAAACAAATGGCGTGCCTCTAATTGCAGACATGTCGAGCGACATTATGTCCCGGCAAATCGACTTTTCAAAATTCGGACTGATCTATGCAGGCGCACAGAAAAACCTGGGCCCCTCCGGAATCACTGTCGTCATTATCCGTGAAGACTTTATCAACGCAGGAAGAGAGGATATCCCGATTATTCTGCAGTATCGAACACAGGCTGATAAAGATTCACTCTATAATACCCCTCCCACCTATTCCATTTATCTTATGAAGCTGGTATTAGACTGGGTCCAGGGGCTTGGCGGACTGCAGGCAATGGAAAGACGCAATAAGGAAAAATCGGATCTGCTTTATGGTATGATTGACGAAATGAGTGATTTTTACAAGGGGGCAGTTGAGAAAGACAGCCGTTCATTGATGAACGTGACATTCCGGCTTCCCTCAGAAGATTTGGAAGCCAAATTTGTGGCCGATGGACTGGCAGCCGGTTTCGGCGGACTCAAGGGGCACCGTTCTGTAGGCGTAATTCGGGTATCCATGTATAATGCTTTGGAACCCCAGGGCATCAAAGAATTGACGGCATTTATGAAAGATTTCGCGAAAAAGAATGGATAAATATCATTCATATAACCGCTCAAACCTGGCAGGCATCAAAATCCTGCCGGGTTTTTTTTATTGAAATGTGTCCATGTGTTGTTTCATTTGGGTCCCTCGTCATTTTTATATTTCATGAAAGGAGTTGCGATCATGCCTTTCAGGATCTCATCAACAATCGCCATTGTCTTAACGGTGCTGTTATTTGCAAACAATACAGCAGCCTTTGAAAATTTTATCACGGCTGACGGCTATCATCTGATGGATGGCAACCGGAATTTCCGCTTTCTGTCATTTAATATTCCAAACCTGAATTTTGTAGAGGACGCGATGGATTTTGAACGATCGCATCCATTTGCCCTGCCGACAGCTTTCGAAATGCGCGACGCGATGGAGTCCGTCATGCAAATGGGCGGCAATGTGATCAGAACCTATACCATTCCGGTCAGGCGGGAAACGGATTCACCGGAAATTCCAAGATATGTTCTGGCTCCCGGCGAATTCAGCGAGCGGGCTTTTGTGACAATGGACACCATGCTGGCGCTTGCCAATGAGACCGGAGTACGCTTGATCCTGCCGCTGCTGAACGCCTGGAAATGGATGGGCGGCCGGCCACAGTACGCAGCATTCCGGGGAAAAACTGCTGAAGATTTCTGGACAGACCCGCAATTGATCGAGGATTTTAAAAAGACAGTCCGTTTTGTGATCACCCGGACAAACACGGTCACCGGTATTCCATACAGAGAAGATAAATCGATCCTGTGCTGGGAAACCGGCAATGAACTGCCCTGCCCCCATTCATGGACAGAAACCATCACCGCTTATATTAAAAGTTTGGATCCCAATCATCTGGTGATGGACGGATACAATGCCATCAATCAGCGTCTGGTCCGGGAAGAAGCAATGACCGAGCCCAGTATTGATATCGTCACATCGCATCATTACGAAACCAATCCTGCGGATGTTTTGATCAATATTGAATCAAACCGTAACGTTGTAAGAAAACGTAAACCCTACATTGTGGGCGAATTTGGATTTCTGAGCACCACCGGTATAAGGGATATCATCGATTATATCGTTAAACAGAATGACGTGGCTGGAGCACTCATCTGGAGCCTGCGATACCACCGGCATGCCGGTGGATTTTACTGGCACTCGGAGCCGCTGGGATATGGGTTGTACAAAGCTTATCACTGGCCGGGATTTGACTCGGGCAATGAATACGATGAAAAAAATCTCCTGACAGTGATGAGGCAAAATGCGTTTGCTGTTCAGGGCAAGTCGGCGCCCCCGATGCCAGCACCGAAGGCGCCGACGCTATTGCCGGTTTCTCATGTCACATCTATTTCCTGGCGCGGATCTGTGGGAGCCAGCGGTTATAACGTAGAACGCGCCGAATCCCCTGGGGGACCCTGGAAAATCGTTGGATACAATATATCGGATGCCGCTGTTCAATACCGTCCATTATTCCATGACGCGTGTGCCGAGCTGGGCGCCGTTTATTACTACAGGGTGGTTGCAAGGAATCAATCAGGCAAATCCCTGCCTTCAAATGTTGTGGGGCCCGTCCGTGTGCTTGAGCAGGGCCTTATCGATGAAATGGAAAACCGGATGGCCGCATATCATATAAAGGGAGATGTTTCTTTTCAAATCAATGACGACCGAAAATTCAAAGAGGACATGGTCAGGCTTCAGGGAAATGAGGGCAGCTGTCTCATATATCGGACACCGGGATTGATGACCCGGATCAAAATCTTTGCATTTGCTGAATCAGAAAATCCGACAATCTCAGTCACTGCCGCAAAAGACAATAAGGCCTATTCAGAAATAAATATCAATCGAACCAGTAATTTCAGCGGTACTGGTGATTATGCGTATTGGCGTCCTGTATGTTATGAATCCAAGCCTCCGGATAAATCCGCACAATATATCAGAATTGAGTTTCTGGAACCGACACAGATTTCACGGATTGAGCTTTATTACGGAAAGTAAATCCATTATCAAATTAAAAACTCTCAGTGACTTCGGACATACGTTAAAACTTAAAATCGCTACTGGATTTTACATATCAAAAAAAAATTAAAGCTGCCGGGTTACCATAAATCGGGCACAACATTTATATGCTTCACTGTTTATTCAAGTGTCAATTTTTTATACTGATCAATCATCTTTTTAAATTCCGGATTATCCTGAAGCGGTTTTAAATCATCATCCTCGAAAATGGCATCAAAATCAGAATATCCATTTTGAAGAGCAGATTCGATCGCTTTTAAAGCAGCGGACGTATCTCCCTGAAGTGTATGGATGCATCCCAGATTGTAATTCGCGACTACATGTTGCGGATGGCTTTCTAATACTTTTTGATAATCTTTCCGGGCGGGCTCCAACTGGTCGGTTTTACTGTATGCAATCCCCCGGTTAATCAGGGCGGATATACAATCCGGATACTCGTTGAGTACCATTTGATAATCCTGAATGACCTTTTCATAATTTTCAAGGTAACCGTGAATCAAACCCCGGGCATGATAAAGTTCTGTCCAGCCTGGATATTGATCAATTAGACTATCATAATTCTCCAGAGCTTTTTCATATGCTTTCAAGCGGCTGTATGCTTTGCCCCTCTGAAAACGCGCAAATGCATAATCAGGATCCAGCAAAATAGCCTGGTCAAATTGCTGAACCTGAACAGCAGCATTGTTCGATCGAAGTCCCTTGCTTACCCATTCTGAAGATTTGAACTGTTTAACCATCAAGTGAACCTCTTTAAATCCTGAAGTCTGATTCTGAGACGCAATTGTTAACAACTTCAGAGAAAGCGAATCGAAACGTTCATATTCCATCTCATATGTTTTAAAAAGCCATGGCTTGTTTTGAATCTGATTGAAACGCTGATTCAGCGAATTTAAATTCAATGCCATAACAGTGTTGATAACGACATGCTGCTGACCGTCCGCATACATTTTATCAGGCGTTTCTTCTTCAATGGAAATCAATCCCATCATCAGTATAGCACCCTGACTTTTACTATTCATGGACGGCACAATCGAGGGATGTTTCATTAAATACAGAGTCGCGTTTTGAATGGATGCATACCTCGCCTTTGCCCTTGCCAAAAGAGCCGCATCTTCTTCGAGAATACCCGATTCCAGAGCAAATTGTCCTTGTGTGCTTATTAATAACCGTTCCCCGCTCTGTAAAACGGACACATTTTCCTGAGCGGTTAAATAAAAATTTACAATGAACAGCAGCAGGCAAATCATAAAATTATTTTTATTCATGACAGGCTCCCCTGATGATAATAACTAAAAAAAGCAATTAAAATTCATCACAATCCTCGGAATTATCTTGCTATAAATAAATCGCGGCTTTTCTGATCCGCTTCTCTCTTCGAGACAGGGTACTCAGGATAGAATGGAGATATCGGGTATCTCACGAAACCGTCCGTCATAATCAAGCCCGTACCCCACAACAAAAACGTCCGGAATCGTAAATCCCACATAATCCGCCTGGACATTCGCTTGACGTCGCCCGGTTTTATCCAGGCAGACACAGCTTCGCAGAGAAAGTGGTTTAAAAGCGCTTAGATATTGAATGACATATTCAATGGTATGCCCGGTATCCAAAATATCATCCACAATAAGGATATGTCGCCCTTTTACATCAATGGTGACATCCTGACACAGTGTCGGTTTTCCGGATGTAACCGTATTCGATCCATAAGAATAAATTCGCATAAAATCAACGATCAGATGCAATTTGTACTGATTTAATTGCCTCACTAAATCCGCCAAAAAAATAAAACTGCCGTTCAGCAATCCCACAATCATCAATGTCTCACCTGAATAGTGAGCGCTGATTTCTCTGGATAGCGCTGCCACTCTCTGTTTAATCTGTTTTTCGGTGATCAGCGTTTTCAGCTTTATATTGCCGTTCATTGTGGATTTTTTCTATTTAATAGCATCCGGCTTAGAGACGATTTTAAAATGAAGATTTATAATATTAAATTCAAGTTCTTTTATGCATTCATTGTCGAACATATCTTGCAACTTTATTCATTTTCCGTTCCACATAAATATTAATGGCTTCTACCAGTCCGCGTTCACGAACCAGTTGCCTGAAACGATTCTTGATTTCGTCCATTAAATCATCCAGAGATTTATAATCATCAGGATTCATCTCTTCAAGAATATGATGAAATTCTTTAACACCCAAAATCTCATTATTAAACACAGTAATATTCTCCCAAAATACAGAGTCCGAAAACCGCCCGCGATCTCTGGCTGATTTGCATTCTGCAATCAGCACTTCGAGATCCTCCTTGAAATCATCAATTTCTATTGAAAGAATCTGTAAAAAATTTCGTTGAACATATCTCATGACTGCCTCCCGAGCTGTCCTGGTATCATATTCTTATGATTTAACATAATTATTCAAAAATGATTAATCAAGTTTTTTTCATCAATCATGTAACTTACTTGTTTATACACTCGTATGGTATATTGAACAGTATTAATGAGGCATTGGAGTTGCATCATGAAACGTTACATTATTATATCGGCCATATTCAGCTTGACAATCACCCTGTTGCATGCAGAAAACCGATCCATTAAAATGTCTTCACAGTTAAAACCCTACATTGCCTTTAATGAAAACACGCGCATTTATATGCGTCATGGAGATGTAATGATCCGCACCGAAGATTTGGCAGATGGCAAAGTTGTGATTAATGATGATTTTAAATTGATTGTCAACAGAGACACACTCAAATTGGACAGCCAGCAGCAAAAAACGGTTTTTGAATACTATCAACTGGTGGACGAGTGCCTGGAATCAGCAAAAAACATTGGTTGGGAGGGAGCGAAAGTCGGCATTCAGGGCGCAGCCATCGGGATCAAAGCAGTCGCTGGTGTTTTTCGTATGATCCTTCCCAATTATGGACCTGACGACCTGGAAAGAGACATGGAACTGGAAGCGTCAAGAATCGAAGCCAAAGCGGAAATACTCGAAGAAAAAGCGGAAATGATAGAAAACAAACTGGACATTCTCGAAGACATTCATGATCAGCTAAGGGAAGAAATCCCAAAACTGAAACAACTTGAATGGTTTTAAGGTAAGGTCCGATCTTAATTTAACTTTGATCCTGGTTGAATCATTGATCACAAATCACTTCTATCTGTCTGGGCAGCAGTTCAACAGACAATTTTTCTCCTGATTCACAAAGAGTTTCTCCATCCGCATGAGCAGGCAAGGGGGCATCAAAAGCTTCAACGGTTATTCTCTCTGCCAATCGCATCTGAATCACCGGATGCCCTTCCTGTGTTCCTTTTATAAATCTTGGAAGCACCGCAAATATGGTCCGGCGATTGGCATCCCCTGCCAGACAGAGAGAAAATTTTCCGTCACTCATATCCCCTTCGGGTGCCATCAAAAAACCGCCGCCCATGCGACGCCCGTTCATAATGGAAACCATGAGAGAAGGTTGATCCCTGGACTCTCCATCAATATTGAGTCGTATGACAGGTGCCTTGTCGTACAGGAATATGGTTTTTAAGGCAGCGACCGCATATGCCGGGAATCCGGTCAATTTTAATTTACACGCCTCGAATCCCACAACCGCGTCAAATCCAATGCCAATACCATTTCCAAAAAAACGCGGTGACGGATCCGAATCCACCATGACACGACCGATATCAATCCATTGTTTGTTGTTTTGAAGCAGGCATTGGCAGCCTGCGTCCAGATCTTTAGGAATATTTGCTCCGAACGCAAAATCGTTGCCCCTGCCCACACACAGAACCCCCAAAACAGCTGTCTTTCCGGTAAACTGTTTAACAAGCATCAGCCCGTTGATGACTTCATTGACCGTTCCGTCACCGCCGGCCGCGACAACGATATTAAATCCATCTTCAACCGCTTGCTGCGCCAGCACCATCGCATGTCCGGGATGTTCAGTCATCACCAATTGAAATGGAATATGAAGCCGCGTCAATTTTTCTCTGATCTCAGGGGTCATTTTTCGACCATATCCTTTACCGGATGCCGGATTGACAATCACTTTAATTTTTTTCATATCTCACTCCCTCTTTTTGCCTCTTGTATCTTTGCTTCTTGCCTTTTTTTATTGTTTCTTTTCTTCTCTCAATCAACGATCCTGTGACTCTATGACTCCTCTCCGTTTCTCACATGCTTCGT
>Ga0272441_10007391_pt1 | contig 17885 bp, 13 predicted proteins | sample SSMProp6N_FD_193582 | JGI IMG/M metagenome (GOLD analysis project Ga0272441, IMG submission 193582) | Marine sediment archaeal communities from Little Sippewissett salt marsh, Falmouth, MA, United States - SSM-Prop-6N | ecosystem: Environmental > Aquatic > Marine > Wetlands > Sediment ... | reverse complement strand
GCTGATTCAATGCAGGCAGATATGAACAGGATCTCGAAGGAAATAGGGACAATGATGAGAGAGGGGCGGACAAAGGAGGCTGAAACAGCAAAAGAACAGACATATAAACTCAAGGCCGAAATAAAATCCCTTACGGAAAAATTAATACCTGTCGACAGAGAACTGCGGAATGAAATAATCAAGCTTCCTAATCTTCCTCACGAATCGGTTGCTGAAGGTTTAGGTGAAGAAAACAATGTAAAGGTACGTGAAGGAGGAGTGATGCCTGAACTTAAGGATAATTTTCTGCCACACTGGGAACTAATAAAAAAATACGATATAATTGATTTTGATCTTGGTATAAAGATTACCGGTGCGGGGTTCCCGGTTTACAAGGGTAAGGGAGCTAAACTTGAACGGGCACTGATCAGCTTTTTCCTCGATGAGGGAATAAAAGCAGGCTATACTGAAATTATGCCGCCGGTAATAGTAAATGAGAATTCAGGATTCGGAACAGGGAATCTTCCGGATAAGGACGGACAGATGTATCATGTAAGCCAGGATAATTTCTACCTGATACCCACTGCCGAAGTACCGGTAACAAATATTTACAGGGATGTTATACTCAGTGCTGATGAACTGCCGGTAAAAAACATTTCGTATACACCCTGTTTCAGAAGAGAAGCCGGTTCATGGGGAGCACATGTCAGAGGCCTGAACAGACTGCACCAGTTTGATAAAGTCGAAATTGTACAGATTGCACACCCGGATCATTCCTATAAATCACTTGAGGAGATGGTTTATCATGTCGAAAGCCTTGTTGTCAAGCTCAATCTTCCATACCGCATTATGAGGCTTTGCGGAGGAGATATGTCATTTACATCATCACTTACCTATGATTTTGAGGTATGGTCTGCCGCCCAGAAAAAGTGGCTGGAAATAAGTTCTGTGTCAAATTTCGAGTCCTTTCAGGCAAACAGGATGAAATGCAGGTTTAAAGATAAAGGTGAAAAACAAACCCGCCTTGTTCATACACTCAACGGAAGTGCACTGGCACTCCCCAGAATAGTAGCTGCCTTACTTGAAAATAACCAGACAGAGAAAGGAATTGTGATACCTGAGATACTGCTGCCATATACAGGATTTGACATTATAAACTGATCTTCCCTTCCCCAACCCTCTGGGCGGGCAAAAAACATGGTAAATACAAAACAATCATACATTTATGCCCTCCTGGCTGTCCTTTTCTGGTCGACAGTTCCTACAGCCTTCAAAATAAGCCTGGCTACACTCAGCGTTCTCCATATGCTGGTTATCGCTACATTTACATCCACAATCATACTGTTCATACTGCTGGTAGCAAACAAAAAAACAAGCCTCTTACTGAAAACAACAACCACAGAACTTATGCATTCAGCACTGCTGGGTTTGATAAATCCTTTCATTTATTACCTTATTCTGCTGAAAGCATACCAGCTTCTCCCTGCCCAGGTTGCCCAGCCACTGAATATGATATGGCCGATAATACTTGTGTTTCTCTCCATCCCTGTGCTTGGACAAAAAATAAAAGGGAAAAGCTTCATTGCCCTGTTCATCAGTTTTACGGGTGTTTTTATTATTTCATCACAAGGTAAGCTGTTTGACAGCAGCCATTCAGATATCAGGGGAGTGTTGCTTGCAACCGGTAGCGCCTTTTTCTGGGCATTCTATTTCATCCTTAATGTAAGAGACAAGCGTGAAGAATCAGTGAAATTGTTTCTGAACTTTTTGTTCGGATCATTGTACCTGATTATAGCTATGGCAGTTACCGGCAATTGGCTGACCGGAGAATATGCTGTCAGCGGAGTCGTTGCTGCTGTATATGCAGGTATTTTTGAGATGGGTATAACATTCTTTTTCTGGTTGAAAGCTCTCAAGCTGGCTGCCACAACCGACAAGGTAAGTAACCTCGTATACCTCGCCCCCTTTCTGTCACTCATATTCATACACTTTATCCTTCATGAATCCGTTTATTATACAACTCCTGTCGGTATGTTGTTTATTATTACAGGTATCTGGATTCAGAACCGTAAACCGTCAAAAAGGATAAATTAGTAACTTTGAACCTGTTAAAATGACAAAAATATTTATGAAGAAATTATTATATATACTCCCCGTTCTCATGATAACAGTCCTGGCATGTGAAAAAAAGGATCCCTTGCCGGAGCCAAAACCTGCCGACACTATAGACGTGCCGGCCCGGGCCAGGGATACCCTGTACTATATTATGAGACAGTGGTATTACTGGTATGACCTTATGCCCTCAGTAACAAAAGAAAACTACGCCGATCCTTATTTATTGCTGGAAGCAATGAGGTACAGAGAGCTTGACAAGTGGAGCTTTGTTGCTGATTATGATGAGTTTATTGCCGAAATGCAGGGAACATTCGTAGGACATGGATTCAGGATTGGCCTTGACAACGCAATGAATGCAAGGATTGCCATGATATTTGACAATTCACCCTTATATACTGAAGGTGTCCGCCGGGGCTGGATAGTAAAAGACATAAATGGTTATGATATTGCCTCAATACTGGCAGCAAACGACGGTGAAGCATACCTTCAGGCTATAGGTCCGTCAGTAGCAGGGGTGACAAATGTTTTCAATTTTGAGCGGCCCGACGGTACGGAAGTTACTATATCATCAACCAAACAAAGCTTTACCATTAATTCTGTGCTGCTCTACGACACTCTTCATCTTTCATCAGGAATAACAGGGCATCTTGTTTTTGAATCCTTTATCGAACCTTCCGAAGAGGAACTTGAAACAGCCTTCGAGTTCTTCAAGGCAAACAATGTCCAGGATCTTATTCTTGACCTGAGATATAACTCGGGTGGTTTTCTAGATATAGCACAGCAACTGGCAAGCTATATCGCCGGTAACTCAATGACAGACGTAACATTTGCCGGGCTTGATTATAATGATAAAAGCCAGGATTATAACATAAATTATTCTTTTGAGAATTCCTCATATCCCCTTTCACTTTCAAGGCTTATTGTAATTACCTCACGGCAAACAGCCTCTGCAAGTGAGGCTGTAATTAACGGACTTAAACCACATCTGAATCTTGCATGCATAGGTGATACAACTTTGGGCAAACCCATGGGTATGAACGGATGGCCGTGTGCCGGTACATATTTTTTCTGGCCGGTCACTTTCAAGCTGGTGAATTCTGAAGATGAGGGTGAGTATTATGATGGTATAGCCCCTGAAAAGATATCTGCTGACGATATAACCCGCGATTTTGATAATCGCGAGGAAGAATGCCTGAAAGAAGCAATATACTGGCTCGAGACAGGTTCTTTCATGACAAAGGGATTTACGGAGTTCAGCAGGCAGCCTAACTTCATGGAAAAACCATCACTGATGAATAATCTCTATATAATTAAAGAACAATAACCGTTTTTTCAGGATGGTAAAAGGAAGACCGGAAGAGAGAATTATTCTTGGCATTGATCCAGGTACCAATATAACCGGTTATGGAGTGATAAAAATAACGGGAAACGTTCCGGAACTGATTACCATCGGTGCAATTGACCTGTCAAAATTCGGCGATCACTATCTTAAGATTAAACATATATTCGACAGGACCATCGGGATAATAGATGAATATAACCCCGATGAACTGGCCATTGAGGCACCCTTTTATGGAAAGAACGTACAATCAATGCTGAAGCTTGGAAGGGCACAGGGAGCAGCAATAGCGGCGGCTCTTACACGTTCATTGCCAATATATGAATATGCTCCGAGAAAAATCAAAATGTCGATTACAGGACAGGGTGCCGCATCAAAGGAACAGGTTGCAGCAATGCTGACAAGCATACTCAATTTCAAAGGGACTGAAATGAAACTTGATGCTACCGATGGTCTTGCAGCTGCACTCTGTCATTTTTTCCAGTCAGGGACCGTGAAAAGTGAAAAAAACTATACAAGCTGGAAAGACTTTATGAATAAAAATCCGGGCAGGGTCACATAATATAGGTTCTCAGACAAGAGCCACCGCCATAGCAATAACACTCACCTTTACACCGTCTGTCTTAACCAGTTCCGTTACACACGCCTCAATTGTCGATCCTGTTGTTATAACATCATCAACAAGCAAAATATGTTTGTACCTGATAGCTGTTTCGTCGGTAATACAAAATATACCTTCAACATTTGTCCACCTTTCATATCTCGATTTCTTTGTCTGTGTAGAGGACAGATTCTTTCTTAACAGTGTAATACTGTCAACAGGAATACCAGTAGATTCAGAAATACCCTTTGAGATAATATTACTCTGGTTAAAGCCCCTTATTCGCTCTTTCGACGGGTGTAGAGGAACCGGAATAATAACATCAATGTCGTTGGTAAATCCCGATTCCTTAAGTGTATGACCATAGATTTTCCCAAGCTCATATCCCACCTCTGTTATTCCCTTGTATTTAAGATTGTGTATAAGATTCCTGATTCGGCTCTCCCTGTTGTAGAATGATAATGCTGCAGCTTTTTCAATCCTGCATCTGCCCCAGAATAGTTGTTCCACCGGATTGTCCGGCTCATTATGAAAATTAGTCCTGGGTATCAGTATAAAACACTCAGTACAGATGAGCCTTTCATTTCTCATAAGGTGGTTTCCACAGGCATAGCAGAGCCTGGGAAAAAGAAGGCTTATGACATCATCCCATAAATCATACAGATAACTCATGCAGCGAGCTGAATTATACTTTATAAAGATATGAATTTTGGATTGATTTCTAAAAAAAAATCAATGGGAAGTATTATATAATGACCTTACTGCGTATCTTTTCAGCTGTTACGTTAAACTCTTCCGGTGTGAATTTGAGTTTGGGATTCCTGAAGTTTATATCCGCCATGGTATCCATAGGTATAAGGTGTACATGTACATGTGGTACTTCTAGACCTACCACTGCCACTGCTATCCTGTTACAGGGTATAACCGATTCTATAGCTGCCGCAACCTTTTTTGAGAATATCATCAGTCCTGCCAGGAGATCATCATCCAGGTCAAAGAAGTAATCGACTTCCTTTTTTGGAACCACCAGAGTATGTCCTTCCTTCAGGGGATTTATATCAAGAAAAGCGAAATATCTTTCATCTTCCGCTATTTTATGGCAGGGTATCTCTCCGTCAATGATTTTTGTAAAAATAGTAGCCATGATCTTTAACTTACATTGAGATAGCTATGATTTCAAAAGGGATTATTCCAGCCGGCACTTGTATTTGTGCTGTCTCTCCTACTTTTTTACCCATCAGTCCCTGTGCTATTGGTGAGCTTACGGCAATCTTGCCTTCTTTGAAATTAGCTTCGCTTTCAGGAACAATCTGGTATTCCATCACACTGTTATTTTTTTTGTTCTTAATTTTTACCTTGTTCAATATTCTTACAGTTGATGTATCAATTTTTGATTCATCAATTATTCTCGATTTGGCAATAACATCCTCAAGCCTGGCAATTTTCATTTCAAGCATAGCCTGTTCTTCTTTGGCTGCCGCATATTCCGCATTCTCGTTGAGATCGCCTTTATCCCTGGCATCTGCTATTAACCGGGCGATATTTGGCCTCTCCACAGATCTCAGATTTTCAAGCTCATCCTTAAGCTTCTGAAGACCATCTTCCGTTACATATAAAATATCCGACATTTCTCTCTGTATATTTCAAAAAAAGGAAGAATTCCGGTAATTCCGGAACTCTTCATGCACAAATATAAAAAATATTTTAAATAAACACAAAAAAAAACAGCTGGAAATTAGTTGTTTACAGACCGATGACAGTACTCATCCTGTTATTTGTATCTCCTTTTTGCTTTTTTTGTTCTTGATGTATTCGTTTTTCTTTTATCCTTATATCTCGTATTTGAATTTTTAAGATTTTGTTTCATTCTTTCCCTGACTTCAGGTGTTTGTATTTCCAATGATCTTTCCCGGTTCTCCTTAATGGCCTTCTCATAATCACGTTTCAGCTTTTTTTCCTTCCTTGCCTGCAATCGCTGGGCTTTTTTTACACTCATGGGCCTTTTGATCTTCGTTTTCCTGTTCTTGGATTGCGGACTGAATACTATCTCGTTATTTATATTTCCACCCTCTCCTTTTACTGCCGGTGAAGCATTGCTTAACTGCAAACCCGGTAGCAGGATCAACACTGTTAACATGATCAATAACCTGTTCATTTTGTTTGTTTTACAATATTAGTATTATATTAACCGTTGTATTTATTGCAGTATTGCTAATTTTGTATTATTAATCATCATCAATTGGTAAAAGTCTCAAAAATAAGATATTTTTTACTTTTAGCCTTATTTGCTTTCATACCCTCTGGCTGTGAAAACAATAAAAATGATGTAATTCCTGATGTCTATGTTAATTTTTACATGGATATTACAGGTGATATTCTCTTTTCTGATCTTGCTGCAATTGGGAATCATGTTATTGTCACTTCCCAGACCAATAACTGGGGAAGCAAAGCCGCCGGTTATGATGGCAATGGCATTATTGTCTACAGGTCACTTCCTGATGAATTCAATGCATACGACCGTACCTGCCCCCACGATTATGCAGTAAACGGCCTCAGTATAAAGGTAAACGTTGATTTCACACAGGCTATATGTCCGAATTGCAGTACCTGCTATGCCCTTTCAGCTTTCGGAACACCTGTTTCAGGTCCGGGACAATATCCGTTAAAAAACTATAAAACCAGGTTCGACGGTCGTTACCTGAGCGTATGGAACAATTAATTTCTAATACCTGTAATGATCAGGCTTAAATGGTCCCCTGGGGGGTATACCCAGATATTCCGATTGTTCCCCTGTAAGTAAGGTTAATTTAACCCCGAGCTGGTTCAGGTGAAGCCTTGCCACCTCTTCATCAAGATGTTTTGGAAGCCTGTAAACACCTATCTCATAATTCTTCTTCCACAGATCGATAAGGGCAAGTGTCTGGTTGCTGAATGAGTTGCTCATTACAAATGACGGGTGACCTGAAGCACATCCGAGGTTTACAAGTCTCCCTTCTGCAAGTATATATATACTATGTCCATCAGGGAAAATATATTTATCAACCTGTGGCTTAATGTTTATTTTCTTTACATCTTTCAGGTCATTCAGTGCATTTACCTGTATTTCATTATCAAAATGGCCTATATTACATACTATTGACTCATCCTTCATTTTCTTCATATGTTCCACAGTAATAACATCCCTGTTACCTGTAGCTGTCACGAAGATATTTGCTTCCTCAAGACTATCTTCAACAGTCTTTACTTCAAATCCTTCCATTGCTGCCTGCAATGCGCATATCGGGTCAATTTCCGTTATAATGACCCTTGCACCGTAGGACCGCATCGATTTTGCCGATCCTTTTCCCACATCACCGTAACCACATACTACAACTACTTTACCGGCTATCATCACATCGGTTGCTCTCTTAAGACCATCGGCCAGTGATTCACGGCATCCGTACAGGTTGTCAAATTTTGATTTTGTAACTGAATCATTAACATTAATTGCAGGGACAAGCAGCTCATTTCTTTGCTTCATCTGGTACAACCTGTTGACACCTGTGGTTGTTTCCTCTGATATACCCTTCATTTCACGTGCAGCATTATGCCATTTTCCCGGTTCATTCTTTTGTATCTCTTTCAGTGTCGACAGAATTATTGCTTCTTCTTTGTTGGCAGGTTTTCTGTCGAGAATGGCAGGGTCTTCTTCTGCTTTGTAGCCAAGATGCAATAACAACGATGCATCACCGCCATCATCAACGATCAGGTTTGGTCCTTTACCACCCGGGAATGAGAGTGCCTGGGCTGTACACCACCAATATTCCTCCAGGGTTTCTCCTTTCCATGCAAAAACCGGAATGCCTCTGTCAGCCATTGCCGCAGCAGCATGATCCTGTGTTGAAAAAATATTACAGCCGGCCCACCTTATGTCGGCACCAAGCTCCATGAGTGTCTCCATCAATACTGCTGTCTGTATTGTCATATGTAAGGACCCCGTGATACGTGCTCCTTTCAAAGGCTTTTCCGAAGAGTATTTATCCCTGATGGCAAGAAGTCCTGGCATCTCTTTTTTCGCTATCGCTATCCCTGTTCTGCCGGATTCAGCAAGGGATATATCTTTAACCTTATATTGCATTTTCTTTTCTGTGATTATTTCCATTTCTGTTATTAATTTGAGACTGCAAAGTTAATAAAAATCAACTTTTTATTTAAGTAATTTCAAGGCCAGGGCTTTATCTTTTCCCATTTGCCTTACAAGCTGGTCAGTATTGTCAAACTTAATTTCATCCCTTAACCTGTATCTGATTAATATCTCAATTTCTTTCCCATAGATATCTGACCTGAAATTGAAGATATTGACTTCAACAGATCTCGAACCGGCAGACTGGTTTACTGTGGGATTTTTCCCTATACTCAGCATACCAGGATACTTCCTGTTATCAAACCGGATATCAACCGCATAGGCGCCATCATACGGGATGAGCTTATACTTATCGGATGGTTGTATATTTGCTGTCGGAAAACCTATCTCCCTTCCTATCTTCCTGCCTTTAATCACTATGCCCCTTATCGAATAATCATAACCAAGCCATCGGTTTGCTTTTTCCACCTGGCCTTTTAATAATGCTTCACGTATACGTGACGAACTGATAACTACCCCATCTTTCCTGAAACCCTTAATCTTTTCGACCTTAAATTTTAAAGATGTTGCACATTTAACAACAGTATTATAGCTACCCTCCCCACTATAACCAAGATGATGATCATGACCTACTATCAGATATTTTGTTCCCAGCTTATCAATCAGAATATCCTGAATAAAATCACATGCTTTAATCTTGCTGAACTGTTTAGTGAATCTGATAATAACCAGATGATCGACACCTGCCTTTTCCATCATTACTTTTTTCTCATCCAGTGTGGAGAGGAAGAAGAAGTTCTCAGTTCCTTTTTCCAGTACCAGCCTGGGATGAGGTTCAAAAGTAATAACGACCGATTCTCCCCCGACCTCATTTGTACGTGATACCAGATGATCGAGCAAAGCCCTGTGGCCGGAATGAACCCCGTCGAAGATCCCGGTTGTTACAACAGGATTAGTGAAGCTAACATTTTCATACCCCTTATGAATGATCATATCAGGAAAATAATCCCGTAAATTTAGTAAAGCACATGAATATGACATAGAATAATGATTTTGTTTTTGTATTTTTATCTTTATGAGCAGTACCCTGTTTTATAACGATGATAGTTGGCTGAAACCATTTACAGGTATTATTGATGCCCGTATCAGCCAGTGTACCGGTAAGGAGAAACAACTGGTAGCAGGACGTTCCTCCCTTTCCGAATTTGCTATGGGTCATCATTATTACGGACTTCATTGTAATGATAACAATTGGGTTTTCAGAGAGTGGGCTCCCAATGCAACAGAAATATATTTGACAGGGACTTTCACCGGCTGGGAAGAAATCCCCGATTACAAGCTTGACAGGATTAATAGACATGGAGACTGGGAAATCTGTCTTCCTTTGGATATACTGAAACACCATGATCTTTATAAGCTGTCAATCCATTGGAAAGGAGGTAAAGGTGAGAGAATCCCGTCGTATGCCAGGCGGGTTGTCCAGGACGATATCACGAAAATATTCTGTGCACAGGTCTGGAGTCCTGATGAACCATATAAATGGGAGATTGAGAATTTTGACCCGGGAAAGACAACTGCCATAGTATACGAAGCTCATATAGGTATGGCTACTCAGGAAGAAAGGACAGGTACATACCGTGAATTCACTGAAGAAATAATCCCCATTATAGCAGCTTCGGGATACAATACCATCCAGTTGATGGCTATACAGGAGCATCCCTTTTATGGATCGTTCGGATACCATGTTGCCAATTTTTTTGCATCATCATCCCGCTTTGGAACACCTGAAGAATTAAAGGAGCTTATCGACAAAGCCCATAAATCAGGGCTTAGGGTTATAATGGACCTCGTTCATTCCCACTCAGTAAAAAACATAAATGAGGGCCTCGGACTCTTTGACGGATCTCCCGGTCAGTATTTCCATACCAGCGAACGCAGAAACCATATTGCATGGGATTCGCTCTGCTTTGACTATGGCAAGGATAGTGTCATTCACTTCCTGTTATCGAATTGCCGGTATTGGCTTGAAGAGTTTAAATTTGACGGCTTCCGTTTTGATGGTATAACAAGTATGATCTATTATGATCATGGACTGGGAAAAAACTTCACCAGGTATGATGAATATTTTGACGGCGGACAGGATGTAGATGCCCTGGTTTATCTCTATCTGGCCAATAAAATGATCCATGAATTCAAACCGGATGCAATCACTGTTGCTGAAGAGATGAGTGGTATGCCGGGGCTTGCAGCCGGTACCGGCAGAAAAGGCTATGGATTCGATTACAGACTCTCTATGGGGGTTCCTGATTTCTGGATAAAACTTGTCAAGGACACACCCGACGAAAACTGGGATATGGGCAATCTTGTACATGAGCTTACAACGCACCGTCCGGAGGAAAGAGTAATTTCTTATTGTGAGTCGCACGACCAGGCTCTTGTTGGCGACAAAACACTGATCTTTAGGATGATTGATGCTGAGATGTATACGGGAATGTCGAAGTGGCACCATAGCTTTACCATCGACCGCGGTATTGCCTTACATAAGATGATACGGCTTATTACATTCAGCACATCAGCGGGCGGATACCTGAATTTCATGGGAAATGAATTCGGACACCCTGAATGGATCGACTTTCCACGCGAAGGGAATAACTGGAGTTACAAATATGCCAGGAGACAATGGCATCTTCTCGAGAATAAAGATCTTAAATATCATTATCTGGCAAATTTCGACAAGAAGATGGTTAATCTGCATAATGAATTCAAAGTACTCGACATACCCTATATTAACAGGATCTATGAGAACAATCATGATAAGATCATAGCTTATTCAAGGGGTAATTTGCTGTTTGTTTTCAACTTCAATCCCACAACATCGTTTACTGATTACGGTTTACCTGTTAAAAGTAAGTTCAGGGTCGTTCTTGATACTGATGATCCTGCATTCGGAGGTTTCGACCGTATAGACAGAACTGCCCTGTATGCTTCTATAAGAAAATCAGAAAAGCAGACACTTAGTACCCCTTATTATCTTTATCTCTATCTTCCTTCCCGGACAGCCATAGTCTTAAAGCAGGAAACTACAAAAAGAGCCATTGATTTTTAATCGATCCATCTGAGCAGGTGAAAATCCTGTTTATGAGGAAGATCTTTGTGTTTAGGATATATCCTTATCCCATAGAAGAATGTACCTGCTTTTTCAGGCACTAGTGTCGCCCGGTAAAAACATTTCCCGTTCTTACAGCTTACCAGTTCAAACTCCTCGCTGGCAACATATTCATGTTCACCCTGTTTGGTCATGTGGGTAATTATAAACTCCACACCTACATTCTCCTTTGGTATATTCTGGACATTGAGTGCAATTTCGGCTTTATAGTCATGTCCTGAATGGTATACATTCTCAGTTGGTTTCTCAAAGCTGTAATTCAGGACTTCGATATTATCCCATTCTTCGATCATGGTTTTCTTCCAGGCTGCAAGTTCCTTTGCCTTATCAAAATTATTTTCCGTCAGGTATTTACTGCGTTTGTAAAGTGTGGAATAGTATTTCTCGCAGTAATCGTCCATTTGTCTTTTCATGGTGAATTCCGGAGCAATTTTCACCATCGTGTTTTTTATATGGCTTATCCACTCCACAGGCACACTGTTGTCATCGAATGAGTAATATGCCGGTATTATTTCATATTCAAGCATGTTATATATTGTCTCGGCATCAACATCATCCTGAAGATCCTGGTTATCGAAAGTTCTTTTCTTCGGGAGGGCCCATCCTGCGAATGCCCTGTAACCTTCAACCCACCATCCGTCGAGAACACTGAAATGTATTGTTCCGTTCATCACTGCTTTTTCCCCGCTGGTCCCTGAAGCTTCAAGCGGTCTTGTTGGTGTATTGAGCCAAATATCAACACCCCTGACAAGGTATTTTGCCATTTCTATATCATAATTCTCCAGGAATATCACCTTTCCTGCAAACTGTGGCATCTGTGATACCTCAAATATCCTTCTGATAAGGTCTTTACCACCACCGTCGTGAGGATGAGCTTTACCTGCATAAATAAACTGTACCGGTTTATCGGGATTATTAACGATACGGTCGAGTCGGTCGAGATCCCTGAACAGAAGTGTTGCCCTTTTGTATGTCGCAAAACGCCTTGCAAAACCAATGGTGAGTGCTCTTTCATCAAGATGGCTGCTTATATTCAGCAGAGTACGAGGACTCACATGTTTCTCAATCATATTGGTCTGAAGCCGCTTGCGTATGTGTGAGAACAGGTTCTTCTTAAGACCTTTCTTTATTTCATAGATCCTTTTATCATCAAGTGTATAGAGCTTTTCCCATAGTGCTCTGTCGGTCTGGTCGAAATTCACACTACCTGTAAGCTCCTCATATATTTCTTTCCATTCCGGTGCCAGCCAGGTAGGATAGTGAACTCCGTTTGTTACATATCCTATAAACAGCTCTTCTTTCAGGTATCCCGGCCATAACTTATTGAACATGCTCTGGGTGACCTCTCCATGAAGCCGGCTCACTCCGTTAAGTTCCTGCGACATTCGTGCTGCCAGGAAGCTCATATTGAATTTCTTATCTGCATCCCCTTCACATCTGCCAAGTGACATAAGTTCTTCCCATGTGATATTCAACCTGCTATGGTAGTGTGATATATATTTCCTCAGCAGGTCTTCGTCAAAGGCATCATGGCCGGCAGGGACAGGTGTGTGGGTTGTGAAAAGTGTTGAGGCCCTGATAGCTTCAATGGCCTCTGCAAATGTAAGATGATGTTCATTTATCATTGTCCTCAGACGCTCAAAGCTGATAAAAGCCGAATGCCCCTCATTACTGTGATAAATGTCGGGATTAACTCCCATGGCAGCAAGTGCTCTTATCCCCCCTATACCAAGAACCAGTTCCTGCCTCAGTCTGTTTTCATGATCGCCACCATAAAGATGATGTGTCACCGTTCTGTCCTCAGGTATATTCTCCTCATTATCGGTATCCAGAAGTATAAGACGTACCTTGCCGATCATTGCTTCCCATACACGTATCGTTACAGTTCTTCCGGGCCATACCAGGCTTACCGTAAGGTTATTCCCTTCCTTATCCTTTACGGGGTTTATAGGAAGCCTCGAAAATTCTTCTGCTTCATAAACCGAAAGCTGTTCTCCTTTAGGACCCAGTTTTTGCTTGAAATAGCCATACCGGTATAACAGACCTATTCCTGTCAGATTGATATTGGAGTCGCTGGCTTCCTTAAGATAATCACCGGCAAGTAAACCAAGTCCTCCAGAATATATTTTCAGGCATGGATGTATTCCAAACTCCATACTGAAATATGCTACCGAGGGCTTTTCAGTATCGTCCTCACGATTCATGTATTCCCTGAATTCCTTATCCACTTTCTGGAGGTCAGCGACAAATTCCTCATCATCCTCGAGAACCAGGAGCCTCTTATAATCTATCTTTTCAATGAGTAGTTTCGGATTATGCTTTACATCCTCCCATAAAGAAGGATCCATTCGTTTAAATAACTGTTCAGCATCATTATTCCACGACCACCATAGATTATTTGCGATTATATTTAGAAAAGCCAGTTTTTCAGGGACATCGCTCTGAACATAAATATCTTTCCACACGGGTACCTGGTGTGGTTTCCTTACAGGCACTTCCGGTGCTTCGACAAACCTGGCGAATTCTCTCGGTTCCTCCCTTCTTGGTTTACTGTGTTCGAGAGCAATTTCATATGCCTTGAAATAATGTTCAACAAGACTGTCCCACATTGCAATTCTCGATATCTCGTGAGCTTTTTCCCTTGCCTCCCGCACCTCTTCTTCGGAAAGCCCTGTGAACATGGAAATGAATTCCTTTATTTTGGTTACTACTTCCTGTTCATTATCGTCAGTTCTGTCGATAAGGGCTATTCCATTACCCGGATCTTCAAAATATTCTTTTACCCAAAGTCCGAATCCTGTTAATAATGTTGTAACAGAAGGTATTGAAAACATTAGGCTTTCGAGAGGTGTATATCCCCATGGTTCATAATATGAAGGAAAAACCGAGAGGTCAAAACCTATGAGAAGGTCGTAATATGGTAAGTTAAAAATCCCATCATTACCATTCAGATATGAAGGTGCAAAGATTATCTTTACTTTAGACTTCTGGTCATTATTCAGATTGTTGGCATGTATACGCTGTAATATAGGATCTGTACCGGGATAATGTAAGGAATGTGTGAGATACCTGTCTCCCCCGTTGGCAGGTCCGTTATTGTATATTATGTCAACAAGGTCCTGGCGTGGTCCTTTATGATATGCAGGCATCAGTATAAATGCAACACATTCTTTATCGAGGGTGTTTTCGTTGTTAAGCGAACCTATGGAATCGATAAAGATATCTACTCCCTTGTTCCTGAATTCATACCTGCCGCTGTTAACAACAAAAATACAATTATCAGAAAGCGGATACCCGAGGATAGCCTCAGCAACGCTTTTCAGTTTTGACCTTGCCTCAGCTCTTTTCTCATCAAAAACATCTTTTGCCGGCACAAATGAATCTTCAAAGCCATTTGGAGTAACAATATCAACATTCTTACCCAGGAAATGGCTGCATTCCCTTGAAGTTATTTCGCTTACTGTGGTGAACACATCTGCAATGGATGCCGACAATTTTTCAAGTGACTGTTTTGCTACAATATTGAATTCACGGGCTATTTGTGCAGGATTATACTCTTTCATCTTTCCGTACAACGGCCTGTTGTTACCTGCGACACATCTTCCCAGGACTGTTGCATGGGAAGTAAATGATGTGGCAATCCATGGTGCTTGTTCTTCAATATATAATATTCCTGTACCCGTCATCCACTCATGGAACTGGGCGACAATATTGTTATAATCCTTGTAATAAGAAGTAAAACTCTCTATCAGCTTACCTGCAGCATACCCGAAAAGGGCTGGTTCGACATAATCCCACTGTCCTGAAATACTATCAAGTTTGTATGTTTCCCAAAAACGTGCAAATATCTCATTCTGTTGTCCGAAATAGGGAGTAAAGTCAATAAGGAACACAACAGGTTTACCTGCAATGTTCCATCTGCCTGTTTTAACACTCAGGCCTTCCGATTCTGCTAATGTTTTCCATTCAGCAAATAAAGACTCATCCGGTATAAATTCGGGGTTTTTAACTTCTTCTCTCCATACATCCGGACCAATAAGTATATAATTGTCGCCTATTTCTTCAATTATATTGAGTGCTTTTGTTGATATAACAGTATGTATGCCACCTACCTTGTTGCATACTTCCCAGCTTGTTTCGAAAATCAGATCAGCCTTCATTGTAAGTGTTTCTTTATTTGGAATTTATTCATTTGTTTTTTTTGTTCTGCTGCCGGTTTTTTTTGTTCTGCTGCCGGCTTTTTTTGTTGCAGTCTTTTTGGTTGCAGTCTTTTTTGCAGTAGTCTTTTTTGGAGTAGTTTTTGAGGAAGCAGATTTCTTCTCTGTTACTTTAGCCTGTGTGCTCTTTTTTACAGCTGGGGTTTTTTTTGTATCAGCATTTTGTCTTTTAGATTCTGCCATTAACTCCTGGGCAAGTTCCTGCAGGGAAGTTTTTGGTTCGGCTTTAACGGCTTTAGGCTGACCACTCTTTGGTTTTGCACGTCTTTTAGTAAGATTTTCAATCTCTGTTGATTGTTTTTCAATGATTTTCTCCTTTTCTTTCAACAGGGCTTCCAGTTTTGACAGTTGATCCTTATCGTCAACAGCAGGAAGGCTTCTGTTAACCCTGATTTCAAAATCGCTTAATACATTCATATAATTCATAAATGCATCATAAGGTGTTTCATAAGGATTGAAATATGCATGAACGGCACCATCAGAAAAGAACTTGGTTGCCATATAATAGAAGTGATCGCTGGACTGCAGGTATTCAAAATCCTTCAGTAATTGTTTTTCGTTATCGCAGAGCATTACTTTCGCTGACAGTTCATATAGTTTATCCAGTGCGGCTACCTGCAGTTCATTGCCAAGCCATGCAGTTATATCACGTTCTTCATCGGCCCATGAAATAGGTGATGGAATATTTATAGCCGAAACAGGTTGTAATGTGCTGGCAACTTCTGTCGGAGTCATAAATTTAAATGGTGTTTTTTTCAGTATTACTGATGGCAAATGTTGCAGAAAATCAAATATCCCTGTTTCTTTCCAGTTATGTTCTCCAAATGTCTCGTAGTCGAGAAATATATTTATCAGTTCGCTTTTAGGTGCAAGCTTATTGATCCATGATGCGTATTTATCTGCGGTAAGCGGCCATGCACTCCAGTCTTTATTTGAAAACCTGAATGCTATATCATCGCTCAGGACAAAGTTCCTGAGGAGTACTTTCAGCCTCGGGTTTATTGAATTACAGTATAGGTAATTAGGGCTTTTCCATCCCAGCACGTGTTTTGCCCCCTCGGTGAGCATTGATTTGAATCCCATATCAGCCACCCATGAACCGATATGATCGCTATATATCAATTCAGTATTTCTGAATGATGTGGTTTCAACATCGAGGTGTGTTTTTATTATCTCTTTATGGATATTTACCTGTTCCTCGAACTGAGCCCTGTCTTTCAGTGATGCAAGCGAGTGGGAATTTGTTTCAGCGAGAAATTCCACCATTCCCGTTTCAGCCAGTTCCCTGAATGAATCGAGAACCTCGGGTGCATATAATCTGAACTGGTTTATCACTATCCCCGAAAGGGAAAATGTCACTTTAAATTTGCCCTTGTGCTTATGGATGAGGCTCAAAATAATCTTATTGGCAGGAAGATAACTCTTTTCTGCAATTTTCCTCATTATCGATTCATTCATGTAATCATCATAATAGTAATGATCATGACCAATGTCAAAGAATCTGTAACGTTTCAGCCGGAAGGGCTGGTGAACCTGAAAGTATAAGCATATTGCTTTTTTAACTGCTGTGCTCATATCTTAATACTATTTTTTCCAAATCACTCTTTCATAAATATCCTTAACATGTTTGGCGGAGTTATCCCATTTAAGCCTTATGACTTCCTCCTTGCCGTTTCTGATGAACATATGTGCCAGGGCGGGATAGTTAAGGATACCGTATATTGCATCGGCCATTGCATCTATATCCCAGAAATCCGTTTTTACTGCATGGGTAAGTATTTCAGCGACACCTGATTGTTTACTGATTATTACCGGGACATTCGACTGCATGGCTTCAAGGGGAGATATTCCAAATGGCTCAGAAACTGATGGCATAATATATACATCGCTCATAGCCAGCATTGTAAATACATCCCTGCCATGCAGAAATCCCGTAAAATGAAACCGGTCGGTTATTTTGAGTGATGCTGCTCTTCTCATCATTCTGTCCATCATATCCCCTGAGCCTGCCATCACAAATCTTACCTTATCCATCACTTTTAGGACCTTCCAGGCTGCTTCGATAAAATATTCCGGTCCTTTCTGAAGGGTAATCCTTCCAAGGAATGTAACGACCTTCTCATCGAACCCTTTCTTAAACACTACATCGTCGGTGATGTCAACGGGTTCCACAGCATTATATACTGTCTCAACCTTTTCGGGTTGAATATTATATTTATTAATGACAACATCTCGGGTGAGATTGCTTACAGTGATAATCTTGGATGCAGCATCCATACCATTTTTCTCAATGTTGTACACATCCGGGTTGACATTACCCCCGCTCCTGTCAAAATCTGTGGCAT
>Ga0272441_10007390_pt1 | contig 17886 bp, 14 predicted proteins | sample SSMProp6N_FD_193582 | JGI IMG/M metagenome (GOLD analysis project Ga0272441, IMG submission 193582) | Marine sediment archaeal communities from Little Sippewissett salt marsh, Falmouth, MA, United States - SSM-Prop-6N | ecosystem: Environmental > Aquatic > Marine > Wetlands > Sediment ... | reverse complement strand
ACAACTACCTAGATTGACATAACCGCCGAGCGAGGATGCGGCATGACCGAAGGGCTTGCCGAGGAAGCGAAGGCGGAATGGAATTATAAGGGCGGGAGCCCTTATTTCACTTCAAATTAATATCTTAACGAATTTTTAAAGCTTTAAGAGGGGAAGAGACTTATAAATTATTAATATAACGTAGTAAAGTTTTAATAGGGTGCATAAATACGGTCAACATTCAGTACTTGGAGATATATTATGGAAAAAAACGTTGAAGTATTCATGGAAACGATCATTGAAAAAAATCCTGGAGAAAAAGAATTTCACCAGGCAGTGCAAGAAGTTGCTGAATGTGTGGTGCCTTTCATAGAGAAAAACCCCAGATATAAAAAAGCAAAAATTTTGGAGAGGATTGCGGAACCAGAGCGAGTAGTTATGTTTCGTGTACCTTGGTTAGATGATAACGGAGAAATTCAAATAAACAGGGGTTACCGTATTCAAATGAATAGTGCAATTGGTCCATATAAAGGAGGTCTTAGATTTCACCCTAGCGTTAATTTAAGTATTTTAAAATTCTTAGCTTTTGAACAAGTTTTCAAGAATAGTTTGACAACTCTTCCAATGGGTGGGGGAAAGGGAGGGTCAAATTTTGATCCTAAAGGAAAATCTGATAATGAGGTAATGAAATTCTGTCAGAGCTTTATGAGTGAACTTTATAGACATATTGGTCCAGATACTGACGTTCCAGCTGGAGATATTGGAGTAGGTGGACGTGAGATTGGTTTTCTATTTGGTCAATATCGAAGAATGTGTAATAAGTTTACAGGCATATTAACTGGAAAATCATTAAATTGGGGCGGAAGTTTAATAAGACCAGAGGCAACGGGATATGGTGCTGTATATTTTGCTGAAGAAATGTTAAAAACTAGGAATAAATCGATCAAAGGTAAAATATGTACGGTTTCTGGTTCAGGAAATGTAGCTCAGTATACGGTTGAAAAATTGAATCAAATGGGGGCAAAAGCAGTGACTCTTTCTGATTCATCTGGTATGATTTATGATCCTAATGGTATAGATGAAAAAAAACTCATTTATGTAATGGAACTTAAGAATATAAAAAGAGGAAGAATTAAAGAATATTCAGAAAAATATGGTGTTGAATATAGTCCCAATAAACGACCGTGGCATATACCATGTGATATTGCATTTCCATCTGCTACACAGAATGAAATAAATAAAGACAATTCAAAAGAACTTGTAGATAATGGATGTATTTGTGTATCAGAAGGAGCAAATATGCCAACTGTACCTGAAGGTGTTGATATATTTTTGGATGCCAATATTCTTTACGGTCCAGGAAAAGCTGCAAATGCAGGCGGAGTGGCAACTAGCGGTCTTGAGATGTCTCAAAATAGCCTAAAATTAGCATGGTCAAGAGAGGAAGTTGACGAGAGGCTACATAATATAATGCGTAATATTCATAGTGCCTGTATTAAATATGGAAAGAATGGAAAATGCGTGAATTATGTTAAGGGAGCAAATATTGCAGGTTTTGTAAAAGTTGCGGATTCAATGGTTGATCAAGGACTTGTATAAAAATTAAATGTTTTTATACAAAACTTATTAACAGTTATTACTATAATAATAATTGTTTATGAAAGGAGATAGACACTGTTTATATTTTTCAAATAATCGAACAGAGGCTAAAGAAGATCATGAACTTTCAATGAGAGTTTTTCATAATCTAATGCCTTTCAAAATTCGAGAAATACTTCTAGTTTCAAGTTTTTATGATGCTTTTATTGTTGAAGAGGAAGGATTAATTTCTGAAATGGTTATATCTGAATACCGACATCTTCTTTTAAGTAGTCCTCCTCGTGTACATCACGTAACCTCCGGCGAAGAAGCACTTTTAAAAGTAAAGTCACATCAATATGATCTAGTAATAACAATGTCTAAAAATATTGGAACTGATCCTTTTGTATTTGGAAAAAAAATTAAAAAGGAATGTCCTGATATCCCAGTAATTATTCTTGCAACAGATACTGCAGATTTACATTTCTGTCAGAAAAATATTTCTGAGAAAGGAATAGATAAAGCATTCTTTTGGTACGGGGACACAAGTCTCTTTTTAGCAATTGTAAAATATGTAGAAGATTCAATAAATTCGGTACATGATACAGTTAATGGAAATGTACAAGTAATTCTGATAATTGAAGATTCTATTCGTGATTATTCTTTACTACTGCCTATTATCTATAGTGAAATTGTTCAACAAACTCAAAGATCAATATCCGAGGATCTAAACGAAGTTCAACGATTACTTCGCAGAAGAGCAAGACCAAAAATTCTCTTATCTGGAAACTATGAAGAAGGATTAGAACTATACAAAAAATATAAAAAAAATATTCTAGGAATAATATCTGATGTAAAATTTCCACAAAACGGTAGAATTGACCCAAAAGCGGGAATTAAATTTATTAAACAAGTTAAAAAAGATAATTCAACAATCCCAACAATGCTTCAGTCGAGAGATATAAGTAATAGGAGAGAAGCAGAAGAAAATAATGCATATTTTATTCATAAAAATTCATCAACAATGATGCAAGATTTTAATCATTTCTTGTTGAAACATCTGGGTTTCGGAGATTTTATTTTTTACCAACCTGTTAGAAATCATAAAATAAAAGAAACAGACGAAGATCATCATGATAAACTTGTTGAAATTGCTCGTGCATCAAATTTAAAAGAATTTGAAAAAGCATTGCAGAAAGTACCTCACGAATCAATTCGTTTTCATTCAAACCGTAATGATTTTTCAAACTGGCTAATGGCAAGATGTGAATTCAAACTAGCAACCAAATTAAGACCACAGAAAGTTTCAGATTTTACAACTCTAGATGAGATGAGAACTTATTTAATCAACGTTTTCAACGAAAGTAGGCGAGAAAGACATATGGGAGTTATGACAGATTTTTCGAAACAAAAATTTGAATTTGATTCATCTTATACAAGAATTGGAGAAGAATCACTAGGTGGAAAAGGCCGTGGAATTGCATTCATTAGAACGATACTTGCTCGTTACGATTTTAATAAAAAATACAAAGATATTAAAATAACAGTCCCAAATACTGTAGCTATTGGAACTAATGAGTTTGATAGGTTTATATCTGAAAATAAAATTTATAAATTTTTAAATAACAAAAAGGAAATTGAGGATAGTAAAATAGCTAAAGAATTTTTAAAATCAAAATTACCAAAAGATCTAAAACAGAAACTTTCAGTTGTAATTAAACATTTTAAAACACCCCTTGCAGTTAGATCTTCAAGCCTGCTTGAAGATTCACAAAACCATCCGTTTGCAGGCATGTATTCTACATATATGATACCAAATAATCATAGAGATGAAAAAATAAGACTTGAACAACTTTGTCAAGCGATAAAACTAGTTTATGCTTCAGTTTTTTATAAAGATGCTAAAGTTTATATTGAGTCAACATCCGCTAAAATAGAAGAAGAAAAAATGGCCGTAATAATACAAGAACTCATTGGAAATGAATATAATGGAAGATTTTATCCAACGTTTTCAGGTGTTGCACAATCATTTAACTATTATCCTATTTCACATCAAAAAAGAGAGGATGGAATTGTTAGCTTAGCAGCTGGTCTTGGATATTCCGTTGTTGGAGGAGAAACAGTCCTACGATTTTCACCAAAATATCCTGATATTATTCCAGATTTTTCAACTCCTAAATCTATTTTTGAAAATTCACAAAGAGAACTTTATGTTCTAAATACAAAAAAAACTGAAATAAAACTTACTGAAAGAGAAGATACAACATTAGAAAAAATAAATATATCAGAGATTGCTAATGATGGAACCTTAACAACTATTGCAAGTACTTATGATAAGGATGATGGAGTGATCCGAGATAGTTTTACAAAAGAAGGACCTTATCTAATAACATTTGCAGGGATATTAAAATATAATCTTTTTCCACTCGTAGAAATTATTAGAGATATTCTTAAAGCAGGTCACAAAAGCATAGGAAGTCCTATTGAAATTGAATTTGCAGTTAATATCGATCCAGAAGATAAAATGCCACCGATTTTAGCAATTATTCAAATACGGCCATTAGTAATGTCAAAAGAAAAAGCTCAAATAACTTGGGATATAAATAAAATTCAAAAAGAAAATATTCTAATGCAATCCAATAAAGCTCTTGGAAATGGTTTAATAGACAATATTTTTAATATAATTTATGTCCCACCAGAAACATTTGACTCTTCAAATACAATTGAAATTTCTAGAAATGTGGGCGACATTAACGAAAAATTAGATGAAATGCCATACATATTAATTGGCCCAGGTCGTTGGGGAACTCAGGATAGATGGTTAGGAATACCTGTTTCATGGAGTGATATATCAAATGTAAAAGTCATTGTAGAAACGGCACTTGAAAATTTCAATATTAAACCCACTCAAGGAACACACTTCTTTCAAAATATAATATCAAAAGGAATAGGATATATTAATATAACATTAAATAAAAAAGAGAGTTTTATAGATTGGAAATGGCTGAATAACAAAAAATCAGAAAGTGGATTGAATTTAGTAAGACACATAAGACTTAAGACACCCATAAAAGTTAAATTAGATGGAAGAGTAGGGCGCGCTATAGTTTTTAAAAAAAACAAAAAGAACTAATAACAAAAATCCTGAATACATAAACGAATTTTTTTTGCATAAACTATTTTCTAACAATTTAATGGTTAATATTTTTTGAATAAGATAGATTAAATAAATATTATGATAGTAAAAATTAATTTTTTAATTATTCTTTATTCAAAAATATAAAGTCTCTACATATGATTGTCGTTATCATAAAGTATTAAAAAGAACCACAAATACAGGTTAACAGAAGAAAACACAAGGGGTGTTCAAATTTATACAATAATAGATAAAAAGGTATTATCTGAGACAGTAAAACAATTAAAAATTAAAGCACCAATGGTAGCTAAAAAAGCTCAGGCAGGTCAATTTGTAATTCTTAGAATAGATGAAAAAGGAGAGAGAATTCCTTTGACAATAGCAGACTATGACAGAGAAAAAGGAACCATTACAATTATCTTTATGGAGGTAGGTAAAACAACAAAACAACTAGGAACACTAAATGTTGGTGATTCAATCGAAAACTTTGCAGGTCCGCTTGGTATTGCTTCTGAAGTTAAAAATTACGGTACTGTTATATGTGTAGGAGGCGGAGTAGGAATAGCCCCATTATATCCGATTGTTAGAGAATTAAAGAAAGCAGGAAATTATGTTATTTCTATTCTTGGTGCTAAAAACAAGAAGTTACTTTTACTAGAAGATGAGATAGAATATTTTAGTGATGAATTTTATATTACAACAGATGACGGATCGAAGGGACATAAAGGCTTTGTTAGTGACGTTTTACAAAAACAAATAGATAATAAAGAAAAAATTAACATGGTCATGGCAATAGGTCCAGTGATTATGATGAAAGTTGTTGCAGACCTAACTAAAAAATATAATATTAAAACACTTGTAAGTTTAAATCCAATTATGGTTGATGGTACTGGAATGTGTGGAGGTTGTAGAGTTTCAGTAGGGGAAAAAACAAAATTTGCATGTGTCGATGGACCAGAGTTTGATGGACATGAAGTTGATTTCGAAAACTTGATGCTTAGAAATAGAAGATTTTTAAAAGAAGAAGAAGACGCATGTAAACTAGAGGAAGTGAAGTAGTATGGCTGTAAAAAAAACTAAACATGTGATGCCTGAACAAGAACCAAAAGAACGCATCAAAAATTTCAAGGAAGTGCCATATGGATATGATAAAGAAACCGCGATAGAGGAAGCAAAACGGTGCCTTCAATGTAAAAACAAACCATGTATGGAAGGATGTCCCGTTGAAATTGACATCCCTTGTTTTATTAAATATATTGCAGAAGGTAATTTTGATAAAGCTGCAGAAATAATAAAAGCTAAGAACAGCCTACCAGCTGTTTCAGGAAGAGTTTGCCCTTATGAAGAACAATGTGAGGGTGTTTGCACAATCAAAAAGATAGGGGAACCGGTTGGAATTGGACGTTTGGAGCGATTTATTGCTGATTATGAGCGTAGGAAAGGGGTAAAGAACCCAAAGGAAGTAAAATCTTCTGGTAAGAAAGCAGCAATAATCGGTGCAGGACCAGCAGGACTTACCTGTGCAGGCGATCTAGCAAAAATGGGGCACGAAGTTACAGTTTTTGAAGCATTTCACGCACCAGGTGGAGTTCTAATGTATGGAATACCAGAGTTTCGTCTTCCAAAAGAAATTGTTAAAGCTGAGGTAGAATATATTAAAAAATTAGGGGTTGATATTAAGTACGATGTTGTAGTCGGAAAAACGATTTCTACGGAAGAACTGCTTGATAAATATGATGCTGTATTTGTAGGTACAGGTGCAGGTCTTCCACGTTTTCTTAATATACCTGGTGAAAATTTAGATGGTATATACTCTGCAAATGAATTTCTTACCCGTGTCAATATGATGAAAGCGTACAAATTTCCAGAGTATGATACACCAATTAAAATTGGTGATGTTGTAGCTACCTTTGGTGCGGGAAATGTAGCAATGGATTCTGCAAGAACAGCACTTCGATTAGGAGCAAAAAAATCCTATATAATATATAGAAGATCTGATGTAGAAATGCCGGCAAGAGATGAGGAAATTGAACATGGTAAAGAGGAAGGGATTATTTTTAAACTTTTAACCAACCCAATAAGTTTTATCGGAGACAATAAAGGTAGATTAAAACAAGTGGTATGTATTAAAATGAAGCTTGGCGAACCAGATGAATCAGGTAGAAGAAGACCAATTCCTATTACTGATTCAGAAGAAGTAATAGATATTGATACAGCAATAATTGCAATTGGGCAGAATCCAAACCCCCTAATACCACAAACAATGAAAGGATTGAAAGTCGAAAAATGGGGAAATATTGCAACCGATGAAAACGGAAAAACAAACATTCCTGGTTTATTTGCAGGTGGTGACATTGCTACAGGTGCGGCAACAGTAATCCTTGCTATGGGTGCAGGTAAACGTGCAGCAAGAGCAATGGATAAATATATGAAATCAAAAAAATTGAAAAACACTATTCATAAAAGACAAAAGATTTTAGCTGATTAAACTGGTGTTTCAAGTTTAAAAGGTAAGTTTTTCTTTTTTACCGCATTAATAAGACCATCAAACAATGGTGCAGGTTTCATGGGTCTAGATTTAAACTCAGGATGTGCCTGTGTGGCAACAAAATATGAGTGGGTAGGTAATTCCATAAACTCCATTAGTATTCTATCTGGGGAACGTCCTGAAAAGACCAAGCCTTCTTTTTCTAATATATCGATGTAATCTGGATTAACTTCATACCGATGCCTATGTCTTTCAAATATCTTATTTTTACCATATAGTTTTTGTACAATAGTCCCCTTTTCGAGAATTGCAGGATAAGCACCAAGTCTCATTGTTGCACCATAACGAGATTCTTGTAAAATGTTTACCTGTTCTGGGATAAAATCTATCACAGGATACTGGGTTTTTTTATCTACCTCAGAAGAATGGGCGCCGTCGAGATTACAAACATTTTGCGCATATTCTACAACTGCAAGCTGCATGCCGAGGCATAGACCAAGATAGGGAATGTCATGTTCCCTTGCATAACGTATTGTCTTAATTTTCCCATCTAGTCCTGATAAACCAAAACCACCTGGAACAATAATGCCATCAACAGTATTAAGATTGTTTATTTCCTCTGGTTTTTTCTCAAAGATTTTTGAATCAATCCATTTAATTTTAGGTTTAAGATTATTGTTCCACGATGCATGTTTTATAGATTCTATTACAGAAATATATGAGTCTGATAGCTTTGATGAACCTATATCAAAATATTTTCCAACTATACCGATTGTAATTTCATCTTCAAGATTTCTAACATTTGAGATAAAATCTTTCCATATTTTCAGTTCATTATGATCTTTTCTAAGATGCAATTTTCTGAGTATTTTTTTGCATAAAAACTGCTCTTCAAAAAGTAGGGGTACTGCATAAACGTTATCAATGTCAGAATCTGAGATAACGTCGTCTTCATGTACATTACAAAACAAGGCGATTTTTTCCTTTCTTACATGATCAAGGGCTCCTTCAGAACGAGTAACAATAAAATCGGGTTGTATACCAATCCCTCTTAGAAGTTTGACGGAATGTTGAGTTGGTTTGGTCTTAGCTTCCCCAAGAGAATCAAGGACTGGCACATAAGTTACATGAACATATAAAACCTTATCTCCCTCAAGTTTCATCTGACGAACTGCTTCAAGGAATAGCACATTTTCATAGTCTCCAACAGTGCCCCCAATCTCAACTATTATAAAATCAAAATTTGAATCTTGTGCGGGTTTTCTTATTCTCCTCTTAATTTCATCTGTAACATGAGGAATTGGCTGAACAGTCTTTCCAAGATATTTTCCTTTTCTTTCCTTATCAATTACTACACCATAAACTTGCCCAGTTGTAATATTTTGACATTTTGGAATGTTAATATCTAGAAATCGTTCATAATGCCCGAGGTCTTGATCAATCTCACCACCATCCTCTGTGACCCAAACTTCTCCATGCTCTGTTGGACGTAATGTTCCAGCATCACAGTTCATATATGGGTCAATCTTTATAGCAGTAACACTGTAGCCATGCAATTGCAATATTTTTCCAATTGAGGCTGTTGTTATACCCTTCCCTAAACCTGAAACAACGCCCCCAGTAACAATAATATAATTTACCATATGTATCAATGGGGCAAGTACATGTGATTACATGTTTAAAATATTTTTGTATATGTATTATCTTATAAAAATTAAAATCCATCTAAACTAAAATAAAGATTGTTACGCAATCCTGGCACTGAAATAGTGCTTATTTAGATATATGCAATTGTTGTGATGACTTTATCTATTTTATTTTGTTGTTAAAGTTATCTCTATCGATGATACGTTAGAGGTTCTCCCCTCTTCATTTGTAATGCTCTCAGTTCCGATAATTATGTCTTTGATTTTCGAGTCGGTTACAAATCTGTTTCTTACAATTTCTGCTGTATCTACTGCTCTACTTATTGCCCTGCCTCTAGCTTTTATCTGCACTTGGTTTGATCCACCATTGAACTGTGTTACTACTGCAAGTACATAGCTCATCGGGGGCTTGTTTCCAACAAATATAGTGTTTTCATCAGATGTTCCTTTTTCATTCATTAACTATTACTCCCTGTTAATTACTTGATTTTATTTTTCTCCTATCAACAAACCTGTTATTTATAATACTTTCGATAATCAATAGGCCTTGTAAGTCGAAAATTTGTGTTTTTAATGATTTTTTATTAAAGTTTCAATCTTTTCAATTAAATCTTTTGGATTTCTTCCAAGAAGTCTTATCATCGGCTCTTTACCTACTGCTCCTGTATCGTAGATAATATCAGGAATGTAATTAAGTTGTGTTATTGCCTCTTTAGTTCCCCAATCCAATGTTGATGAAATAGCTGAAGGTTCATATGTTCTATCAAACGAACCTATTGAAAAACCTGCTTTTTTACACTGCTTAATATTTTCCTTAGAATATTTAAAATTCAATGCACATCTAATATCTGGGTTAAAGTTCATAACCGCTAGAATTACAGATGCAATATGTTTGGATGCACCAAAGCATATATTTCCTGTTCGAATACTCCCGCATTGTGTTTTAACAATTCTACCATCTATTGCACAAATATCTTTATGATCTTTCGCTTGTGAAAGAGCATATCCAACATTAATTCCGACTTCTGGAATGTAATCTATAGGAAGAAGAGAAATTAAAGTTTTAACGGATTCTTTCAATTCTAACCAAATATTGAAATATACATTTTTTTGGAATGAATAAGGAACATCTTTAGAAATATTCAAGGATGTATCGACAATATATGGACCTTTGTTTAATGTATAGCTCTGATATATCATATTCCATAGTATACTTTTTGATCTTTCAACCGCGTTAATTGGTTTTTTACCAAGAGCAACTAAACCTGCTATCAAAGATGAAAAGGTACAACCAGAACCATGGATTATTTTATCAGGAATCTTAGGAAGAGAAAAAACAGAATAATCTTTACCATTGTACATAACGTCTTTAGCATAATCTCCTTTTAGATGTCCCCCTGTTATCAGCACATATTGGGGCCCCATTTTTTGAAGGATGATGCACGCTTTCTTCACATCTTCCAACGTTTTAATTTTCTTATTACTCAAAACCTGTGCTTCATGAATGTTGGGTGTTATCATATAGGTATAAGGGAGCAACTCCTTTTTCATCGAATTAACAAAATTTTTTTCTGATAGAGCATTACCACTTGTTGCAACTATAACAGGATCAACGATAACTTTTAGATTATGTTTTTTGATTCTTTTTGAAATGCATTTTACAATTTCTGAATTGTATAGCATACCTGTTTTCACAGCATCAATTTTAAAATCTTCTATTAAAATATCAAATTGTTTCCTAATAATTTTGACTGGTATTTTATATATATCTATTACCCTTTGAGTGTTTTGTGCAGTAATACATGTGACCACTGTCGCTCCATGAACGCCGAGTGAGGTGAAAGCTTTTAAATCTGCTTGAATCCCAGCTCCCCCTGATGGATCAAAACCTGCTATCGATAATGCAATTTTCTTTTTCATATGTGGAAAGATATGTAATAGTTAGATTTATATGCTGCCCCAGATTTCACCAAAACAAACTATAATAAAGGATTTTTAAGATAAGAAATGTGGAGAAGCATAAATGGAAATAATTGAAGAAAAACCAGGAAAAGCAATTCTTCTGCTTGGAAATGAGGCAATAACTAGAGGTGCTCTTGAGGGTGGAGTTAATGTTGCTACAACTTATCCAGGCACACCCTCCTCAGAAATTGCAGATACATTCTCAGCTATTGCAAAATATCTTAAAAAAAATGGAAGAAAACCTGACTTTCACTTCGAATATTCAATAAATGAAAAAGTTGCCCTTGAGATAGCTGCAGCTGCATCTTTTAGTGGTTTACGAGCCTTGACATGTATGAAACATGTTGGATTGAACGTGGCAAGTGATACATTAATGACCTATCTCTATGTTGGTTGTAAAGGCGGACATATTATTGTTACTGCGGATGATCCATATTGCCATTCTTCTCAAAATGAACAAGATAATAGATATTTTGCCTTGTTTGGTGGTGCACCAATGCTAGAACCAACAACACCACAAGAAGCAAAAGAGATGACAAGAATGGGCTTTAAAATTTCTGAGGAATTAAAACAACCTTTGCTCCTTAGGACCACCACTAGATTAAACCATGCTCGTGGACCAATCATATTAAAAAAACTAGAAAAAACAAGACGAAAAGGATATTTTGAAAAAGATCCTATGCTTGTCACAATCCCCTCAACAGCTCGTGTAAAACATTATGATTTATTGAAGAAAATGGAAATGGCGGAGAAAATTTCAGAAAAATCGCCGTTTAATGATATAATTGCCATAGGTAAGACAAGCAAAATCGGAATAGTTACTTCTGGAGTGTCATTTAACTATGTAAAGGAGGCAGTAGAAGATCTTGAAACAAATGCTAAAATTTTGAAACTGGGAATGACTAATCCTCTTCCACGTAAGATGTGCGAGAACTTTATTAATTCTTGTAAGGAGATTATAATTGTTGAAGAATTGGAACCAATTCTCGAAAACCAGTTTAAAGTGATGGCATATGATATAGATTCAAGTGTAAAAATATATGGTAAATCTACTGGACACTTTTCACGTTTATATGAATATAATCCTAATATTGTTACAGAGGCTCTATCTAAAATTTTAGGATTAAAAAACCCGATTTCCAAACCAACAGGTTATAAAATTAAATTACCAAGTAGACCACCTGCTCTTTGTCCAGGTTGTCCACATCGAGCCACCTATTTTGCTGTAAAAAAAGCCTCTCCGAAGAATACGGTATACCCAACTGATATTGGTTGTTACACGCTCGGAAAAGAACCACCACTAAAGGTAGCAGATCTTTTGTTATGCATGGGATCTAATGTGGGGACAGCATGCGGTCTTTCTGTTTCAACAGATCAAAAAATCATATCTTTTATGGGCGACTCAACGTTCTTCCATTCAGGAATTCCACCAATAATTGATGCAGTACATCATAATCATGATGTAGTAATAACGATTTTAGATAATAGGACTACTGCTATGACAGGACATCAACCACATCCCGGAACAGATTTTGATGGGATGGGGCGTCCTGCAAAAAGAATCCAAGTTGAAGATGTTGTTAAAGGATGCGGAGTTGAACATATTGAGGTTACAAACCCAAGTGATATTAAAGAAACTACTAAAGTGTTTAAAAGAGCACTAGAGTTCAAGGGACCTGCTGTTGTAGTAAGTAAATCACCGTGTATTTTACTTGAGAATAGGGCAAAAAGAAAGACTGGGAAAAAAATATCAACCTATGAAATCGATCAGGAAAAATGTAAGCATTGTAAAACATGTATAGGGCAATTTGGTTGCCCAGCTTTTTATTACGCAGAAGATGAAAGTATCCATATTGATGAATACCAATGTAATGGATGTGGAGATTGCGTCCAAATATGTCCTTTTAATTCTATTTCTAAGAAGGAGGAGAAATAGATGAAAAGAAAAACAAATATAGTACTAACAGGCGTTGGAGGTCAGGGGGTAATAACTGCAACCAACATTTTGGGAAAAGCAACAGTCAATGCGGAAATGAATGTATACGCATCTGAAGTTCACGGAATGGCACAGAGAGGGGGTTCTGTCATATGTAGTGTCAGAATAGGAGAGGTATCAGGACCCTTAGTTGCGAGTGGAACAGCAGATGCCATTATTAGTACTGAACCAATTGAGGCCTTACGCTACATTCAATATGCATCCAAGAAAACTAAGGTCATAACTGATATAAATCCAATTATTCCATTTACTGTTGCAGTAGGTGGTGAAGAATATCCTAATTTAAATGAAGTTTTTAAAGAAATAAAATCTCGTGCAAATTTATATAAAATAGACGCATTGGAAATAGCAAGAGATTCTGGTGCTATTATAACAAAAAACATTGTGATGTTGGGTGCACTTGCTGCAACAGAGATACTGCCATTTAAATATAATATTCTTCTTGATACGATTCTTGATAACGTCCCTGAAAAGTATAGGAAGATAAATGAAATAGCATTTAGAGGAGGAATGGACTCAATTCAATCTATCTAAATTGTATATTTATTATAAATGGATAAGAAAAAATTATTGATCTATACGTTACTAATCTTAGTAAGTTTAGTGTGGGCAGGATCTTTTATTGCAGTTAGATTGATTCACCAAGAAATTTCTCCAATAAATTTGGGATTTCTAAGATTTTTTATAGCTACGCCAATAATGGTTGTAATCCTATTTTTAAAAAAGAAAAAAACCCGAATCCCATTTAAAGAAATACTACCTCTTTCTGTTTTGGGATTAACTGGAGTAACTCTATTATATACCTTACAATTTATAGGGATATCTTATACGACAGCGTCAACTTCTTCAGTTTTAATTAATACAAATGTCATCTTTATTGTTGTACTTTCGTCACTCTTTTTAAAGGAAAAATTTACCTTAAAGAAAACATTAGGAATCACAATTTCCTTTTTTGGTGCGATTATTGTACTTCTTGCACAGATATCAAATGAATACATTACATTCAAAGGAACATTCTTGATCGGTTGCATTTTTGTTATTCTTTCAGCAATTTGTTGGGCAGTCTACTCGATTATGGGGAAAAAGCTACTATTAAGATACGATTCATTTACCATTACTACTTATTCATTTGTTCTAGGAACTATCTTTTTCTTGCCTATTGTTTTCCCTGAGATAATAAACGTCATTTATAGTATTTCAATTATCGGATGGGTGGTAACATTATACCTTAGTTTGTTTTGCTCCGTATTTGCATATCTTGCTTGGTATTATGTATTGGCTAAAAACGAGGCTGGCAGATCTGCAGTGTTTCTAAATTTGATACCTCTTTTCACAATAATTCTCTCATTTTTTATTGGTGAAGTGCCGACTGGGTTTTTTTTAATAGGGGCTATGCTTATAATATATGGTGTATATCTTGTACAAAAAAATTAAGAGTATGAGAAGCAGATGTTTTGTGTAGAATGCGGCAAAATTGGAGAAATATTTCGAGATGCAGTTTGCTTTGACTGTTATATGAAAAATCATAGTTTTACAAAAGGACCGAGTGTTATTGATCTTTCTATTTGCTCACATTGCGGATCTTATAAGTATAAAAATTCATGGATTTCTGCCTCATTTGATGAGATATTAAAAAGATGGATAAAACACTTATTTGATATCAGTAGAGAGTTAAATAAACCAAAAATCTCAACAGAACACAAAGAAGAAAAAGAATATATAAAGAGCAAAGTTACAATTACAGGATTTTTAGATAATGTAAAGATTACTGAGGAACATGACACAATTGTCCGTAGAAAAAAAGATGTCTGTGATGTCTGCTCAAAACGCTTTGGGGGTTATCATGAAGCGATTGTTCAAATAAGGGCGGATAAGAGAAATCTAACCAAAAAAGAAATTACAGAAATAAAAAAATTTGTCGAATCTTTTGTTAGAAATTTACAAGAAAAAGGTCATCGCAGTCTTTTCATAACAGATGTAGGAGAAGAACACGGTGGATTAGACTTTTATCTTAGTGACAAAGCATCAGCTCTAACCATTACAAAAAAGATACAGGAAAGCTATGGTGGTGAAATTAAAAAATCATCTAAAAACATCGGCATGAAGGATAGTAGACAAGTTTATAAAATGACATATCTCATAAGACTACCTATTTTTAGAATAGGTGATTTCATTTCTTATGAAAAATCTTTTTTATACATTTCTTCAATTTCCGGAGACAAAGTTCATGTTTTGGAGCTTTCTAATTGGATAGAAAGAGTTGTTAATGTGAAAGAACTTGACAATGCTTTAATTCATGGAGGAAAAGAACTTATCAAAGAAATGATTTTAATTAGCCAGACGAGAGATGAAATTCAGGGAATGGATCCCAACACCTATAAAACATTTAACACGATAAAACCAAAAGAAATATTCTTTGATTCAACAACAATTAAAATTGTAAAACTAAATGATGAAATTTTTTTACTTCCATAAAATAAAAAAATTAATAGATGGAATATTGCTTTTTATCATCTGGGTTAATATGGATAATTCCATCCATAACTTCCAATATAACTCCAAGTCATAGAATACCAAATCCATCCCACCAGCCAAGAAATAATACCCATAATTATAATGAATACTATAATACTAACTATGAAGTAAGGTATATGTTGTTCTTTGGGTGTTTCCATTAAAATTGGAATCCCAATATAAAGAATATATAATCCATAAAGTCCACCCAAGAGGGAAATCAGTGAAGCCGCTGGAAAAATATTTACAATACCAAGTAGTAGCCACGGTGTAGCTGCGTATGCAACAAGTTTCATGGCTTGTATCTGATTTTGTTTTGTTTTAAAACTATCAGATAAGATATTTAGAATAAATCCAAAAACTATCACACCAACTATTGAAAAAATATAAGTTACAATTGCAAGACCAAAAGCATAACCATAAAATGTTCCATAACTGCCCCATCCAATGAAACCATATCCTAGAAAAATCCCAAGAAATGTTGGTATACCGACGATTGCAAGATAAATTATTATGTCTTGTGTAGATGTCTTTTCCATCTTGAGTTTTTCCATAGTTCCTTTTGGATCGAATATTAAATTTTTAGCTTGATTAATTGATTTCATTATATCCATTTTCCTCTCCACCATAAATTTTTTAATATGATAATTTTTTCAAGTTTATTAAATTTATGAAATAATCAGAAGTGTATATCGATTCTTATCTTTTATAATATCCTTTCAGTAAAATTTTTTATTATTTTTCACAATCTTTTTTTATTAGAATATTAGATATCAAGATAAATGCGAATAGCAGTAAAATTTGCCTATAACGGAAGAAAATTTCATGGTTTTGCACGTCAGCCAAATGTTGCAACTATTGAAGAAAAGATAATTAAGGTCTTAATAAAACATGGGTTAATTGAAGATGTCATTGAATCAAAATTAAGATACGCAAGTAGAACTGATAAAGGTGCATCAGCGTTCAGTAATGTTATCGCATTTAATACTAGATCATTTAAGAAAAATATTATAAAGAATATATCCTTAGAATACAAAGATATTGTATTCTACGGTGTAAAAGAGGTTGAATTAGAATTTAATCCAAGATATGCAAAGCAGAGAATATATCGATATTATCTTCCCAAATGTTGTCTAGATATTGAAAGTTTAATTGCAACAACCTCAATGTTTACTGGAAAACATGATTTTAGTAATTTTGCTAGAGTGGAATCTAATAAAGACCCCATCAGAACAATTAATAATATTGTATTTACTGAGGATGGAAATTTTATTCGTGTTGATTTTTCCGCTCAAACATTCCTTTGGCATCAAATAAGAAGAATTATTTCTGCTATTCTTAGAATAGAAAAAGGAAAATTAGAAAAAGATCAAATTAAAAAGGCACTCAGCAAACCAGATAAAAGAGTGAATTTTGGTTTGGCTCCTGCTGAACCACTAATCCTTAAGGATATTATTTATGATTTTGATTTTGAATACGATGAAAATTTTTTACACCGATTAAATGAACTTAAACAAAAGATAATAAAGAATTTAGATGTCACTTCTGTTAAATCTCCAAAAAGTTAGTAATAAAAAACCAACAATCCATATAAGTAAAATAAGTATCATAACTCCACTGGAATAGAAAGCTGGATAAGATATTGAGATGCCCTCAATTGTTGAAACAGGACCAACGTTCAATGAAACAAGTGCAGAATAGACAGATAAAGGATTTAAAAGAGTCAAAGCGTGGTACCATTCAGGAAAATCACCAGAAGCAAGCCCCTCAATACCGATACTAGCAGTCATTATACCAAAAAATATTATGGGCAGAATCATATTAAAAAAAAACCAAAGAAAGACAGCTAATCCCATTGAAGCAGAACGTTTTTTAAAAATAGTAGAAAAAAACATTGCTAAAATTAAAAATACCAGACCAAGAAGTATGGTTGCACCAATAAAAATCAAATAATCTAAATAATTAACATCAGATACATTGGCACCTATTACAATACCAGCAATTCCAAAGCCAATGAAGATAGTAAATGATAATACTCCCCCTAAACCAAAGAATTTACCTAAGATTATTTCTAATCTGGCAACAGGAAGTGAAAGAAGAGAACTCATTGAACCTTTTTCAATTTCTCCTATTATAGAAGCATATCCTAACATTAATCCTATTATTGGAATTAAAAATTGAACTAGATTCATCATACCAGCAATGGTAACTCCAAAATCTTGCCACCCTTGGCTAAAAATTGAACCGAAATAAGAAACCACTAATGTTAAAGATGCAAAAATAATTGTAAGTATTATTACCCATTTATTTCTTACATTATCAAGTATTTCCTTTTTTGCAATATTTAAAATGGGACTTGATATCATTATTTCACCTCAGTAAATCTCATAAAGACCTCCTCAAGTGAGGGCTCTCTTGTATAAAGATTTATTATGTTACCACCAGCTGTTTCAATTGCTAATATCACCTTTGCCTTAGTTTTAGGATCGCAAATCACGTCTATGCTTTTACCTATTCTTTCAACTTTATCAACGCCTTTTACTTTTTTAACAGATGCTACAGCATCGTCCGACATTATTTCTAGTTC
>Ga0272441_10007389_pt1 | contig 17886 bp, 17 predicted proteins | sample SSMProp6N_FD_193582 | JGI IMG/M metagenome (GOLD analysis project Ga0272441, IMG submission 193582) | Marine sediment archaeal communities from Little Sippewissett salt marsh, Falmouth, MA, United States - SSM-Prop-6N | ecosystem: Environmental > Aquatic > Marine > Wetlands > Sediment ... | reverse complement strand
TGAACTACCTGGAGCTAAAAGAGCAGCTCATCGCAGGGGGTTTTGAGTTCAGGTCCGAGACAGATACCGAGGTCTTGGCCCACCTGATCGGATCTTGCTACAGAGGGGACCTGGCAGAGGCGGTCGCCTCGGCGGTCTCCTTGGTGGAGGGGTCCTTTGCGATTGCGGTCCTGGCCAAGGGCTCACCACGCCTCGTCTGCGCGAGGAAGGAGAGTCCCCTTGTGATTGGCGTTGGAAAAGGTGCAAACTACGTGGCTTCCGACGTTGCTGCCCTTCTTCCCTATACTCGGGATGTCATCAGGATGAAGGATGATGAAATTGCCATAATTGATGCCGAGACGGTAACTCTAAGAGATATTGCTGGAAAACCTCTGCCCTTCGATTTGGAGCGTGTGGACTGGGATGTCGACGCCGCCGAGAAGGCAGGGTATCCACATTTCATGCTCAAAGAGATTCACGAACAGCCAAGGGCGATCCAAGAGACCTTCGCATCCAGGACGTCAGAGATCGACGGCGAGGTTCGGATGGATATAGGGCTCACAAACGAAGAAATAAAGGCGCTCGATCGGGTTTCGATCATCGCTTGTGGCACCTCTTACCATGCAGGTCTCTTGGCCAAGTACTTGTATCCCAAAGCTGCGGGCCTTCCGGTCGACATCGAGGTTGCCTCGGAGTTCCAGCATATTCTGCTAAAGCCCGGAACCCTCCTATTGAGCATCACCCAATCCGGCGAGACCGCCGACACCCTGAATGCTCTGAAAAGGGCCAGCACGTTCGGTGTGAAGCGCCTTGCCATAACCAACGTGGTGGGCAGCACCGTGACAAATATGGTCGACGGGACCATTTACACCCGATGCGGCCCAGAGATCGGAGTTGCGGCCACCAAGACTTTCACAGGTCAGCTAGTGGCCTTAGTACTCCTGGCCATAAAGCTGGGCAGGATCAGGAATTATCTGAGCTACGAAAATGCCAGAAAGATGTTAGTGGAGCTGACAAGGCTGCCGGGCCAGATCCAGGAGGTGTTGGATGGGCGAGACGAGATACAAAAGATCGCAGAGCAGTATGCCAAAAGAGATCAGTATTTCTTCATCGGTCGGGATTTCCTCTATCCGATTGCTCTCGAAGGAGCCCTCAAAATGAAGGAGATCTCTTACATTCTCGCGGAGGGCTACCCTGCTGGCGAGCTAAAGCACGGTCCTCTCGCCCTGATCACCGATGGGACTCCTGTGGTGGCCCTTGCAACACATGGCAAGAAGATCCAGGCCAACATCAGGGAGGTGGGGGCAAGGGGCGCAGATGTCATCGCTTTTGCGTCAAAAGGTGATCCCGACATTTCCAAGATTGCTACCACTGTCGTCGAGATCCCAGAGGCGAGGCCCGTATTCTCCGCGGTGCTCTGCACGGTGGCGCTCCAGCTGCTTGCCTACTACACCGCTGATGCAAGGGGCCTTCCAATAGACAAACCGCGAAACCTGGCGAAAAGCGTGACCGTCGAATGAGTGAGCCAATTTCACATGGAGAAGCTCAGCTCAACCTGGAGACGTTCAGCTCAAAGCAGTCGAAGACCAGATCGGCATCACTCGGATTCATGAACCTCATATTCAGGCTATCGATCTCTTCTTCGGAGAAGAGCTCGTCGTAGACTCCAACTTGAAGCCCTTTACGTGCCAAAAGATTTGCCAGGGCGAGGTTCCTGCTATGGTGAAGACCTTTCACACCTTTTCGATAAGTTATGCCCTTGAGGCAGATCTTGACCTGGCTCAAGGGCTTATCGATCTTGAGACATTCGAGAATGATCTTCTCAGCCCAGTGCTCAACCATCTCGTCGTTGATTTTCCTTGAGGTTCTCTGCAGCTCGACAAAGCCGAACTTCTCTCTTTTCCCCATCTCATTGATGAGGAACCAGGGATAGACTGGGATGCAGTGACCACCGACACCCGTCGACGGGAGATGGATGTGACAATAATCGTGGTTCGCATACTCCCTTGCCTCATGAAAGTCGATGTCGAGTTCCTCTGAGATTTTGAAGATCTCGTTGGCCAAGGCGATGTTGACGTCCCTATAACTGCCCTCGATTATCTTGACGAACTCCGCAACCCTTGATCTGGATACCCTGTACAAGTTGGGGATGAATTTTCCATACAGCTCGAAGGCATGACGTCCGCTTTCATCATCCACTCCGCCGACTATCTTTGGAAACTCCTTGAGACGTGATATGCTATAGCCAGTCATTATCCTTTCCGGAGAATAGGCCAGGTAAAAATCGCCCAGCAGAAGGCCGCTCTCTTCTTCCAGCCACCTTCGGACCATTGTTTCAGTCGTGGTGGGCGGAACTGTAGTCTCTAAAACCACCAGATCCCCTCTCTTCAGAATCTTGCCCACGCTCCGGAAAGCCTCTTTTAGAATACTGAAGTCCGGATTGTGGCTTTCATCGATAAAAAGAGGCACGATTACTATGAAATTGGTGCAATCTTTGGCGTCTTCGTATCTTGGAGTTGCAACGAGCGTCTTTCCGCCGTGTTTTTCTATCAGCTCGTCTAATCCCACTTCTTCAGGGATTGGATTTATGCCCTTGTTGATCGTCTCGCATTTTCTCTGATCGATGTCAACCCCAATCACATCGAGGCCACTTTCGGCCACGACCGAGGCCAGCGGCAGACCGGCTTTGCCCAATCCGACAATCGCAATCTTCACTCGGACCAATCTCCTTCGAATTATTCCACCCGAAACTGAAAAATCTGTGCCAACATTCTATCCGTTCTGCTCTGCGATCTTCAGGTTGAGAATCGCCTGCTCAGGTGTGATCGGAAACTGCCTTTCCGCTTTGACGCAATCGATGAAGGTTTTCAGCTCCACTTTGAGGGGTTCTACTTTGTTTACCTGTACCTTCTCGATGATATTTTCCTGAGCGTACCGGGTGTTTTCCACCTCGTATTTCTCTGGCTTTCTGTAGATGTACAATTCCTGGTTCATGAAGTCGCCATCTATTGTGATCCCCCCCTCTTCGACGTGAATGGTTCTCATCTTCCGGCAGGCGATTCTGCTCGCAGATAACGAAACCACGCAGTCGTCGAACTTAGTAATTATCTTGTGAAGGTCGTTGTCTCCAAGAGAATATAGATCGGAGCTTTGCTTGCCGCTGAAAAAGTAGTTCCAGATGAGGTCTATGTCGTGAATCATCAGATCTATGACCACGCCTGTATCAGTTATCCTCGATGAGGCAGGGTTATGCCTCCTTATTTCTATATACCGCGGATTTTTTATGAGATTTTTAATCTCTCCGACGATTGGGTTGAATCTCTCGATATGGCCCACGCCTACGACCAGATAATCCGGGATTATCTTTAGCAGTCGTTCTCCTTCTTTTGAATCGGAAGCGATGGGTTTTTCGATCAGGCAGCTAACTTTGCCCTCTATAACCCTCTTTGCGACGTCGAAATGGTATTTTGTCGGGACACATATGCTCACTGCATCGACCTTTTTGAGCAGAGATTCGATCGAATCGCAGGTCACAGTGCCAAACGAGTCGCTCATCTTCTTTGCGGCCTTTTCATCAGGGTCGTAGACGTAAACCGCTTCAGCATCCCTCATTTCGGAATATATGCGCACATGGTTCCGTCCCATGTTTCCGGTGCCAATTACTCCAATATCCATGTCGCCCACCACAAAATATTTCCATGAAATTAATAATACTATTTGGCTGTCAGAAGGGCCCAATGCAAAAAGTATCAGGCCGATATATCAGGAACCTCTGACCGAAAGGCCTGAATTATTTTAACCTTCAGAATCGACCCTTTTCGCAGGATTTCCCACGACTGTCTCACCATCACCCACGTCCTTCGTGACTACAGATCCCGCACCAACAACTGCACCCTCGCCCACAACGATTCCTGGCAGTATTGTAGCGTTGGCCCCGATCCTTGCCCCCCTCTTGATCCGAGGTCCTATCAGCTCCGCACCCCTAACCATGTACTTATCATTGGAGGTGACTGAGCAGGGCCCCATGAAGACTTCGTCTTCAATGGTGGTGTTGGTGGTGATGTAAACGTTCGTCTGGACGCTGACGTCATTTCCGATTTCGCAGTTTCCGTCCACAACAGAGTTGGTGCCGATGAGCACGTCGTTTCCAATCACCGTGTTTTCTCGGATCAGGACGTTGTGACCGGTCCGGAACCTGTGGCCGATCTTCGTGGAGGGGTATATCACGGTTCCACTTCTTATTGTCGCATCGTCGCCGATGATGGTCACACCATCTTGAGCGCCGATGATCACGCCGTCCTGGATGGAGCATCCTCGTCCAAGACGAACTTCCCCAAGAAATGTGGGTTCACTCATAGCTGTTCACCGTCCGAACTATCAGCTCTCGTTCCTCTTTGGTAAGTCCTGGGTGAACCGGAAGGGAGACTACCCTCTGGCTAGACGCTTCTGTATTTGGGAGCGTAATCTCGTTATAGTCTCTGAAAAGGGGCTGTTTATGTACTGGGATGGGATAATGCACTCCGTAACCTACACCGTGCTTTTCGAGGTGCTTCAAAAACTCCTCTCGCTCTTCCACTTCGATTGTATACTGGTGGTAGACGTGCTTCATCCCCTCAGGGACAAACGGTGTCTTGACAAACAAGCTCTTGTCGTAATAGCCAGCGTTCTCCCTTCGTTTGGCGTTAAACTGGTCCAGCATCTTCAGCTGGGATAAGCCGATGGCTGCGGCAATATTCGTCATCCGGTAGTTGTAGCCCATAATCTCGTGGACGTACCTTTGGCTTTGGCCGTGGTTCCTGACCATCCTCGCCTTCTCGGCCACCTGAGAGTCGGAGGTTGTGACCATCCCGCCCTCGCCTGTGGTCATGTTCTTGGTGGGATAAAAGCTGAAAATTCCAGCATCTCCAAAAGATCCCGCCTTTTTGCCGCGATATTCTGCACCGTGGGCCTGGCATGCGTCTTCTACCACCTTCAAGCCGTTATCCTGGGCGATATCCATGATCGGTTTCATATCACAAGGGAGGCCGTAAAGGTGGACTGCGATGATGGCTTTCGTCCGTTTCGTTATGGCCTCTTGGACAAGGTCTGGATCTATGTTGTAAGTCTGCGGGTCTATATCGCAAAAGACGGGGCTTGCCCTCTGCATCAGGATGCTGGTAGCGGTTGCGATGAAGGTGAAGGACGTTGTGATAACTTCGTCGCCTTTGCTCACGCCCAAAGTGGCCAGGGCGGTGTGAAGGGCTGAGGTTCCGCTGTTGGTGGCAATCCCGTGACTTGCGCCCACGTACTCGGCAAATTTCTCTTCGAATTCGGCCACAGCTTTTCCCTGGGCGAGGATTCCACTGTCGAGAACCGCCCTGATGCCTTCTATCTCCTTGCCGGAAAGTATTGGTTTTGCTATGGGAATCATCAAATCGACCTCACCGCCAGTTCATGCTGCGCCCACCAACCCCACTGGGGGCCATCCGCGAAGATGGAGGCAGGCTGGCTGTTCTGACCTACATTCATAGCAAACATTACAGGGAAGATTATACTCTTTTCCCTGCGTCAGATCGCCGATCTGCCGAAGATGCGTTGGCGTGGCTCTAGATCTGTGACTGCATCGTTCCGGTGGAGCGAATGCCAGGGGGAGAAAAGAATATCTATGGCCGACCCCTTGAGGAAATCCCGAAAGGTGGTTGCTGACAATCTGGTCTCAGGTATGACGTCGCGGAGGCGAAGAGGGCCGTGGATCATTCTTGCGCACCCTACTCTCTGTTCAGGGTGGGTGCGGCGCAGCTCCTTGCAAAAGCTGCAAGGTCTACTCTGCAGGAAACCTGAAGAACGCCTCCCCTGGCCCATCCATCTGCGCGAAGAGTGCGGCGGTTGCGAAGGCCTTATCCGAGGGCGAAAGGGATTTCGAGGCGCTGGCAATAGTGGGCGAAGCAGAGGGGCCTGTTTCGCCCTGCGGAGTATGTCAGCAGACCTTGATCGAGTTCGGCGAGGATACAAAGGTGATCATGGCCAATGTGAAAGGGGACGTGTGCGTTGCAACGGACGCGGAGCTGCTCCCGGCAGCGTTTACGGGGAAGTATATAGATGCTAAAAAACTTCAGCCACATTCTTACTTTCTAATTAAGTAAATTAAATCTATCGCAAATCGCTTTGTTTTAATGGGCATATATTTCCCAAATAGAGGTTCTCTGAAATTTGTTGGTATTCTTCTATCGATTTTTAGATTCAAACGCTTACAAATTTGGTTAATCTCACCGTCTGAAAACGCCAGTATGTGATTTTCGGTTTCCATACTATATCCATGTATAAATATCGTATATAATTGTTGAACTGAGTATGGGTTTGGAACTGATGCTATTATCCTAGACCGAGATACTCTTTTGATTTCTTTCAGAGCGTCTAGCGGATGCTCTAGGTGCTCTAAAACTTCTGAAATGACAACTGTATCAAATGTATCATTCTTAAAGGGTAGGTTGTAAACTGATGCGTGAATATCTATTTGTCCATTTGCATCCAATCCAATATATTTATGGCAATCGCTACTAACATAATTTTTTAGAAGAGCTATGCCACATCCAACATCTAAGACGTCTCCAAAGCAATATTCTGATAATATCTTAAATCTATAAATATCATCTTTACTATTCCAACTTTGGTATTGTTTCAAGCTGTGAAAATCATTTCCTTCGACACTCATATTATGTCCCCATATATATTTGTTAGTTTCTCACCCACTTCATTCCAATTATATTTACGTTCGACTGCCCGCCGCCCGCATTCACCCATTTTTTTTGCCTCATCGGGATGCTCCAATAGGTATATTATTTTTCTTGAAATATCGTCTATATTCATTGGATTCACCAATACGCCACAATGCGAATCTTTAATGATTTTCCCCATTGCAGGCAGGTCGCTTGCTATAATCGGCTTCCCACAAATCATATATTCAAATAACTTTATCGGATATGCAGTTTTAACAAATCTTTTTGTTGGATATAGAAGTATCGAACCAATATCTGACGAATTTATGTACTTTGCAATCTCGTTATGAGGTACAAAACCTATAAACTCCACGTTATCGCCCAAATTATTAAGCTCCACGTATTCTTTACATATCTTCTTGAAATATTCATTTCCAAAAGTTCCAACTAGTATCAATTTAATAGAAGGGATTGTCGTTGAAACTCTACGAATGGCACATATAAGCTCAAAAATCCCTCGCTCCTCATTTATCCCTCCTACGTAAATTACTACGTGACAATCTTTATATTTTGGTATGCGTTCTGGACCATTTGAACAATCGAACATTTCAAATAACGGGAAATTGGGTATTGAATATACGTTATTATTAAACATTTTGTATTTTTTCGCTATGGATTCATCTGCGGTGATCACCAAATCGATATATCTACAGAAAAATGGTTCAATGAAATATAACATAAATATTAAAAATATTTTCATCTGAAATCTTGCTGATTCTATCATGTCAGGATAGTACTCATGCACATCGTATACAATATTTTTATGTTTGAATATTTTTAAATATAGTGCAACCAAAAGCGATTCGGGTTCGTGACAATGATATATCACTGCATTGGTTCTCAATGCTTCTTGGAGTAAATTCCACCAGAGAATGGGATGGGATTTAATTCCTTTGCCGATTTTTAACCCTATTATGCTTATACCATCAATTTCATCGTCCATTCTCGAATCCGTCTGGCCGATAACAGTTATATCATACCCCACATTCTTAAGACTTTTTGCCTCTTTGTAAAATATTCTATCATCAAGAGGGTTATGGCCAGTAGTTATCATACAGACTTTAACCATTGTTCAACTCCCATGTACTTCAAATCGTTTACTGCGGTTCGCCATAGTCCATTCTTATGGCTTCTTGGTATGTGTTTAGCTCCTCCAAAATCACTCGCCTGATGTTTGTTTTGGCCAATGGAAGTACGCCGACCAACAACTTATGCCAGATAGAAAAACAATATCCATAGCGGGAGATACTTGAAATTAGCTCTTTAGAAAAGGTCACGCGAGACATCGTGAAATGGGTTTGTTGATGCGGATTGATGTAGGCTAAACACGTACGCTTCTCGTTTAGATATTCCTCTACACATCTTCGAGCAGGGAGCTTTTCATCACGACCATGTATGACCATGTTACAACCATGTCCTTCTTGTCTTTATCTTTAACTGACCACAAAGGCGATCATTAGCTTTCATAGGTCGGGTATTATCTGTGAAATTGGGGGGCGGCATTATTTCTATCGTCCACAGTAACGTTGGTTGTGGATGCTGACAATTGGAAATTGCAAACTGTTGACTGATTCGCTGAGATCCAATAAATGCAACGCATCAGACTAGTTTTAGAGATGTGTTTCAATCACCCGCACCCATGACCATAACGTTTTCCTGCCTACAGATAATTCCCTTAAATCCCAACTTTGTTCGTCCTAACGGAATCTCACAATGGGTGATTGACTGAAGGTCCGATAAATATACTTTTCGGATCTCCATATATGGGATATATACCCCTTTAGATCCGAAACAAGCTTTTGAAGAAGACAAGTTCTTCTCGCGTCATTCCTTTCAAAAGCAATAAAACCGTCGCATAAACAACGGTACAAATCCCAACAGTAAACAGTACACTTGGCAATCCTTCAGGGTCCCATCTAAGTATTACCAAAGACATCACAGTAGATGCAAAAATGCTCTTTAGTATGAAGTAATAATCAATATCAAATCTAAAATATTTAAAGCAATAGCGCGAGCCTGCGATGGAGATTGATAAATACGCCATCATAGTCGTTACTGCAGCGCCTACTATGCCCATGTAGGGAATTAGTATCAGGTTCAATCCAAAATTCAATAAGGCAGCCAGAATATACATAGATCCCATTATTTTCGTCTTCTTCTCTAAAACAAGTATGTGATTAATGATGACGAATGATCCAAAAAATACCGCACTAACAGCCACAAATGGCGTGATCAAATAGCCTTCTGATGCAATCTTAGGTGTAGAAAGTATCACTAACATGGGTTTTGATAAAAGAGATAAACCAAACGTGGAAGGGATGGCGAATAATAAGAAATATTTCAATGAATATTTCAAAACCATCTTCACCTCTGTTTTTCTACCATCATCATAATATTTCGATAAAACAGCAGGTAATATAAGTCCTAGTGGTGCCATAAACATATGTATCATATTGCCTAATGCGTATCCTGGTGAATAATAACCCACAAAAGTTGTGCCCATAAGTATCCCGATAAGATAACGATCGCTTGAGTTTACTACCCAGCTCGATAAATTCCCAGGGACGATAGGCAAACCAAAGGCCAGATAACTTCTCATATTCTCGAATTTGGGAATTTTGATACCGATCTTCGAGATGATAAATGATGCCATAATCAAAAATGTAAAACATTTTGTGATTAGAACTCCAATTACAGCACCAATAATTCCGTAGCCTGATAGGATGAAATAAGCAACCAAAGCGAGGTTTAAGTATGTCTGGACGAGTAATAATACTGAATACATTTTGATCTGCAGAACTGCTCTAAAAAAGTCAAATGATAAACTGTTAAGACATTCCATGAAGATGATCAATGATAGAATTTTAGCAACTGTGACATTACCATCAAATAATATTGATGCAATTGATTTGGATGATAAAAATAACAAAAAAGACGTAGTCGCACTTGTGACTAAAACGACAACGAAAATGGAATAAAACCCTTCTCGAACATCCTCTTTTTTTTTCTTTTCTGCTAGGACCCTTATCATAGCATATGGCAGCCCAAGCATCACTATTGAAGGTATTAGGCCAATTGTAACCGTAATTTGAGCCCAAATTCCATATTCTTCAATAGGAAGCGTTTTTGTTAAAATTGGAATTAAGAAGAATCCACTTAAAATTACTAGGAAGTTTGTTATGCCTACTAGCCCCACCCTCTGCGCAAAAGACCCGTACTCGCCCATCTCTGCACCTTAAATTATCATTATATTAAACTTAGCTATTATAGAGTTGCCTATTCTTATCTTCATAGAGAGTAATAGTTACGGACTCACCAATTTTACAAAAATATATATTGTCTCTTATTACCATCATGTGTATTATTGCAACTTGCCCAATATTTCTTTGCCACCTTGGACGCAAATTTAGGCGAGACGTTTACGCCAGCAGTCAGCAAGACATATTTTATGCCTTTTAGCACCAGATTCATTTCTCACACGGTCCTTTTTTGGTTTATCATGCGATAAATGCTTGTGCTAATTTTTGCCAAATAGCTCATCTGCTCCAAAGAGTAATATGGCACCAATTTGGGATTAAAACTCGATATAAAATGTGCTAATTGCGGTGTATTTGCTGCCATCAGATTCGCCTCATCAAATCCTCTATCTCTCAAATCTTGAAATATTTCATATAAAAGTAGCGAAGTCGCACCCATCTCTCTCAATTCAGTATGAGACGCTGCTGCCCAACGGTATGCCATCTTGTTATCCCAAACAAAGATCTCTGAGGCTATGACTTCTCCAGAACTCGTCTCCGCGACCCACATATCTCCATTATTTTCTAGGTTTAATACGGCCAGGAGTTCCTTTATAAAATTTTTAGTTACTGGTGGACTCAAACCTTGGCGATTATATGTCATCGAAAAAAGATCGTAAAACATAGAAGGATTATTTAATTTCTTGACTTTAACTCCATTTTTAATAGCTTTCTTTACGATATTTCGGGCCTTTTTTGATATACTATATTCCATATCCTTCTGCAAATCTAAGTAATACGTATAATATACTTTATCCGTCCATCCGTTCCAAGTGAAGGGTCTTATATCAAATAGATTCGGTGAATTGGTCAGCTGCTTTATATCAAAGTGCCTTCCCCCAAGTACGATGTTCAATGATTTAACTACATCTTTATAAGATGACTCTTGTTCTCGAACCTTGCTGCTCTTAGGTCGCTCTAATACTATACCTCCATAGGGCGTCATTTCAATTGTAGAAGCGAGTATCTTCAAAAAATAGATATTATATTTATATAATGAACAACCTGCTACTAAACGGCCATCTTTAAAGCAGCCATATATCGCTAAGTCCTTATTCAGCGTTTTGCTACAGGTTACCAGCCAGGAACTTTTATGAAATATCGTCCCCTGAGGTGAACATTCTACCAATTTATCCCAGGAATCATAATCTCTTATACCGAGCTTTCTAATCTCTATTGAGGATTTCATTTTTCCACCGTTCTGATTATTTCATCAATTGTCTTAAATTTTTCAACTCCACCTAATACTCTTTCGTATTCCTGCTGTATTAGAGATGTCCCTGCAGTAACATCCTCAGGATGTATTAGCACAACGATATCCCTATTATTACTCTCATCTATAAGCCAGTCAACTGTAAATTTGTCCGCCCTGTAGTTACGATTAAGCCAGAATGCAGATGGGGAATATAATATGCCATCTACCATGGACCATTGCTCTGCCGGATTTTCCCCATTTCCCAGAAAATATGCCAAATTTGATTGTTTTGCGTATTCTATATATTTCTTTGAATCATACACTCTGTCATGCCGCCGTGACAGCTTAAGCATCCCTGAACCATGCTTTGTGAAACCTTGAATTTTACAATCAAATTTCTTAGATATCTTACGTAAATCTTTTAGATAATTATTATAATTATTTGTATGGACCGCATGAAGACCCACACTATGCCCTGCGTCTTCCAGCGCTCTTGCAAAACCCTTATTTGGAACTGTGAAAGGCTGGAAGAATATTGAAGCTTTAACCCCCCGATCGTCCAGATCGCCCACAATTTTTTTGCAGGATTCCAAGTATCCCAGAGAATCTACGGCCAGAAATAGCTCTTGATTGACCCTGGCATAATGCAACACTCTGCTCTGATACGACTCATCTACATCTATTCTCAGTATCACAGACATACGTTGTCCACCCCCTCACGATCAGAATGTTAGTCTGCAGCTATATCAGACTTACCACAACCCCTCGTAAGCTTCTCTTATCGTCTCCCTGTTTCCCTCCCATAACCTGAAATCTTCCACCTTCAGCTTCTCTGGCTTCTGATGAAGATATCTTCCTACAGTGTCCTCCAACTGGGAGCTTTTTACCACTATGAGGTTCTTTCTGTCCCCCTCCTTAGTGATCCCTGAGGCGATCACCAGCTTTCCGAGGTTTAGATATTCGCTGACCTTCAAGACGCTCCTATCTGTTGCATAAGGGGTAATTGGACTGTCGCTTATTGTAACCAGACACATCTTCGCCCGTCTCACCAACGAGGGGATCTTCTCGTGAGGCTGCCAGCCAAAAGCTTTCACGTTTTCGGGCATCTTCCTCAGGTGCCACCAAGCGAAGTGGCCACCCCCCACTATCCAGACCTCTTCATCGGGGAACTTCTTTGCGATTCGCATCAGATTTTTGATCCCCTCCTTCCTGCAGATCCTCCCCACAAATATTATCGCCTCATCTCCCAAGCCCTCGCTTCCGTCCGCCTCGATGAAGCTCTTCGGAGGATAGTTGGGTACCACGTAGATGTCTTTTTTCTCAGCCCCGTCGTATGACCTCAGCTTCTCCTCTAAGGGCGTGTTAACTGTGGTTATGACATCTGCACTTATTGCCAGCTTTTTCTCGAAGTGCTCCGCAAAGACCCTTCCTGGATATCCAAAGCTCATCTGCACCGAAAGTCCCCAGGGCGACCTGTAATCGTAGATCAGTTTATCGAAGTAAGACCCCTTCAATTTGGGCAGGTTTCGATATATCACATCTGGAACGTTGAAGACGTGAACCACGTCAGGCCTCTCTTTCTTTATGGCGGCGTTGGCCTCTTTGGCCACACGCTCCCAATTTATGGTGTCGAAATGTGGTACGATTACCTCATACCCCAGCTCGTCCAACGTTTCACGGAACCTTTTAAGTCTGGTAGTTAGATTGGGCCTGTTGGCCAGGAGCATCACTTTCATATCATCCTCTGATGCGGATCTCGGCGAGGATCACTTATCCTTGCCAGCCACGATGTTCTCCAGCACCTCTTCCATCTCCTCTGCCTTCTTCTTCCAGCTGTAGCTCCCCATGTCGACCTTGAATTCTCTCGAACCGTTCTTGATCTCCAGAACCTTGTCCATAAACTCGTCCATATTCCGGTAGATGAAGAGATGATCCCCTCCAATCTCCATCATGTCCTTTATGGGCGAGGAGAGGATGGGCCTACCACATGCAGAATACTCAAAATATTTATTTGGTATAATTAGATCGATCCAATAATCGGGTGAGGGTGAGAAGGGTATTAGACACAGGTCCATCGCTGAAATGTATTTCGGAAGATCTCTGTACTTAGCCAAGCCCGTAAAGATCACCTTATCATCGAGTCCAAGATCCTTAGTCAGCTTTTTTAGCTTTTCTTCATAATCGGTGAATAGAGACCCGCCCACTATCAACAGCCTGGAATCATCTTCGCGGCCCAGCGTCTCAGAGAATTTTTTTATGACCTCGTCCAGCGCATACCACTTCTCAAGGCTGCCCGCAAATCCCATCACGAAAAGGTCTTCGTCCAGCCCGAGCCTTTTCTTTCCCTCTGCCGCATCCATCGGCTTGAAGTAATCGGTATCTACCCCGTTCGTAATCAACGTTGACTGGAATCCACGACTTTTCAGGCGCTCGACAACTGAGGGCGACATCGCTGTAATTCGATCGCTCATCTTCAGATTATGTCTGAGGATCTGCCATACACCGTTCCTCAAAGTCCACTTAATTATGGAATTATTATAATATGCTGCTGCAGAGTTAGGGTACCAATCCTTTATGTCGAATAACACAGGAACGTCATATTTCTTTGCGGCCTTTATTACCGCAGTTCCTGCAAGAACGTGAGATGCAACCACGATGTCGATGTTCTCCTCTGCCATGATCTTCTTAAACACCTTGTAATGATGAGGCGCATTTAATAGATAATGAATTGCCGGGTTTTTAACCGAATACTTCGTCGCCTCATGCACAACCAGTCTCGTCTTCCTTTCTTTTCCCTCACTCACATGAAAATGTGCGACGTGGACCTCATGCCTTTTTGCGAGCTCCTCAAAGATGTAATGATGCCTAGATGGAACGGGATGATGTATGTAGTCCTGTGTTGAGACAAGCAGTATTCTCATTCATTAATCCTCCAATAGTTATAATCGAGCTCTCTTCGAAGAAACAGCTTTTCGCCTCTGAAAACGACTCCGAGAACCGCATAACCCCTAACAACGGTATTTCTACTGAAGATCACGCTTTCCCTCATAGATGCTCTCTCATGTAGTCCGAGATCTCGCGTTTGATCCCCTCGTCCTTTAAAGCAGATTTTATCACGGTGAGGACGTAATCCGACTTGTTTCCTGCATCGTACCGGATTCCACCGAACTTGTATGCGTAGACATCCTGATCTTGCATCAAGATCTTGATCGAATCTGTGATCTGGACCTCATTGCTCAAACCGGGATCAGTCCTCTTTATACAGTCGAATATCTCTGGAGTGAAGACGTATCTGCCTATTGCACCCAGGTTTGATGGAGCAGCCTTGGGGCTCGGCTTTTCGACCACGTCCTCCATGAGGTAGAGGCCGTTCTCCACACTCTCGCCTTTTATGATCCCATAGCTGGAGATCCTCTTTTCGGGGATCTCCTGGACCGCGATCACAGATCGCCTCTTCCTCTCGAAAACGTCTATTAGCTGCCTCGTGCAGGGGATTCCATCTTCGGTCATATCATCGCCCAAAAGAACTGCAAAAGGCTCGTCTCCGGTATGTTTTTCTGCCTTTAAGATGGCATCTCCAAGCCCCTTCGGGTCCTTCTGCCTTATGTAGTGAATGTCTGCAAGAGAGGAGATATCCCTTACCTCTTTCAATAAATCGTATTTCTTATTCTGAAATAAGTGGTTCTCCAGCTCTGGAGATGTATCGAAGTAATCTTCGATCGACCTTTTTCCCCTTCCTGTGATGATCAAGATGTCGTCGATCCCCGAGAGAATGGCTTCCTCAACAACGAATTGGATGATGGGTTTGTTTATGATGGGCAGCATTTCCTTTGGTATCGATTTTGTGATGGGAAGAAACCTCGTTCCCAAACCAGCTGCTGGAATTATCGCTTTCTTGATCATTGACACGCCCACGACCCTCATGACTGCTCTTCAATATAAAGATCGCCCTCACGATACCACCCCGTAAACCCCTTTGGTAGCAGTTCCTCGACGGTGGCAATCTCGGCATCTCCTTTCGTGTTTGCCATTACCACTTTGATATCCTTGCCGAACTCGATCAGGGTCTGCCTGCATATCCCACAAGGCGTAACGGGCTTTGGTGAGTTGCCCACCACCGCCAAGGCCTCAAACTCGCACTCTCCATTAGACAATGCCTTTGCGATCGCAACCCTTTCGGCACAGATGACCGCGCTGCTGGAGGCGTTCTCCACGTTGGCGCCTGAATAGACCTTGCCTGACCGAGTTAGCAACGCAGCACCAACCTTGAACTGAGTATAAGGCGCGTAAGACCGCGTCATCGCCTCTTTTGCGCACTCGATCAAGTTGTCGTATCCACCAGAGTAGGGATGTGGCCCGCCCTTTAGCGAACCTATGTACATGCACTCTTCTGGAGCGATGCTGGGTATCTCGACCTGTTCAAGATCACCGCTTTCGACCAGCTTTACTGGCGCGCCCCTTATGATCACTGCAGGAACGCTTTCATCGCCCTCGCCCATCACTATCTGGGCTGCAGAAACCAGGTTATCTGCCACCGCTTTCCTGGTCACTTCCAGGGCTTTTCCGTAAAGGTCTTTTTGCCCTCTCGCATCTTCCACGGGGACCAAACCATCACATGCCAGGGCCACACCCACACACCCCAACCTGAGTGGGTGAGTCCGACTATCGCCTATGACGACGCTGACAACCTTTCCAGTCTCCTCTTTCAGGCGCTCTCGAATCAAAGAGGCAGAAGCCTGAGGATCGTGGGGAAACAGCACCACGTACCCCGGCGGCGCATTGGAGTGATCGATTCCAGCGTTGGGATAGAGAAAACCGTCTTTGAGGGTTAAGACCACCCCAGGGATTCCTCCCATTATGCGGTCCGATTCTTTGAGGATGAGCTCCATCTCGCTGGGGTCTTTGCAGTATTTTTGGGCCAGCTCAACTGCGCGAGGACTTGGATCCACCTCTGAAACCTTCACAACCCTTCCCTCACAGGTAGCAACCACTGACTCTGCCACAACTAGAACGTCTCCATCTTCCAAGATCTGGCCAGAATCGGCCATCCCTTTCAGGATTGCTTCCACCAAATCGTCGCCAGACATGACAAGATCGGTCTTTATCCCCAGAACTTCCAAAAGTCTCACCTATAACGCATATAACGTTTCGGATCGTCGATGCCATCTATTGCCTCGCCGATGGCCTTGGCCAAAATGGGCAGGTTGAAGGGCTGTCTTTCTAAGTTCTTCATCAAACCTCTGATCTGAGCCACAGTTCCCATTATCAGAATTTTCGCAAGCCCTGGATCACAACGAAGCGCGCCCATGGGTATTGCCGCGTCTGCGCCTCTTGCTAACATCTCTTGTTTGATTATAACGGCTTCCATTGAGGTGACGCCCTTAACCGAGAGCATCCTGAAAGCCCCTTTCTGCCTCAAAGCCACAGATCCACCCACACCAACTCCGATACGGCCGAGTTCCCAGTCCAGATCTCGAACATAACCTGCAACTTCGAGTACTTCCACCTCGAATTCGCCCTCTCGGGCCAAGGCAGGCCTTCCTCTGATGGCCTCGGCCATTCTGATAACATCTTTGCTGGCAGCCACATCGTGAGTCCTCACCAGATGGGCACCGTTGTAAACGGCGATCGCGGTTGCAGCCAAAGACCCTTCCAGCCGCTTTGCAGGATCTGATTTGTCCAGAACCGATCCGATGAAGGACTTTCTTGATACCGCAGCCATCACGGGCCTATTTAGCACCCTCAAGCGTTTCATTCCATCCAACAGGGCGAGATCGTGATCGGGTCCCTTGGGCGGGATCCAATGCCCAACCCCAGGATCTACGGTTATTTTTTCTGAAGATATGCCAAAGTCCTCTGCCATCTTCAGCCTCGATCCCAGAATCGCCACCGTTTCTTCAAGGCTCAAGATATCACCGGGCAGGTCGCGCGAAGCCATTATTATCAAAGAGCTGTCGTGATCTTTGACCACGTCCATCATTTTGGGATCTGAAAGTCCAGATACGTCGTTTATGCAGGACGCACCCAAAGATAGTGCATCTCCTGCAATGCGGGCCCTCTGGGTATCTACCGAGACCTCAATGTTCAGGTTATCGAGAACGACCTTCAGGGCCGGAATGAGCCTATTTCTCTCTCCCTCTTCAGATATTGGTGGCGATCCTGGAGCCGTTGAGACCGCGCCCAGATCGAGGATTTCTGCGCCTTCTTTGACGATAGCTTGGGCTCTATCGAGAACCTCGTCTCCGCATACGAAAGATCTCCTGTAGAAAGACTCCTGGCTCAGGTTTATCACGGCCATGGTCCTCACAGGATAGAGGTCACCTAACTTGATCCGGCCAAGTTTGCCATCTATTGTCAAATCGAACGCCTCGGTAGAGAGAACATACCAACCGTGAACTACCCCGCCCTAAAGGGCGGTGCTTCCTGATTCATCACTAGAACTTGCATCACAGAGATGTGATGTAGAGGTTCTGGCTCGGCAGGCTCTAAGGGCTGTTCCATCCCCAAGATTAGTATGTTTCTTGAAGCGTTGTAATCTCTATCACAGACGAATCCACAGAAAGGACATTCGTGAACCCGATCAGATAGATCCTTTTTCACAACGCTTCCACAGCAAGAACACTTCTGAGACGTACCTCTTGGGTCAACCTTGATCAGCTTC
>Ga0272441_10007388_pt1 | contig 17887 bp, 16 predicted proteins | sample SSMProp6N_FD_193582 | JGI IMG/M metagenome (GOLD analysis project Ga0272441, IMG submission 193582) | Marine sediment archaeal communities from Little Sippewissett salt marsh, Falmouth, MA, United States - SSM-Prop-6N | ecosystem: Environmental > Aquatic > Marine > Wetlands > Sediment ... | reverse complement strand
TCCTGGATTCTGGGCGGCGATTTCTCCAGTGACAGCTCTGAGAGCCACACGGATGTGGCTATCAGAGACGAACCGCGGCGCACTGTCGGATTTGTTGACGGCAGCGGCTTTTTGCACGCCGGCAGCACGGGTATATTCTCGACCGAGGAAGCCACTTCGCGGAAAATAGAGAGAGTAAGCGGCTTTCCACATGGGTTGGACTTTTTTTAACTGGCGTTTAAGCACTTAACCACAGAATTTTCAAAGCATATAAAATAAAATAAATTGACAAATGCTATTGTAATATGTTATTTTTTTTGCTATGCTAATGTTGTCTATATGATTACGAAGCTGAAGGGGTTTATCAATCTAATGCCATTATACCGAGATACCTTTTTGACGAATATGATTCAGCCATGAATAGATTATTTGTAGGAGTGGATGTCGGAAAGACAAATATTCGTGTCGGGATCACTGCTGAAGATCCATTACTGAAGTATTTCGACAAACAACCTTATAAATGCAGTCATCCCGACGAACTGCTTTCGTGTATATCTAAGAGGATTGAAGAAGCATTGGCGAGTATTCAACTAGATCAATCGGTCCTGTCAGGAATAGGCATCGGAGTTCCGGGCGTTGTTGATAGGTCGAGTGGAAAAGTCCTATTTGGTCCTGATTTCGATTATATGTACGGTCATTCACTCACCGATTCTTTCCGTACCTATTTCAAAGTCCCGGTCGCAGCCGACGTCGATCCGATAATGGCAACCTGGGGCGAGAATTGGGCAGGCATCGGCCGCGATTTTCGGAATTTCGCTGTAATTACTTGGGGAACAGGCATTGGCGCTGGCTTGGTTCTACACGGTGAAGTACTTGAAACCGAGAACAACCTATTCCCGGAGTTTGGTCATTCCATCGTATCTGACGACGACTGGCCGTGTATTTGCGGCGCTACAGGATGCCTAAATGCCCTCGCCAGCGGTCCCGGTATTGCGAAACATGGTCAGCTTGCATTGGAGGGTGGAAGGAAAACCCTTTTAAAGGAGCTAGCGAAATCCAATTCCGGCAAGGTCACAAGTGCCATGGTTTTCGAAGCGGCTGAAAAAGGTGACGAAGTAGCTAAGCAAATATTAAAGCGCGTGGGAACTCTAATTGGTAGATTGTGCGTCAATATTGTCTATACCGTGCAACCTGAAAAGATAGTTATCGTGGGAGGACTATCGGAGCAAAAAAAATGGGTATTCGATTCCATACAGGAAACCTTGCAGAACAACTGCTGGTTGATTTTCCGAAGTCTAACGAACTGTTCTGTTGTAGGCTCAATCTTAGGTGACACGGCAGGAGTCCTTGGTGCGATTAGAAAAGTTCAGGTACAGATCCAAAATGGATAAGACTATGAATGAGAGTTTAAAAGAAGCAACGGGGCTTTCTGTCTCGTTCAACGAGAGCACCTTTTCTATGGATTTTGGTGATGACCTCAACACACCTGATTTCACGGTAAGAAGACTGCAAGATTTGAATAAGGTCTGGGCCAAGCCAATAGGTGAAGAGAACAGGATACTCTACCAAGTAACTTCAGGGTTATGGCTCAACGGTGATGAGACGCTATGGACGGAAGCCAACATCATCTATGGAATTGTTATGTTTTCATCTGGATCAGTCGGTGGTGAATTTATTAAGAGTTCAGGACAATATCACCCGATTTGCGCTAAAAACACGATGGCGACACCAGAAATATATACAGTTCTTAAGGGAATTGGTCATTTTTTACTTCAAAAAGCAACACCACCATATGAGGTGGTTGAAGACGCTGTTTTGGTTGAAGTTCACGAGGGGGAGACATTCGTAGTTCCTCCTGACTACGGTCATCTACAAATAAATCCTGAAAACAATTTGCTAATCTTTTCATATGCTGTCATGGATGGAATGAAGGGAGTCTATGAGCCATTCAGAAAACGCAAAGGCGCTATTTACTATGAGATGGCGGAAGGCCCAGAAAGATATGTGTTTAATACGAACTATACAAGACGTATCCCTCTGCGCTTTATTCGAGCAGGGGCTATATGCCAGCTTCCCTATCTTAATGAGGAGGTAACGTACCAGAAAATTCGAGATAATCTCTACGAACTTCATTTCCTGACTGATCCGACCAATTTCCCCGAGTCTGCTATGCTGTAAAACAGGAGAGTGTAACATGAATATCTCGAAACTGGGCCGTATCGTTGAGCTTAGCCACCGCTTAGTTCCAGGAGAAGAAGAGTTCAAGCTGGAGATCGAGACCTTTAACGCAGAAAAAATTACACCATGGATTCAACGGCGTTCCGACCTCTGGTATATTATCCAGGATGTCAAGATGAGCTCTCATCTAGGAACTCACATCGAATTTCCTTACCATCATTTGAAAAGTGGAAAGTCGGCTGCCGACTATCCTGTTGAACGTTTGATTGGAGAAACTGTTATGCTCGACTTTTCCCACAAAAAAAAAGATGAGGAAATAACCAGAGCAGAGATAGAGTCGTCGGGGGTCGACATTCACGCGGGAGATAGATTATTCGTACGTACCGATATGGACAAGCTTTGGAAAACGGAAAAAGGGCACGCCCGTCCGTGTCTATCGATTGATGCAACTCGCTATCTTGTTGAAGAGTGCGCCATTCACTGTATTGGCACTGACGCTACAGGACTCGAAGTAAGGGGACGAGATGATCAACCTGTTCATCAGCTACTGTTTTCCCACGACGTCGCGGTGGTCGAATCATTAACGAATTTAGACAAAATGACAACTAACCGTTTCTTGACTGTTATTCTGCCTTTGATGATTGCTGGTTTGGATTCATGCCCTGTGCGGGTTGTTGCGTTTGATAGAGAGTAAGGACATTTCTTTTGGACCACGAAAAACTATTGGACCTATACCGTTTGATGTTTAAACTCCGTCGTTTCGATGAGTTATGCATGCGGTTGAAGATGGAAGATTTGATTTACAGTGGTTATCATCCATACTACGGTCAGGAGGCTGTAGCTGCCGGATTCTGCTCACCACTTGGTGAAGAGGATACTATCGTATCTACACATAGGGCACATTGTCATGCGGTTGCCAAGGGAGCTTCAATACGTTCAATCCTCTCGGAGATGATGGGGAGACAAGCAGGAGTTAGTGGCGGGCTAGGTGGTGCGATGCAATTCATCGATACGGAAAATAACTTCTATTGTGGATCTATTGTTGGCAGCGGCACAGCCATCGCCGTTGGTATGGCCATGGCTATGGAACAGATGAAATCCAGTCGAATATGTTTGTGTATATTTGGAGACGGTGCTTCGAATACCGGGACTTTTCATGAAAGTCTCAATCTTGCTGCCATTTGGAAACTTCCAGTAATATATCTTTGCGAGAACAACCAGTATGCCGAAGCGATGCCTGCTCGGGAGTTTGTAGCGTCTCAGAGAATTTCCGATCGGGCCCAGAGTTATGGCCTCGAATCTATAACGATAGATGGGAACGATATTGAACAGACCTATGCTACGGCCACAAGGATTATAGCTAAGACCCGATCCGGAGGAGGTCCAGTTCTTATCGAAGCCCTCACGTATCGTGTCCGCGGTCACTATGTCGGGGATCCGGAACAAACTTATCGTACAAAAGAGGAAGTGAACGAATGGAAAGCTCGATGCCCGGTTCAGAAATGCAGAGAGCGCCTTCTCGGTATAGGAATCGACCATACACAATTGGATAACTTTGAAAAAGAAATCATCAGAGAGATTGAAGCGGAACAGAACTGGGTGACGGCCCAACCCTTTGCAACACTAGAGCAAGCTATCGCTCATGTCATGATTCCATTAGAGAAAAAGCGACATTAGTACATGATGGCCACAGTTCAACAAATTACATATGGCGAAGCTATTCGGCAAGCTATTCGCGAAGAAATGAAACATGACAGGAATGTCTATCTCATAGGAGAAGATGTTGGTCGCTGGGGTGGACTGTATCGGGCTTCCAGGGGATTACTTGATGAGTTCGGTCCGAACCAGGTAAAAGATGCGCCAATTTCCGAAGCGGCTATTGCTGGATGTGCTATTGGCAGCGCCGTTATTGGGATGCGCCCGATCGCCGAAATAATGTATATCGACTTCATCACGATCGCGATGGATCAGATTGTTAATCACGCCGCGAAATGGCATCAGTTGTCAAACGGAAAAATAGAATTACCAATTGTATTTCGAACACAGGGCGGAGTGGGTCGTGGTAATTCTTCTCAGCATTCACAGAGTCTCGAGAATTGGTTTGTTGGCGTTCCCGGCTTGATCGTTGTGATGCCGTCCACCCCATATGACGTAAAGGGGCTGCTTAAATCAGCAGTTCGCGACAATAATCCAATAGTATTTGTAGAGCACAAGGCGCTGTTTACACTTAAAGGCGAAGTACCTACCGGTGAATATTTTATTCCTCTCGGCAAGGCAGATATTAAAAGGCCCGGAAAAGATCTCACAATTGTTGCAACTTCGTGGATGGTCTGGCATGCCCTTGAGGCCGCAAAAAAACTCATTAACGAAGGAATAGATTGCGAGATCGTTGATCCCCGCACGCTCTGGCCTCTGGACACAAACACAATAATCGATTCGATCCGAAAAACCAAACGTTGCCTCGTAGTTACCGAGGCACCTTCAGCTGGCGGTTGGAGTGGAGAGGTAGTCTCCGTGGTCTGGGAGAATTGCTATACACTTCTAAAAAAACCCGTGATGCGACTCTGCGGGATGCGCACAGGAATACCCTATGGACGAGTTTTGGAGTTGCAGGTAATTCCTAATGAGGATTCAATAGTTCAAGCAGCTCGTTCACTTGTTCGAGAATGAACTAAGGAGAAGAAAAAATGACGAGTATCGTTGAATTTAGGATGCCTAAGTTTGGCGAGTTAATGGAGAAAGGCAAGGTCGTAGCCTGGAAAAAAAGCGTTGGTGAAAAGATCGACAAAGGAGAGTCCATCGTGGAGATCGAAACAGACAAATCAAACCTCGATGTTGAATCTCCGGTTAGCGGAATTATAGTTGAGATCCTTATCCCCGAGGGTTCAACGGAAGAAATAAATACGGTTTTAGCCCGTATCAGTACGACGGACAAATAGTATCCATCCAATATAAAGAAAAATCACAATTCCTTTGCTACAATATTGGCGCAAGCACGATCAATAAATAGGGAAGTAACGATTCCAGTTCGTATTGCACCACATACTGCATGAGCTTTGTCTGAACCATGAGCAATAGCCACCACATTCCGTATTGCATGAAGCTGGTCAGTACTTACCCCAATCACACGATCTTCAACACCACTTTCAATAATCTTCCCTGTTGAATCAAAATAGCGACCACAAATATCTCCTACTGCACCAGATTTGATCATATCAGGAATATATTCTTCTCCGATATAAGGTATCATTCCGGGAGTTGGCGGAACTACACCAATCCCTACACAAATTACCGTAAGCCGGTCCCATAGCTCAGCGATGCGTTTCATATACTCTTCCTGGAGCAACGCGTTGCGTAATTCGGGAGTTCCTACCATCATAGGGGCAAAGAGGAAATGCGGCTTTCCCCCAAGAGTATTTACAGTTTTCAATACCAGTTGATTAACCTGAGTATATACTGCACGATTGTTATTCTCACCTAATAGTGGAACAACATCAATATTATCAAAATGACGATGTGATTCCAAAGCAAGAGTGTCTAATACTTCTGTAACGCTACGACCCGAAGAGATACCAAATACGTCTGTCGTTTTCATTACGTTTTTCAAGTATTGTGAAGCTTTTGTAGCAACCGCCCTTAGTGTTAATTGTGGGGAGTTGTGTGCTTGAGAAACGACTTCTACATGATTAAGACGCCCTATTTTACGGATCTCTTCAGATAATTGACGACAATTGCCAACCGGATCGTTAATCTCAATATGTACGATATCCTGTTCTCTTGCTTTCTGTAGGTATTGTGCAATCAAAGATCTAGATACACCGAGCTTGTTTGCAATTTCTTGCTGTCCAAGATTTTCCTCATAGTATAACCTAGCAACCTGTATCAATGTTGTGAAATGAGTTTGCTCTTTTTCTTCTTTGCTCATATCTATTTTTCTTGACAATATCAAAACCTCCATATCTCTCCGTCACATACACTTAAAACTGTGGATTCTCGATCTAACGTGCATATCAAAATAATCATGCCTGTAAATTTATTAATGTCTCTGCTTTCTATTCCTTTACTGCCCCAGCTGTCAATCCTGTTACAAGATATCTTTGTAAGAAAAAAGCCAGTATTATAGTAGGTATAGTCACAACAAATCCCGCGGCAGAGGCGATTCCACCACTGGTACCACTACTATATATTCCAAAAAAAGAATAGAGAGCAGATTGAATGGTCTTTATGGAATTTCTTGTGATGAGAACATTTGCCCACATGAATTCCTCATATATGATCATAAACGCAAACAACGCCACTGCCGCAATTCCTGGCATACACAGAGGAACAGTTATGTGAAAGTAGATTTGAAAGTACGTACACCCGTCAACCCTTGCCGAATCTTCCAGATTTTTTGAATATGCTGTCTCAATGTAGCTTCGTAGCATCAATGTAGAAAAAGGAATCGCCATACCTGTGTACACAACAACAAGGCCTACTAGATTATTCACCAAACCCAGTTGTAACAATAGGAAATATAGCGGTACCATGATAACAATCTGTGGGAGCATCTGGGAAATCAATAACATAAGAGTTAGAAAAAAATTGCCTCGAAAGTTAAAATGACTTAGGATATAGCCCGCGCCCGTTGAGATAGTTACCGCCAATATGGCCACGAAAATTCCTACAATAAAGGTAATAAAAAGGTGACGAAACACAGGAACTTCCTTCAGCATGTTGAGGTAATTGCTGAAATTCATTGCTTTGTCAAACCACTTCAATGGCAATTTGTAAAGAATACTATAAGGTTTCAGAGAGGTAAGAAATAACCAGATAAAGGGAAAAAGGCCGAAAGACGAAAACAGAAGAACAATAACAAGTTTAATAAACGTTTTAATTCGATTTGACTGTTTCAGTGTCACTATTTCAGTCTCTTTTCTCTGGCTTGGTGAAGTGCTAATCTAATGTAGTAGTAGCTCGGTATAAACAATGATACGGACATTAGTATTCCGAGTGCACTTGCTTTACCAAAATTGAATTTTTCGAAAGCTGTATCGTAGATAAAGATCGAAAATATTTCCGTATATCCTCTAGGTCCTCCATGTGTCAGCATATAGTTAAGGTTAAAATACTGAAAGGTCCATATAAAAAGAAGTGTGACAACAACCACTAGAAAGGGCTTAAGTGATGGTAGCGTAATATATACCAGTTTTTGAATATCTCTAGCACCATCAACTGTAGCGGCTTCGTATAGTTCATCTGGGATACTTTGGAGTCCCGACAATATCATCAACATAACAAATGGATAACAGATCCATCCATAGACTACTACCAGACAGAGCAGAGGAAGATTAAAAGGCGTATAACCTCTCCCGATATAACCCAACCAATCTATTTGGTTCCTGACGATCCCGAATCTTAATAGTATGTCGTTTAAGGGGCTATAAGCTTTACTGTATATCTGCGTCCATATAATACTGATAACAGCAGGTGGTGCAGCCCAGGGAATAACATTTATCGCTCTAAATATTCCCTTGAAAGGTGTTTGTGTGTGAAGGCAAAGAGCTGCTACAAATCCGATGAATGTACACAATATGACGGAAAGCAAAGTGTATGATGCCGTTGTAGCGAATACTCTCCAGAACCGCTTTTCACTCAGTATGTCAACATAATTTGCGAATCCGATGAATTTCCCTGACATATCGGAGACGGATTGTTGTCTGAAACTTAATGCGAATCCTGAAATAAATGGAATTATCAATAATAATAGTAAAGCGACGATAACAGGGGTAATTAACGTCGTAAAAAAGAAGATTTTATCCGATTTATGCTTCAATTTGTTTTTAGTCATCTACTGAGTACTTTTCTTATCTAAATGTTGAGAAACATTGCAATTCAATTCATCTCTGTATTTGACAGTTATTGAACGTCGCAACATTACAGTAAACAATATTGCTGTTTCTTCTTTCATAATATATTCGGAGTTTCATCAGATATGGCAGTAGGAAAAGATAAAATGTTGGTACAGCTCGGGAGCACATATTTTTCTCTATTTTCGAATCCGAGCTGCACCTAACTCAATTCTATAGTATCTAATCTTTCAACAACGCATTGATCTTGTCGTGAGCTGTTTTTACAAGTTCTTCTACTGAACCACCTCTACAATCTAGAACACCTACGATCAGATCATGAAGCGGCGCCCCTTCCGACCAACCCAAAATTTCTGCCCACTCAGGAATAGGATAATCCTCAGGACCAGCAAACTCTAGTTGTCTCAGGTGGACTTTGTACATAGGATCGTCTGCAAAAAATGGACGTGCCGCAACTCGCCTATCGGCAGGCAGCAATCCTATTGATTCTAACAGGGGGCCCACGTTATTCGGATCCGTCAAGAACCATAGATATTCAAGCGTCTCGTCCAAGTGCTTCGTCTGTTTATACGGTACGAACGCAGCAGCACCGGCCGTTGTTTCCGCTGTTGCAGGTCCTCTTGGAACCAAGGCAGACTTTATTGGGAGATCAGGAATCTTGGATTTGAGTTCGGCAACTCCTCCTGCGTTGACAGTCATATTCATTGCAGCTCTGCCGCTTTGGATCTCAACCATCCCGTTATAACTCGGGCTAAGAACACCCGGATCAAGTACTTTGTATCTGCATACGGCGTCTCGCCAAAACTGAAGCGCTTCAATCACCGTAGGTTGATAAAGTGTGGACTTAGTAGCATCTGCATTCAATATCCGAGATCCACCTTGATACATTGCTTGCATTACACCCTGGACAAACAGGTCAGGCCCCCAGCCCAAAGCTATACCGTATTGATCGATCACTCCATCTCCATTCTTGTCGATCGTAAGTTTTTGTGCATACTCAAGAAGCTCTCTATAGGTTGTTGGGGGTTTCGCATTTCCATTCGCATCAACAATACCAGCTTCCTTGAAAAGATCGGTTCTAATCAACATCGGTCGACATTCGATTCTCCAGGGTACTCCGTAATAGTTTCCATCAGTCAGTTTAACGTCTGCGTAGCTAAGTGCCACCTCGTAGTAATTCTTCTCCCAGGCTTGCAAGCTGCCTAATTTCTCCGCGAAAACATCGTTCATTGGGAACGGCCCGAATTCTCCTTTACCGGCAGCCACCCGAGAAAAAAGCCAATATTCATCCATGATATCAGGCGCCTCACCTCCCTGAGCTGCAAGCATATGCTTAGGCTCGGCTTCTCCCCATTGGATGATTGAATATTCGGCTCGGTTACCAGTTTGGGCAGCAAATCGCTTGTTGATGTCATCCAATACTTTCGACATTGCTGCATCATTTCCATAGCTTTGAATCCACAGTGTAATGGTCACTGCCTCTTTCTTGCCCGGTTCTTGCGCCCCCCCTGTGAATACTGGCGAAGTGAACAATACCATCAGCAAGATCGAAAAAAACAGTACAAGGGCAAATCGATTACGACAATACAGGTATCTGTTTTTCATCCTTTCCTCCTCGAACAAACACGTTTTCAGTAACGGTTTTGCAATCGCTACATCCTTTTGGTTGGACACGACTACATTTAACTAAATCACATGGTATCCCTCCTTGTTTGATCTACGTCCTTTTCAGTGATTTTATAGTAAAAAATGCCATTTGTCAATAGAATATGTTAAAAATGACCGCCCGTGTTTAGGTCACTTTTTTAGTACAGTTTGCCTGTTTTTCCATTACGGCAAATAAATGCCTTCATCCATAGCAGGAATCGAGCAAACATGACCAACCATACCGAAAGAGAAAGGTCTATAACGAAAACGAGGTTTAGTTAAAATGCGGGTCATTTTCAAAGACTCGACCGCGCAAAGTGGTGGGCTGTACCGTCAGCGGTACGATGACTTCGGATTCCTGCATGCTACTTCTTCGGGAAAGAGATCTGGCAATGACCGAGAATCAGGTCTTGTGTTGTCTGGCAAAAGTACTCTGTACCGATAGGAGAATTGTAGGGTCGCATAAATCCAAAAACCAGAAGTATCAGAAGGGACGATTCTTTCACGGCTACTTTACCTGCTATTGTTACTTGTTGTTCCGTATACTTTGCGACCATCAGCTGTTGAATGGTGAGCCAGGCATTGCGACCTTGGATCCTGTTAACATATCTAAGCGTTTCTTCGATCGCTTAATCGTTTTTCTTGTTGACACTCAAAAAAAAGTGTAGTAAATGATTTTCAAATCCTAGTCATACAAGGGTAAAAAATGGATCTTTTTCTGAACAATAAAGTAGCTATGATCAGTGGTAGTAGTACTGGAATCGGGTTTCATATTGCGAAAGATTTGGCTGCTGAGGGATGTAACGTCATGTTGAATAGTCGTAAAGAAGACACTCTTAAAAACGCTGTTGATACAATCAACGAACTCGACAAAGGAAGTGCGGCGTATTTTGTAGGTGATGTCACTGATATTGGCGTTGCCGATTTGTTTCTACAAGCAACTCTGCAAAACTTTGGGGGAGTTGATATACTGGTTAACAACGTCGGGGGTCATAAAAATAAATTGCTACTCGAAACTACGGACGAAGATTGGTACGAAGCTTTCAATTTAAACCTATTTCATGCGGTGCGACTGGCCCGAATCGTAATTCCAGAGATGAAAAAACGAGGGGGTGGTTCTATATTGAATATCGCCTCCATTGCTGGAAGGGAGTCTGGTGGAGTGATGACCTACAATGCTGCCAAGGCAGCTTTGATTAGTTTTTCAAAAGCTCTTGCAGAACAAACTGCGAAAGACCATATAAGAGTCAATTCCTTGGCGCCGGGAAGCATCTTGTTCCCCGGGGGTGTATGGGAAAGAATAAGGAAAGAATCTCCCGATGACCTTCGTAGCTATGTGGAGACGACTTTACCCTTAGGTCGATTTGGACGTCCCGAAGAAATATCAGCGGTCGCTGTTTTTGTTGTAAGCCCGCGTGCCAGCCTCGTGCACGGATCATGTTGGAACGTGGATGGAGGCCAGAGTAGATCAAATATTTAACGTTATATGTGATTTAATGTCTTTGTATCTGAATAATTAAAACTCTATTATCTTCTCAGCTGGCCTAGAGAGTCAGATTTCTACTCGATAGGCACTAGTACCAAATCATTGAACAACTGCATAATTCTTCTTAAAAATGACAAATGCTATTGACAAATGATAATATTTAAAATAGTATACTTTGTGATTTTGGGTTTGTTCTGTTAGATTGCATAGACAATTGTTCTGCATCGGTAGTTAGAAATGAAGCCCTCAGAAAGTCGAAGGACAGGCCGTGAATCGGAATAGAGAATAGAATTGGGTGATCAACCGAAGGCTGCTTGACGTCCAGGAAAGCAGGCATATACACATAGGGAGGAAACGGCAATGAAAGAACGTATATGGAATGATGGATTCAAGAAATTCTTGGGATTGGACAAGACATTTAGGGTTCAGGAAAATCAGCTAGGATCGATCATGGGGGAAGAAGAAATTGAGGCAGTAGCACAGGTCCTCAGAGGTGGGGGCGGGCTATCATGGACAGGCGAGAACCTGTGGCTGTTCGAACAGGAATTTGCTGAATATTGTGGTGTGAAACATGCGGTAGTAGTAAGTTCCTGTACTTCTGCCCTACGGATAGCTACGCAGATGCTGCGCATCCGCAAAGAGGACGAAATTATCACAACTCCCCAAACTTTTCATCCCACTATAGTCGCAGCGGCCGAGCGTGGTGCGAAGATTCGTTTTGCCGACATAGAGCCATATACGCTGAACATTGATCCTGCGACCATAGAGGATAAGATCACATCAAAGACGAAAGCCATATTTGTATGTCACATGAATGGCAATCCCGTAGACATGGATCCGATTCTCGAAATATCGAAAAGACATGGGATCGTCGTGGTGGAAGACGCCGCCCATGCACCTGGTGCCGAATACAAAGGCAGAAAAATCGGTGGAATAGGTGATATAACATGCTTTTCTTTCCATTCTCTAAAAAATATGACAACCGGAGAAGGTGGTATGATAACCACCAACAATGATCGATATGCCCAAGAAGCCAGGGAACTTCGAACCATGGGAATTATCGGGAACCGGAGAATGAAGACAGAAAAATCAATCGGGCCGTACAAAGAACCCGTGGACAACCTGTCAGATCATTCTGATGGTGCCTTCAGATACGAACTAACAAACATCGAAGAATGGGGAAGTCATGCTCGCATGAGTGAAGTTCTTGCAGCCATTGGCCGAGTGCAATTACGAAAGTTGGACAGCTTGAATGCAAAACGAATAAAAATCGCGAATGAATATAACAACGAACTTTCTAATATTAGAGGATTACGTCTATTAAAGACAACAAATGGAGCAAAATGCATTTACCATCTATATCCGATCTTCCTCGATCGTAAAGTCATAGCGCATGATCCCTACGTTGTCGGGCAATACCTAGAGAATGAGCAAGGTATTCATATTATCCGTCGGTTTTTCCCTATACACTTACTTCCGTACATGCAATTGCAGGGACACCATTTCGGCGAGTGTCCGGTAGCTGAAAAGATTTTTTTCGAAGAGTTGCTTAATCTTCCGATCTGGACAGCCATGCCTGAGGACAAAGTTGAAATTGTGATCGACGCCGTGAAAAAAACGGTGGAACATTTTGTCAAGTAATACGAGGACCGTATCGACAAACCCAATACAACTTCCACTTTTCTCATGTTGGGAGTGAACAAAGAAAATGCAAAACACGATTAGTGGAACACAGTATGAAGTCATAGAATGGAATTACCTTTCAGGAAAATCATACCCCGATCCATTTAATGAAGTCACACTAGATGTGCAGATAACAGATTCAACTAATCGTTCCTGGTTGGTCCCGGCTTTTTGGTGTGGTGAGAACAAGTGGGGTGTTCGCTTCTCAGCTCCGGACAAGGGACGTTACTCGATCACGTCACTATGCTCCGACGCTAACAACCACGATCTGCACAACCAGAAAAATACACTCCACATTTCACCATACAAAGGCGAAAACCAAGTGTTGTCACACGGTTCGTTGCAAGTTGCGCCTTCCAAGCGATACTTTGAGTTCCAAGATGGTACTCCCTTCTTCTGGCTTGCCGACACATGGTGGATGGCATTCTGCAAGAGATTATCGTGGCCCGATGATATTCGTGTATTGGTCGAAAACCGGGTTAACAAGGGATTTACGGTAATTCAGATTGTAGCCGGTCTGTATCCTGACATGCCTCCATTCGACGAAAGAGGAATGAACGAAGCCGGATTTCCCTGGGACAAAAATTATGTAAAGATAAATCCTGCCTATTTTAATATGGCCGACCTTCGTCTTCAGTTTCTTGTCAAATCCGGACTTATACCCTGCATTGTCGGTGCCTGGGGTTACCATCTACAGCTACTTGGTGTCTCAAAGATGAAACAGCATTGGCGCAACTTGATTGCCCGATGGGGTGCATATCCAGTGATTTGGTGTACTGCAGGAGAAGCAGCCATGCCGTACTATCTTTCAGAAAATATTGAGAGAGACAAAAAACAACAGATAGCAGGTTGGACGGAAGTCGGCCGTTACATTCGGAAAACCGATCCATTCCACCGCGTTGTTACTATACATCCAGCATCAAAGCAAGCCGGGCGTGATCAAGTAGATGACGACGGTCTTCTTGATTTCGATATGTTGCAAACCGGCCACCAAGATTATACATGTGTCGAAAACACAATAACGATAGTCTCTCATGAATATTCGCGTAAACCAACTATGCCTGTAATTAATGGCGAAGTTGTTTATGAAGGTCATATGCAGTCCAACTGGCAGAATCTACAGCGTTTTATGTTCTGGAGCTGTATGTTGAATGGAGCATCCGGTCACACATACGGTGCAGGGGGAATCTGGCAGATCAATACAAAAGAACATCCTTACGGTGCTTCACCTCACGGAGGAACATATGAGAACACACCATGGGATCAAGCCATGAATCTTCCAGGTTCCGAGCAATTAGGGATAGGAAAAGCGCTGTTACTACGATATCCATGGTGGCGTACGGAGCCTCATCCAGAGTGGGTCGAACCTCACTGGACGCACGACAACTATTTGTTGCCTTATGCTGCAGGCATCCCCGGCGAGCTAAGGATTATCTACATTCCAGGCCGCTTTTATGACTGGTCCGGACCACTTATCAAGGGCATTGAAAAGAAAACACCTTATAAGGCTTTCTATGTCAATCCTATTGATGGCAAAGAGCATCATCTGGGAGCAGTCCGGGCGGATACGGGCGGTTCCTGGAAGGCACCTAATACACCTTTATGCCAGGATTGGGTATTGGTACTAGAACGGCTATGATCATGACAACGCGCTATATAGTACAATATGAGCAACGAGTCGACTCTAAAGGCAAATGGTAGATTAATTTTTATAGATCCGAGATTTTCGTCTATGAACCGGAGAAGTTATATCCCCGACTCCAACACCTTCATCTTGAAGCATTGCCCGGTTCCAAGCAAGCAAGATATATAGGAGCTGTAGATGTTTCTGGGACTGAATCAGGGCATATTTGAATACGCAGATATTCCAATAGAAGAGTCACTTCGTAAGATTGCTAAATATGGTTTCAGATACATCGACTACTCTACAAAAAAGTCGAGTGATCCTACAACTATGAGCAAATCGCGACGTAAAGAGGTTATAGAGATATTTAGGGGAGAGCAATTTATCTGCTCTCAGTTATTGATGCTGGAAACCAAGGATCTGGCGACTGCTGATAGAAAACGGTCCAGGGAAGTCTTCGATTACATGAGGCGATGTGCTGAGTTTCAAATCGAAATAGGTGGAAAACATGTCTTGATCTGTTGGGGTGCAGGTATACGACAATTTGGAATGTCAAAGGAGGAAGCGTGGCGAAATTCTGTATCAATGATTCGTAAATTTTGTCAATGGGCACAAACACTCAATGTGGTTGCATCAATAGAGATGGATCCCCATGTGTACTTTGTAGTAAATGATCTTTCAGCAATGGTAAGAATCATTGAAGAGGTTGAGATGCCGAATCTGTTCGCCAATATAGATATAGGACACCTCCACATATCCAGAGAAGAGCCTATGAGAATGGAAAAGCTCAGTAGAAAAATCCTCCACGCTCATCTCAGCGATACTGACTCCTTCAATCATACGAATGATATTCTCGGTACAGGTATTGTGAACTTCGACAGCTACATCGAAAAACTGCGTAAAATCGGCATTGAAGAAAATTGTCGTCGTATTAACGAGCCATGTGTTGCAACAATCGAGATAGGATCACGAGGGCGGGTTGATGATCCAGATCGTTGGATCAGAGAAAGCTTATCTCACATCAGATTGACTGTACCGGTATTGCAGATGAAGTAAACATTGGCCTAACTTTTGATGAGAGGGATAAATAATGCAACGAATGATCAACGATCCGGATTGGGTCGTTCCGGATATGCTGAAAGGTTTCATTAGAGCGCATCGAGATCTTGTACTGCCCACCGACAACCCTCGGGTGCTGAAATACCGGGAAGCCCCTGTCCGGGACAAAGTCGGGATCGTCACCGGAGGAGGATCGGGGCACAAACCGGCATTCATCGGTTATATCGGCAGAAACCTAGTGGACGCGGTGGCTGTAGGGGAGATCTTCACATCCCCAACGGCTAACTCATTTTTGGAGGCCTTCAGGTTAGCTGACTCCAATAAGGGGGTGGCCTGTCTGTTTGGCAACTACGCAGGCGACATCATGAACGTCAAGATGGCCGTAGAGGAAGCCAAGGAGGAAGGCATCACTGTCAAGACGGTGATCGCAAATGACGATGTACCCTCGGCACGCAAGGAAGAGCGGGAAAAACGTCGCGGCGTTGCCGGAGAAGTGCTGATGTGGAAAGTTGGAGGAGCGAAAGCAGCATTGGGCGGCAGCTTGGATGAAGTGACCGGGACCGCTCAAAAGGCGATCGATAACACCCGCAGCATCGGGATCGGGTTCACCTCCTGCACAATTCCTGCGGTCGGGAAGCCGAACTTCACGATCCAGCCGGGGAAGATGGAGGTCGGTATCGGTCACCACGGGGAGCCGGGAATCCGGGTCGCCGATCTGGCGATAGCCGACAAGATGGCCGAGATGAGCGTCGATGTGATTCTTCCGGACCTGCCATTTCGCAAAGGGGACGAGGTGGTCGCCCTGGTGAGCGGATTGGGGGCTACACCGGTGATGGAGCTGTATATTTTTTACAATCGAGTGGAGGAACTGCTCGATCAGAAGGGGATCAGGGTGTATCGACCTTATGTGGGTAATTTTTTCACCTCCCTCGAGATGATGGGAGTTACGTTGACGGTGATGAAGGTCGACGAAGAACTAAAGCAACTCATTGATCTTGAATGTTATTCCATGGGCTTACGTCAGTGTTAGGAATACCTGATGGCTGAGCAATTTAACGACAAAGGGGGACGGATCGTCCTCGCAAAGCTGATCGAGATAATTCGAGAGAATAAAGCCTACCTGAGTGAGGTGGATGGAGCCATTGGAGATGGGGATCACGGCATCAACATGGCTAAGGGATTCAACCTGACAGCCGAGCGGTTAACCGAAGAAATGGGCCTTTCGGAGGGACTGCATCTACTGGGAAGAACCCTGGTCATGGAAATCGGGGGTGCCACGGGGCCACTGTATGGATCATTTTTCAAGGCTATGTCTAAAGCCTGCAGGGACAGCGAACAGATCGATGCTCAGGTGTTCGGGAGGATGCTGGAAGCTGGATATGTAGCCGCAGTCGATCTGGGACAAGCCAAAGTGGGCGACAAGACCCTAGTGGATACCCTGTATCCCGCGCTCGAGGCTTACAAGATCGCTCTTGGGGATGGTGCGGGTTTCAAGGATGCCCTGCTGAGAATGTCCCGAGCCGCCGAACGGGGTAAGGAGTCGACGAAGAATCTCGTGGCCAAAGTGGGCAGGTCTTCCCGTCTCGGGGATCGTTCGAAGGGTGTGCTCGACGCCGGAGCCGCTTCCTGCTATCTGATTCTGAAGTCACTGGCAGATACGATCAACTCTCTATTGTAATACCGATTAGGGACCACAAATATTGGAGCCTAATTGCAGCAGATCAGCTGGTTGGCCATCGGTTACTGTTCATCCGTGACTCAGCGGGGCAGTCGGTCTTTCTTGCTAAACTGTGATCGCCTTGTGGGAGTTCCAGCTGGCTCGATTTCTCTTAATTTTACAAAGCTTTGGGGTAAACATTCGACCCAATGTTGCCGAAAGAAGGGGCTGTGCTATATACAATTTCGCCAAAGTGCAATTTTTTTCTCGGAACACTAACTCCTTATGCGACTTCGGCAGATGACCAAATCGCTCGCTGTGGTCGTTGCCATAACTTTTACTGCACCCGTCTTGGTGGCTATAAATCTTCAAACATCCTCTGACAGTCCGCCTCGCCCTAGATTACAACGGGTGGTTTGGTGAGTGGTAAGGCCGACTTCAAGTTCCGGGTAGGGTCTTGACAAAGCCCCGGGGCGTTAGGACGTGTCCGATAGCAGGACCCATGATCCTGACTCATCAGGAGCGCCAACCCATGTGGAAAGCCGCTTATTCTCTCTATTTTCCGCGAAGTGGCTTCCTCGGTCGAGAATATACCCCCTGCTGCCGGCGTGCAAAAAGCCGCTGCCGTCAACAAATCCGACAGTGCGCCGCGGTTCGTCTCTGATAGCCACATCCGTGTGGCTCTCAGAGCTGTCACTGGAGAAATCGCCGCCCAGAATCCAGGA
>Ga0272441_10007387_pt1 | contig 17893 bp, 13 predicted proteins | sample SSMProp6N_FD_193582 | JGI IMG/M metagenome (GOLD analysis project Ga0272441, IMG submission 193582) | Marine sediment archaeal communities from Little Sippewissett salt marsh, Falmouth, MA, United States - SSM-Prop-6N | ecosystem: Environmental > Aquatic > Marine > Wetlands > Sediment ... | reverse complement strand
GAATCGGTTCGAGGAAGCGGTTCAGTGCGGCCAGGAGCAGCTTCTTGCATGCGACGCACCCGATTGTGCCTGCCTTGCACTGGCTCTCGATGTCAGGTGTCGCGTCCAAGTTGAACGCCCGGTGATAGGCGTAGACCGCGCACACGTCCGGGTGACCCTTGTCGGTCGGGTGGATTCTGGAAGGGTCGGTGACCGCAGAAGACACCTTGCGTTTCAGCTCTTCTGCCGAATCCTTGAGGTAGATGGCGTTGCCCAGGCTCTTGGACATCTTCGTGTTGCCGTCCAGTCCTACCAATCGGGAAACGTTGCTTACCTTGGCTTTGGGTTCGACCAGAACCGGCGCGTACATCGCGTTGAACTTCCGGACTATCTTCCGTGTCATCTCGACGTGGGGGAGCTGGTCTTCGCCTACCGGAACCAGGTGGGCGCGACAGAACGTTATGTCGGCGGCCTGGCTTACCGGGTAGCCGAGGAAACCGTAGGGCATCCTCTCCTCGAAATTGTGCTGGGCAGCCTCGGTCTTGATGGTCGGGTTGTGGAGAAGCTGGTTCACCGTGACCAGGTTGGCGTAGAGGACGGTCAGTTCGGCGATCTCCGGGACCATCGTCTGTACGAACAGCGTTGCCTTGTCCGGGTCGATTCCGCATGCCAGGTTGTCCATCGCGACATTGAGCACATCCGTGCGCAGCCTCTCAGGACGGTCGAAGTTGGTGGTGAGAGCTTGAGCGTCCGCGATTATCACGAACGTGTCGTACTCGTCCTGCAGGGCGACGCGGCTGGAAACCGAGCCGACGTAGTGGCCGAGGTGAAGGGGGCCGGTCGGACGGTCACCGGTCAGTATTCGCTTCCTTGACATCGGCGCGATTATAGCCTTGACACCATACTGGTCAAGATTACCAAAGCCAATGAGTTAGCGAACTGGCGAGCTTGACACCGCTCTGGCCTTGCGCGATAATCCGCCCGTGAGTAAGAAGATCGACTTCTACATTGAGAAGCTGGAGTGGCTCGGGCCCACGATTGTACGCGGGCTGGGTTTGCTGTCATCAGTGGAGGCTCTTGAGCAGACATTCTCCTTCTCACAGGTGATGGTGCTCCAGACGCTCCATCGCTCACGCGAGATGAGGATGTCCGAGCTGTCGTCGTTCCTGGGCTTGTCCAAGGCGAACGCCACCGGCCTCATAGACCGCCTCGTGACCCGCGGGCTGGTTCGCCGCCAGCGATCCACCACCGACCGGCGCGTCGTGCAGGTCTCGCTGACCGCTGACGGCCATCGGGCAGCGGTGAAGCTGACGGCCACCTGGCGCAAGGGGCTCAAGCAGCTGATGAAGCGCGTCCCGGAGAAGAACCTCGGGCCCTTCATCGACACCCTCGAGAAGCTCGCTCTCGGTCTCGCCGAGGGGCGCGCAACTCAGTAGTTCCCGTACCCGCAGAACCCAGAAGTAGTTCGTAGCACGTTTACTTCTTATTGACAACCAAATATGTTCATGTAGCGTATTATACATATACTACATATGCAGCAGGATAAATCGGCTGGCGGCCTCGTAGGTTCCCCGAGGAGAGAGACCGTCCTCGTGACTGGTGCCACAGGGCACGTGGGCAACGTCCTGGTGCGCAAGCTGCTGGGCATGGGCCAGCGAGTGCGGGCAATGGTGCCGCCCGGTGAGGACCTGGAGCCGTTGACGGGTGTTGATGTCGAGGTAGTGCGGGCAGACGTACGCAGGGCAGATGAACTCAGGAAGGCAGTTAGCGGGTGCTCGCGGGTCTACCATCTGGCGGGGATTGTGACAGTATCGGAGGGCCTATGGGACCTTCTCGAGTCGGTCAACATCAGAGGGACGCGGAATCTGGTGGATGTCTGTCTTGACTCTGGAGTTGAGCGTCTCGTCTACGTCAGTTCGGTTCACGCGCTGCCGGAGCCATCTCCGGGTAAGGCAGTCCGCGCAGACCTGAGCTTCGACCCGAAGAGCGTGTTCGGCGACTACGCCCGGTCGAAGGTCCTGGGAAGTCAGGAGGTGCTGGATGCTGAGAGGCGTGGACTCGATGCCGTTCTGGTCTTCCCGTCCGGGATTGTCGGTCCGTACGACTTCCGGCTCTCCGAGTTGGGTACACTCTTCCTTCTGTATGCACGCGGACGAATGAAGGCCCTGGTGGACGGGGCGTATGACTTCGTCGATGTCCGCGACGTCGTGTCCGGTCTGATTGCCGCCATGGACCTCGGGCAGAGGGGGCGGGGCTACCTGCTCTCGGGACACAGGGTAACCGTGAGGGAGATGTGTTCGGTTCTGGGCAGGACAACTGGCGTCCGACCTCCACGAATTCGAGTGCCGATGTGGTTGGCTCGCGCGGCTGCGGTGTTCGCGCCGCTCTACTACCGGTTGCGTTCGGCGCGTCCGATCTTCACCCGGTACTCCTTGCGCGTCCTGCGCTCGAACTGTACCATGGACGCCGGTGCTTCAGTACGTGAGCTCGGTTTCCGTGCCCGGCCCTTCCGTGAAACGGTCGAGGATACGCTAGCGTGGTTCAGGGGTTTCGGCTTGCTCCATCCAGGGCCGTCATCTGGCTGACTGCACTCGCCTGCCTGGGTCCGTCTCACCTGAATGCCGATGGCTCAGCTTGGTCGGATTCCGTTTACCGGCGTGTCCGATACCTGCATCACAACCGACACCTGAACCATGGCTGGCTCGATTCTTGCCGAATCGCACTCGAGCGCGTCAAACTGGCTGAACCGGACAACGAGACCTGCCGAGTCTGGCTGAGCCGTGTCTTGCTGCAGCTGGGCGACTACTCGGAATCCCGGACGGGGAAGCGGAACTGGTATTCGAGGGCCCGGCGGGAGGCCGATTCCCTCCGCCTCCTGAACGAGATGAACCCGGAAGCCTACTTGTGGTGGGCCAACGCGCAGAGCCGGATCGGCGAGATGCGTGGCATCATGCAGTCCCTCTTCATGTTGCGCAGCATCAGGGCCGCCTTCATGCGCGTACTTGAGATACAGCCGAACCACGTTCTTGGGAACTACGCGATGGGCAGGATGTACTATGAGCTTCCAGGCATCGCTGGAGGGAACCTGGCGGAGGCCGAGCGCTACTTCGCCGAGGCGGCGCGACTCGAGCCGACACTCACGCTTGCTCGAGTTGGGCTTGCCTGGGTCCATGTGCGCAGGAGAGAGTGGCAGCGGGCAAGGGAGGAACTCGAGGCCGTCATGGGCGCTGACAGCGTCTCGGAGCCGGCCAGCTACGTTGAACACGACCTGCCCGAGGCCCGAAGGCTACTGACGGAGATTCCTGAGTAGACTGCTGGGCAGCAGGCCGGGAGGCTAGACGACCTCTGGTGGCGATTCCTCCCAGGCCGCGCCGTGCTGTTCCTCGACAAGGCCGAAGCAAGAGGACTGCATGAAGACCCCCACTTTGGTGTCCTCGGTGTAGAACTCGATGCACTTGTCGGTGATCTCGAACCGCTCAGCCTCGAAAGTCACCTGAGAGCGACCGGTCTTCGTGTCGAGGTAGACGGTGAATGTCTTCATATGCTCCTCCTGAAATCGAGTGGCTTCTGGATGCGGCAGGATAGGCGAAATGTGCCGGACGTCAAGGTCGCGGAAGAGGCAATCCCTCGCCCGGCAGATTGACTGGAGAGGGTGGTTGTGTAGATTTAACCCAAGTGCGAAAATGAGAGGACTTACCGTTCGTCAGTTCCGGATGGAGGATACCGACGGCCTCCTGGCCCTCTGGGACAAGTGTGGCATCACGCGATGGGAGCCCAACCCACGACAGACGATTCAGAAGAAGATGAGTCACAGTCCGGATGGCTTCCTCGTCGGGTTGCGAGATGAGGAACTGGTAGCGTCCGTCCTGGTAGGCTATGACGGCCTGCGGGGCTGGATGTACCGCCTGGCCGTTGCGCCTTCCTCAAGGCGTCAGGGAATCGGCCGCGCGATGGTCGATAGTGCCGAGAACTGGCTTCGCGGATTGGGTTGCGTCCGAGCCAAGCTCCAGGTGGAGGAAAGGGCCAGAGAGGCGGTGGGGTTTTACGAGCGTGTCGGCTACGAGGTGCAGCAGCACGTGAGCATGTCGCGTTGGCTCGTTCCCGCGGACGCTTGACTCAATTGAGGGCAATCTTAATATCTATGCGTTGCTGTACGCGCCCGTAGCTCAACTGGATAGAGTGACGGACTACGAATCCGTAGGTTGCGTGTTCAAGTCACGCCGGGCGCGCTTGGTCGGAGACACTGAAGACGATAGGTGGATGGGGTTCGCGTTGTGTCAAGCTCAAGCGGCTTCCGGCGAGGGTGAGGTACCGGTGGGCTGTGTTGTCGTGCATCAAGGGCGCATAATCGGGCGAGGGCACAACAGGACGGAGTCCCTGCAGGACCCGACCGCCCACGCCGAGGTCATCGCGCTCAGTGCGGCTGCCTCGACCATCGGCAACTGGCGACTCACCGGGGCGACCGTCTATGTGACCGTGGAACCGTGCATGATGTGTTGCGGGGCCCTCGTTCTCGCCAGGCCTGACCGCGTCGTATTCGGTGTGAGCGACCCGAAGTTCGGGTGTCTAGGATCATGCTACGACGTGATGGCGGACAACCGATTCAACCACCGTTTCGTCGTAACTGGTGGCGTGCGTGCCGAGGATTCGAAGCAGCTGCTCACGGAGTTCTTCCGCGGGCGGCGAAGCGCACCCGCCAAGCAGTATTGCGTACGGAGAGATGGCCGAGTGGACGAAGGCGCGTGACTCGAAATCACGTATACCCGTAAGGGTATCGGGGGTTCAAATCCCTCTCTCTCCGCTTGAATTCGACCGAGCAGGAGTCCGGAGAAGCTAGTACCCCGGAGGTTCAACTGAGACAGCTGGGACGTTTGAGACTGGTCGTGGCCGTGCTCTGCCTGGTTTGTGCGGCGGCAGGTCTGCAGGCTGGGCAACTGAGGCTTTCCAAGGCCTCCGGGCGCCATGCGCCCGGAGGTGCGGAACAGGCAAGCAGGTTCATCCGCAACTACACTAAGCTTCAGTCCGACCTCGCACCTTTTGAGAGATTCAGATTCTACCCGACAGACTCGGACAAGCGGCGCATTAGACGTCTGCAACAGGGCGAATCGGATACGGTTCGCGTGCTATGCCTGAGGGTGGAGTTCGTCGAGGATTCCACCGAACTGACAACGGGTAACGGCAAGATGGACACGTTGGGTTTCCTGGAGCCGGACTCAGGCCTGTTCTATGACCCGCCTCATTTCAAGCTCTATTTCGAGCGCCAGATGGAGGGGCTCCGGAACTACTACCTTGCCCAGTCCCTCGGCCGCTTGGTCGTGGACTACACCGTCATGCCCGAAGGCGAGAAGGAATCCTACCAGTTGCCGCGCCAGATGCAGTTCTACGGTGATTCGACCTCCTGGGAGGCGGTGGAGATAGGGCTTGTGCGGTTGATGCGGGATGCGTTCAAGATCGCGGACCTTGATTCCGCCATAAGTTTCGCTGACTACGATGAGTTCATCGTCTTCCATGCCGGGTCAGGTCTCCAGGCAGACTTCGGACTTCGAGGTGACAGCCCGTTCGATCTCCTGGCAGGTGAGATACCGCCCGGGGCGCTGGAAGCTTATCTGGGTGAACCCTTCATCAAGGTCGACGAAGGCGCTACCCGCATCGAGCAGGGCACCGTACTCCCCGAGATGATGAGACAGGACACGATGTTCCAGGACCAGACCAACATCCTCGGGATGGTCGGCCTGTCCGGGACGCTGTGCCACGAGTTCGCCCATCTTCTCGGAGCGTACGACCTCTACGATGTGACCGGCGTGACAATGGGCTGCGGTGCCTGGAGCCTGATGGGCTACGGAGGATGGTTGGGTGACTACAGCGCGGGTGCGCCACCCGGGGTGATTCCCGGTTTCCTCGACGCGTACCACCGCGTCGCACTGGGACTGGTCGATACCGTCCAGGTGAACGTGCCGCGCGAGTCGATACCGGTCTATGCCGCCGAGGTGGATACGAGTCTTTTCCATGAGCGGGGCGATTCGCTCCGGCCGACCGTCATCGCTGTCCCGATTACCGCCGACGAGTACTTCCTCATTGAGAATCGTCAGGTTGACGTGCGCAAGCCGGATACGATCGTGGTGGACGTCGAGGACGGCGTGCTCGTGGGGGTCGAGGACAACGAGTACGACTTCTTCCTGCCGGGTTCGGGCGTTCTCGTCTGGCACATCGACCAGACGGTGATAGCGGACTACGGACCGTACAACGCCATAAACATCGACGCGGCACGCAAGGGCGTGGACCTGGAAGAGGCTGACGGCGTCCAGGATTTCGATGTTCCGTACTGGGAGTCCTGGGCCCCCGATTACGAGATCTACGGGTCTCCGAATGACCCTTTCCGCAAGGGTGGCTACAACGATTCCTTCACCGCCGAGACCGACCCCAGCAGCGATGGCTACATGGGGAAGAGCTTCATGCGGGTCTCTCTGCTCGGAGAGGAAGACACGCTCGACCGGTTGAAGGATACGCTCATCTACGTGAACGTTGGCTGGGACCTCTACCAGGAGGGCTTCCCGGTCAGCTACGAGGGCCGGTCGGTACCCTTCCTTTCCGCGTTCGCGGCGGATCTTGACGGCAATGACAGCCTCGAGCTTGTGGTTCTCGATACGATGGGCCGCATCAGTGCCTGGCGCGAGGACGGCACGGGCTACCGGTACCAGACCAACGGTGCTTTCGCCGAACTTACCACGTCGAGTCACAGTGACGTCGCTATCGGGGACGTCGGGGGCGACGACATGCTCGAGGTGGTCGCCGGAGGGAGCGACGGGACGGTTCGGCTCTACAACAGCGACGGCACGAGCCGGGGCATCTACCGGACGGGAGACAGAGTGCTTGCCGCGCCGGTCCTTGCGGACCTCGACGGGGACGGGAAGAAGGATGTTATCGTCGGTTCGACCGACATGCAGTTGCACGCCTTCACAGGTGACTTCGACACCCTGCCCGGTTTCCCGGTTTTTGTGGGCGCAGAGATTCGGGCGGCGGTCGCGGTCACCGATACCGTCAGGCCCGATGTAGTCCTCCTGACCGGTGACGGACGTCTGTTGCTGGTACAGGGCGATGGGAGCATAGCCGAGGGGTTCCCGGTCGTGCTCAGCAACGTACCCTACTACAATGTCTCCCAGCCTCTGGTCGGCGATTTCGACCGGGACGGTGATCGTGAGATTGCCGTCGTAGCCGGGTCCGAGTTCGACAACCGGCTGTTCATCGTTGGTCTGGACGGGGATATCGAGTACCAGTCCACCGAGATTGTCCGCCAGCCGTTCGCCGGCGTTGCGGCGGCGGCCGACATCAGCGCTGACGGGTATCCCGATGTCCTGCTTGCGTCCATGAACGACCTGCTCGCTTTCAATCGCAACGCGACACTGGTAGCGAACTACCCGTTCAAGCAGGAGTCTACTTACGTCACCTCGGAACTTGCCGGGAACTGGATCATCTTCTACGAGGCCTACTTCCAGTACACCTCGTCGCCTGTTGTCGCCGACCTCGACGGGGATTCTTCGTTGGACATCGCAATCGGGTCACCCCAGTACGGCGTGCTCGGGGTTGACTCGCGTCACGGACGACCGGTGCGGTACTCACCGTTGATGACCACTGCGCCGGTCAGCGCCGTGCCGCTTGTGGTCGACCTCGACAGAGATGGAGACGTGGAGCTGGTCGCGGGCAGCGAGGACGGTGTGTTCCATGTCTGGGACCTTGAAGGCGCGAGCGACATGATCGCGTGGGGCTGTGCATACCATGATCCATGCCATACCGGGTTGATCCTGGATTCCGAGCTGCCGATTATGCCTGACCCTCCCGCCGCCATTGTCGGCTCGTTTTTCGTCTACCCGAATCCCGCCGAGGACAAGGTAACGGTGCGTTACCGTCTCGGTGAGAGCCCGGTTTCCGCCCGTGTGTTGCTGCTCGACATGGCCGGGGAGCCGGTCGGAACTCCGGTGGATGGACCGGCGCTGCCAGTGACCGACAACGAGTTCGAAATGGACCTGTCCGATACGGACCCGGGGCTCTACGTTGTTCGTCTCGCTGTCGATGACGGCATGCGAACCGATGTGCGTTTCGCGAAGCTGGCCATAGTCCGTTGAGCCGAACCGTATCGGCCGTCGCGCTCGTTCTGGTTGCTGTCCTGGCCAGTGGGACTCAAGACAGGACTCCTGCGGAGTTGCTGCGTCTTCGTTCGGTTCGCAACCCCAGGCCGCTCCCGTCGGGCATCCGACCGGCCTATTCCGCGGTTTCCGCTCCGGGCTTGCCCTGCTTCCCCTCGGACAGCGTGATCAGGAGTGACTTCCCGTGCAACGACGATGTGACCGGCGGCTGCTCGCAGCGCGGGCCGTCGATTTCAGCCGGCCCAGGTGGTTCTTTCGTTGTTTCCTGGTACGAGTTCCGTGACGGGGATGCCGATGCCTGGTACCAGCGTTTCGATTCGTCCGGGATGCCGATGGGCTCGAACCAGCGACTGAACTCCGACAGCTCGATGGGCTGGCAGGGAGACCCGGCGAGTTCGATGGGTCCCGGGGGCGAGTTCCTCTTCACGTGGGAAGACCGACGGGAGATCGGGAATTCCGACGTCTACTGCCAGCGTTTCGACGCCTCCGGCCGACCTCTCGGGACCAACTTCCGGGTGAGCGACTCCGGCGTATCCGGTGACCAGAGCATCTCTGATGCAGCCACCGGCGGAACCGGTATCACCCTCGCCACCTGGGACGACCGGCGATTCGGCATCACCGGCGACATCTTCGCGCAGTTCCTGAACCCCGACGGGTCGCCGATGGACACCAACTTCCGGGTGAACGACGACCAGGTCGGTTACGCAAACCAGTACGAACCGGCGGCGAGTACTGATGACACCGGTCGTTTCGTCGTTGCGTGGATGGACGGCCGGGGGTTGAATCCTTACGACTGGAACGTTTTCTGTCAGCGGTTCCATCCTGACGGGAGCAGGGCAGGCAGCAACATCCAGGTGACCACCAACGACAGCATCCAATGGGCACCCGGGGTAGGGATGAGCGCCTCTGGAGGTTTCGCGGTTTGCTGGGACGACCACCGTGAGGGGGAACAGACCGACGTTCATGTTCGGGTCTATGACGTTGCCGGGCAGCCCCGGGGTACAGCGTTCCGGGTCAACGACGAGGTTCAGGGTGACCAGTATGCGGCCTCCGCGGCCGGCAACGAGTCTGGCGAGTTCATCGTTGTCTGGTCGGATAGACGACACGGCAACACCGACGTGTACGCTCAGAGGCTCAGCTCGGACGGGAGTCCGCTGGGCGGCAACTTCCTGGTCAACGATGACGGGGGAGCCAAGGACCAGGCTTATCCGGACGCGGCCGCGCTTCCCGATGGCGGGTGGGTGGTCATATGGGTGGACAGCCGTATGGGCGACCAGGACATCTACGGACAGCGGCTGGAGCGCAGCGGCTTACCGGTCGGCGCCAACTTCCGTGTCAACGACGATACGGCGAGTTCGTTGCAGCGGGTTTCATCAATGGCAATGGATGACCGCGGCCGGATACTCGTTGCGTGGGAGGATGAGCGCTCGGGAGGCACCGACATCTATCGTTGCCTACTTGACGAAACGGGCGGGGCGCTTGGTTCCAACCTCCGTCTCAATGACGACCCGGGCGAGTCACCTCAGTACTACGCGGCGGCCGCAGCGGGCAAGAACAGGTCTCTGGTCACCTGGACCGACGGAAGGAGCGGCTACGACACGTACGGTCAGTTCCTGGATGGCTCGGGCCAGCCGGTCGGCTCGAACGTGAGGATAAACTCCGACCCGGGAGATGCTCACCAGTGGTATTCGTACTGCGCGATGGACACCAGCGACAGGGCTGTGGTAATCTGGATGGACACGCGTGAGACTGACGGGTACCGGGTTTTCTGCAGGCGCTATGCCCCGGACGGCACCCCGGTCGGTTCGGAGTTCCCGGTGAGTGATGACAGCGCCAACCAGTACTACGCGAGCTGCGACATGTCGGCAGACGGACGGTTCGTTGTCGCCTGGATGGACTACCGGTCGGGGAATTCCGACATCTACTGTCAGGCCTTCAGGGCCGATGGTTCGCGCGTCGGAGAGAACGTCAGGGTCGATGCGGACACGGGGTCGTCCTACCAGGGCTACCCGGCTTGTGCCATGGCGGACGACGGCAGTTTCGCCGTGGCGTGGGAGGAAACGAGGAACGACCGGTACGACGTCTACCTGCAGTGGTTTGACTCATCAGCCGTGCCGGTGGGCGGCAACTCGAGAGTGAACGACGGCGGCGGGGAGGGGGACTGCTACTCACCGACGTGCGCTTTCGACCGCCAGGGGAGACTTGCGGTTGTCTTCAACGACGAGAGAACCCTGCCGGGCAGCCCGCAGATCTTCTGCCAGCGTTTCAGGAGTGACCGGACACCAGTCAGCGGCAACCAGATGGTCAGCGAACCCAGCCTCTTCCCGAAGAACCACCACTGGACCGTCGGGCAGAGCGTTGCCGTGAGTGATGCGGTGGTTGCCTGTGCGTGGACCGATAACAGGCGACACCGGGGTTGGGACATCTTTGCCAAGCTGATGGACTGGGAGCTTGTCGGTATTGCCGGAAGGCGGCCTGTCATGCCTGACAACGCCGTTCGCCTGGTGCCAAGCGTAGCCGCAGCTGGCCGCTTTCGCCTGACAGGTCTAGCGGTTGGGTCAGGCGCGCAGGTGAGCATCTACGATGCGAGTGGTCGTCGCCTGGAGGACATCAGCCTGGGGTGCGGAGAAGGTGCACTGCGGCTTGAAAAACTGGGGCCCGGGGTCTACTACGCCGTGGTGAGGGGAGAGGACGTGGATTTCAAGCAGAAGCTGGTCGTGGGAGAATAGAGTTGGAGGACGCGTGTTGAGAGCAGTAATGGCGATTGTCCTGTTTTCGGGCCTGATGATGGCCGATGGTTCTTCTACCGCTGCGAATCGCGGTCTGGCGACGCTGGCTTCGGCAGCGCTGCCGGGGTCCGGTCAGATGATGCTGGGCAGTCGAGGCAGGGGAGAGGCCCTCATGTGGCTTGACGGTGCCATCATTGCCCTGTGGGCCGGCACCTCGTGGTACAGCTCAGCGCGGGAGCAGGATGCACGGCTGATTGCCGCGCGCGAGGCAGGGGCCGACCTTTCGATTGCCGATGAGGACTACTACAAGTCACTCGAACGCTACGACAACGTTGAGGAGTACTACGAGGACCTCAGGCGTGAGGCCCGTGACCGCTACCCGGATGACCCGGAGGCGAGGCGTGAGTATCTCGAGAGTCGGAAGTACGCGGCTTCGGCCGAGTGGAACTGGAGCAACGACTCGGCACGGTTCGACTACTGGGGGGTGCGCCGGTCGGCTAGGTCGGCAGCGTTGACCGCCGGATTCGCCGCCGGCGGTTTGCTGCTGAACCGCATCGTGAGCGTGGTCGACTGCATTTTCTTCGCCGGGAGCTCACCGGCCGAGCGGCGCGTCGAGGTCGGCACAGGGCAGGGACTGGCCAGCGTCGAGGTCCGCTACCGGTTCTGAATCGGTTCCGGCAGATGCCGGAGTTCCAGCAGACTGACTACCTGGTTGTCGGTTCGGGCATTGCCGGATTGTGGTACGCACTGCGTGTTTCGAGCCACGGGTCCGTTCTCGTAATCACCAAGAAGAACGACGCCGAGTCGGCCACCAATTACGCGCAGGGCGGTATTGCCGCCGCTGTGGCCGAGGACGATTCACCGGAGCGGCATGCGAATGATACTACCATCGCGGGGATGGGACTCGCACATCCGGACGTCGTCAAGATGGTGACGGAGAGCGGGCCGGGACTGGTCCGCGAGTTGTACGAGATAGGGGTTCACTTCTCGACGTATCTCGATGCGAAGGGACGTCGTCGGTTTGACCTCGGTCGTGAGGGCGGTCACCACCGGCGCAGGATCCTCCACGCGGCGGATTACACCGGAATGGAAATCGAGCGGGGGTTACTTCAGGCCGTGAGGGCGACCGGGAGGGTTCGTGTCTCGGAGGAACACTTTGCCGTCGACCTGCTTGTCGGCAGCGACGGTTGTTGCCTGGGGGCCGGAGTCCTGAACACGGTTAGTGGCGAACTGGGAGCAGTCCGGGCCCGCGCAACCATGCTCGCGACCGGCGGCGTTGGCCAGGCATACCTTCATACCACCAATCCGCAGATCGCGACTGGAGACGGCATAGCGATGGGGTTCCGGGCCGGTGCCCGGGTGGCGAATATGGAGTTCGTCCAGTTCCACCCGACATCGCTCTACGGCTCGGACGTGGGGGGCAGGGCGTTCCTGGTCACTGAGGCCCTGCGAGGAGAAGGGGCGTTGCTGAGGACCAGCGATGGGCAACCGTTCATGGGCAAGTACCATCCGGACGGCGCGTTGGCGCCGCGAGATGTTGTCGCCCGCTCGGCACATGCCGAGATGCGCGCGAGAGGGGATGAGTACGTGCTGCTGGACGCAACTCACCTGCCGCCTTCACGATTGAGAGAGCGATTCCCGAACGTCTACCGCAACTGCCTCGAGCACGGCATCGACATGACCTGCCAGCCCATCCCGGTCGTTCCAGCGGCGCACTATGCCTGCGGCGGCCTGCAAGTGAACGACTGGGGGGAAACGTCGCTGCCCGGTCTCTTCGCGGCAGGGGAATGCGCCTGCAGCGGCCTGCACGGTGCCAACAGGCTGGCATCCAACTCCCTGCTCGAGGCGCTGGTATTCGCTGACCGGGCGGCCCGGCGAGCCGCGGTCGTGCGACGAACTGCGGCTTGTGGCAGCGAATGCGGTTCAGCCGGTCGTCCGGTGTCCGGGTCGGAGGCCACCGCGGTCGAGGAGGTCAGACGGGCCGTTCGTGAGTTGATGTGGCATGAGGCCGGGATAGTCAGGCGCGATACGGGTCTCCGCAAGGCGGCGGAACGCCTCGGAGAGCTGGAGAACCGATTCCTGGCAGCACCCGACCATGGGTCGGTCCAGTGGCTGGAGACGAGGAATACCCTGACCGTTGCCCGTCTGGTCGTGGCCTGTGCCCGTCGGCGGCCCGAGTCCCGGGGTCTGCACTACAACGAGGACCATCCGGTACTCAACGAGAGCCTTGTGCACGATACCGTCCTCACGCAAGATGAGATGGACGATGGGTCAGAGCAGGACTGATAGCCGGACCCTTCTGGACGGTTTCGAAAACTACCTGCTCGTCGAACGGAGCCTGTCGAGGAAGACGGTCGAGGCCTATCGTTGTGATGTGAACCAGTTCCTGGACACGCTCCCTCGGGAAAGACCGTTGTCCGGCGCGCTCGATGCCGCTTCAATCCGGGCGTTCCTCCGGTTGGTCTCGCGGCTGGGACTGGTTCGTACGACAGCGGCGCGCAAACTCACCGCGGTTCGCATTCTCTGTCGGTACCTCTGTATGGAGGGAATACTGCAGGCAGACCCGTCGGTGAACGTCAAGCTACCCCGTCGTCGTCGGGTGCTTCCCAAGGTGCTGTCGTCTTCCCAGGTAGAGAGGCTCATGGAGGCCGCGGTGCAGGTCCCTGACCGTTTCTGGGGTCTCCGCGCCCGGGCGATGCTGGAGATGCTCTACGGGTGCGGATTGCGGGTTGCGGAGTTGAAGGGTCTCAGGCGTGATGACGTGTCGCTGGGAGACCGGTTCGTTCGGGTGATGGGCAAGCGGAGCAAGGAACGGGTTGTACCCCTCGGCGAGTTTGCCCGGGACGCGGTGCAGGACTACCTGACGCAGGGCCGTCCCCACTTCGCCGGCAAGCGGGCTAGTCCATACCTGTTTCTCAACCGGCGCGGTACCGGGCTGTCACGGATGGGCATATGGAAGATCGTCCGCCAGTGTCTCGACCTGTCCGGGATGGGCCGACAGGTCACGCCCCACACCCTGCGGCACAGCTTCGCGACCCACCTTCTTGAAGGGGGCGCCGACCTGCGTGTGGTGCAGGAGTTGCTGGGTCACGCGGACATCGGGACGACCCAAGTCTACGTCCACATTGACCGGGAGTACTTGAGGGAGGTCTACAAGACCTTCCACCCCCGCGGCTAGACGACTGCGACGCCGAACGTTCCCCGGACTACCTTGCCGATGACCCGCGCGCCGTGGATGGAACTCGCTACGGCGTCGGCCTGAAGCCTGCCAGCAACGAGCACCATCCCGATGCCCATGTTGAAGGTACGGTACATCTCTTCGTCCGGGACGCCCCCCTTCTCCTGGATGAGACGGAAGATGCGCTTGGGCCGCCAGGAGTTCCGGTGGATGACGGCCGAGCACTCACGCGGAAGGATGCGGCCGACGTTGTCGTAGAAGCCGCCTCCGGTGATGTGGGCGATTGCCTTGAGGCGGCGGAGCAGGGGGTAGACAGGCTTGAAGTAGGAACGGTGAGTCGCAAGCAACTCCAGGCCGAGGGGACGCGCGATACCTTTCACTCGCGACTTGACGGTGTACCCTGCCCTGGCGAACAGCACCTTACGTGCGAGTGAGAACCCGTTGGTGTGGAGACCGGATGAAGGCAGACCGACCAGGAGATCACCCGGGCGGATACGGGACGGGTCGAGAACGCGGGACCTCTCCACGATGCCGACGATGAAGCCGACCAGGTCGTACTCGCCCGGTTTGAACCAGCCCGGCATCGTGGCGGTCTCGCCGCCGACTAGGGAGCACTGGTGACTTCGACAGGCGCGCGCCAGTCCGCGGACGACCTCGACCAGAACCCCGGGAGGCGTCTTGGACTCGGCATAGTAGTCCAGGAAGAAGAGAGGCCGGGCCCCAAGACAGAGGATGTCGTTGACGCAATGGTTGACCAGGTCGGCACCTACCGTGTCATGCTTGCCGACAAGCTGCGCAACGGTCAGCTTGGTGCCGACGCCGTCACAGGATGCCACAAGCAAGGGGTGCTTCATCCTGGGCATGCGGAAGAGAGAGCCGAACTGGCCGATGTCAGACACGACTTGAGGCGTGAACGTGGAACGTGCCATTCGACCGATCGAGCGCAGGGAGCGGTTGTAGGCGTCTATGTCGACGCCCGCGTCGCGGTATTTCACGCTCAACAGTATTGCGCTGCCTGCAGCCTGTCAAGATGCCCTGCGCGGGCGTTCCACTCCTTGGCTCCTTGACTTGATGGGCGGTTCCACTAAGATTCCCGTCGCTCTTACCATTCAGGAGGACAACGTGAAAGAGTACGGCGCTGACAACATCAGGAACCTCGGGCTGTTCGGCCACGGCGACGCGGGCAAGACGTCCATATGCGAGTCCCTGGTATTCTCCATGGGCCAGAACAACCGGGTCGGATCGGTCGACGACGGTTCCTCGGTCATGGACTACGACGAAGATGAGGTGAGTCGGAAGGTCGGGATCAACCTGGCGCTCGCTCACGGGGAACACAGGGGCGTACTCATAAACCTAGTCGACGTACCGGGTTACGCCGACTTCTTCGGCAACGTGGTTTCAGGTGTGCGCGCAGTCGACAACGGGGTTGTGGTGGTCGATGCTTCCTCCGGCATAGAGGTGGGATCGGAGATGGCCTGGCGGCGACTCGATGAGGCGAAGCTGGCCCGCGTTCTGGTCGTCAACAAACTGCACAGGGAGAACACCGATTTCTACGCCACGGTCGAGGAGGCGCGCAAGAGCTTCGGCACCTCGGTGACGCCGCTGTACCTCCCCATAGGCAAGGAGGCCGGTTTCTCGGGGGTCGTGGACCTTCTGAGCGACAAGGCCTACAAGTACGAGGATGGCAAGAGAAGCGAGATGCCGGTGCCGGAGGACATGGCCGATCGCATTTCGCAGTGGAAGGAACGTCTCGTCGAGGCCGCGGCTGATGCGGACGAGACGTTGATGGAGAAGTTCCTCGAGGGCAAGGAGATCGCACCGGAGGAGATGCGTGCGGGAGTGCGCAACGGTATCAAGGCTGGCGTTGTGTATCCAGCACTCTGTACGGACGCGATTTCCAGGGTAGGTGTCGACCTGCTGCTCGACCTGGCCGTGGATGTCCTGCCCGGCCCGATCGAACCGGCAGCGCTGGAGGCAACCAAACCCGATGGTGACGACAAAGTGACGGTCGAGCGTTCGCCCGACGGCCAGACATGCGCCCTGGTATTCAAGACGGTCTCCGAGTCGCACGTCGGCGAGATGAACTACGTCCGGGTCTTCGGCGGCCGGCTTGAGACGGGCATGACCGTAGTCAACGGCACGACCGGGCGCGAGGAGAAGGTGAACCAGATGTACGTCGTGAAGGGGCGCGACCGAACCGAGGTGAATCGCCTCGGAACCGGGATGATCGGCGCCCTCGTGAAGCTGAAGGAGACTCACACCGGCGACACGCTCGCGGACAAGAAGCAACCGGTGCGCCTTCCGGCACTCGACTTCCCGAAGCCATCGATATCGGTCGCCATCGTTCCCCAGAGCAAGGGTGACGAGGCACGCGTTTCCAATGGACTCGCGAAGCTGCGCGAGGAAGACCCAACCTTCGCCTTCGAGTTCAACGCCGAACTCGGACAACAACTCATCAGCGGCCTAGGCGAGATGCACCTCGACGTGCTGGTCGGCAGGCTGAAGCGACGCTTCGACGTGTCGGTCGAGCTGATCAAGCCGCGCATCGCCTATCGCGAGACAATCACACGCAAGGCCGAAGCCCAGGGCCGGCACAAGAAGCAGACCGGCGGCCGCGGTCAGTTCGGAGACGTGTACCTGCGAATCGAGCCGATGCCGCGCGGCGGCGAGTTCGAGTTCGTCGACCAGATCAAGGGCGGGGCGATACCCTCCAAGTTCATCCCCTCGGTCGAGAAGGGCGTCCGTGAGATAATGGGCAAGGGGCTTCTCGCCGGCTACCGGATGGTCGACGTCAGGGCGACGGTCTACGACGGCTCGTTCCACGATGTCGATTCATCCGATATCGCCTTCAAGCTGGCGGCCGTTCTTGCGTTCAAGAACTGCGCCGAGAAGGCGAACGTCGTGCTGCTTGAACCGATCGTCGACGTGGAGATCACCGTTCCCGACAACTACACCGGTGACGTGATGGGCGACCTGAACTCACGGCGCGGACGGATAATGGGGATGGAGGCGCAGGGGAACCTCCAGGTCATCAAGGCGCAGGCGCCCCAGGCGGAGCTGTACAAGTACTCCAACAGCCTTCGGTCGATGACCCAGGGCCGCGGTTTCTTCCAGCTGGAGTTCTCACACTACGAGGAAGTGCCGCGCGAGATATCGGCCAAGGTCATAGAGGAAGCGAAACGGGCCAAGGAAGAGAAGTAGTCGGACTAGTCCCAGGTCCGGTCCCGCCCCAGCAGAGCAGCCAACCCGACCCCCGCGAACAGACACAGCAGCGGTTCGATCGGAGCACGGAACCGTGCCTCTCCGACCGGGCCGGCGAGGAGGGTGAAGTAGAGGACGGGCAGGAGCAGCCAGGCGAAGCCTGACGAACCTCTCCGAACGAGCCCGACAAGCCCGAAGGCCAGCAGCAACAGCAGGTGCAGCGAGGCGACACCCAGGACCACGGTCGCGAAGACCGGCAGGTGAGCGAGGCGTTCCTGCCATAGCAGGAGGGCGGCTTCGCGGAGGCGGCCCCGGCTCAGCAGTGCCAGCGTGCGCTGCATCACCCTCGGGGGACCCACGTCTGCCCCGGCATGGACCAGCAGCGGTTGAATCCCGACCGGCGTCACGAAGCAGGACACGAAGCCGAGGGCCTGCACCTTGAGTGCGGTCACAGGGTCTGATCTCACCCAGCGCCACGCTACCGGCGTGACCGCCGACCAGAACCGGGCTTCGTCGTCGACATTCAACGGGCCGTGTTGCTCCTGAGCCTCGGCCCTCATGATGTCACGGGCCTGCGCAATACTCACGTTCTTCTTCGCGGCGACGACAGTGGCCGCGTTGTACAGGTAGAGGTTGTGCTCCGCGGCGGTTGAGACGGTGAGGCG
>Ga0272441_10007386_pt1 | contig 17894 bp, 20 predicted proteins | sample SSMProp6N_FD_193582 | JGI IMG/M metagenome (GOLD analysis project Ga0272441, IMG submission 193582) | Marine sediment archaeal communities from Little Sippewissett salt marsh, Falmouth, MA, United States - SSM-Prop-6N | ecosystem: Environmental > Aquatic > Marine > Wetlands > Sediment ... | reverse complement strand
TTCAGGATTTTTTTATTCGAAGGTTCAAGATGCTTCCCGTAAGTAATAGTACCTGGGTTTGGCCCTGCGAGGGTTTGCTTTGTGATGAAGGAAAAGTCCATGAATTTAGAACCTCAAAAGTTAAAAGTGATATACGCACTATTGAGACAATTTTTGGAGTATCCAAGGGAGACATTCCATCTGCTTATAGTTTTACAAACGTTTTTTTGCATAACAAAAATTACCATCGGATACATGCTCCCGTAAGCGGCACTATTACCAGAATTCAGCATATACCGGGAGACCTCATAGTATTACGGCCATGGATATATAAACAAAATCCATCCTTACCCGCATTCAGGAATGAACGCTATAATATTGATATTACTGATAATAAAGGGAGAATCTGGTACCTATCTGTTGTTGGAGGCCCCGGGGTTGGCAGCATAAAACTTCCTAAATCTATAACTTTGGACGGTTTTGTTGAAAAACTTGATGAATTGGCTCTGTTTTATCTGGGTTCCACCTGTTGTATGGCTGCTCCCGAACACCCAAAGTATCACCACAAAAACACCTTTGTAGAAGTAGGTGCAAGCTATTGATTAATTGATATTCCCAGTTAAGGTTTTTGGTACATTAAGGTTTATCCTGAATTTTTCATTTATTTTCTTAATAAAAAAAGCGGCCAGCAAAGGAGATTCCAATTCCATATTCTGATGAATAAAAAAATGGATGTTAGTAAGCCCCAAAGTATGCCAATGCCTTAGGCGTTCTACCCATTCCTCAAGACGGTCATAATCACTTTTATGATTAGCACCAACAAAACGAACAAAGGCCTCGTTATTGGTGAGTCGCATATGCATAATATCTCTTCGTCCTGCCGTGTCTACCAGAATATTAGCAATATTCTTTTCTTCCAGTAAATTGTAAAGCTCGTTGGCTACATACTCATCATTAAACCAATCAGTATGCCTGAATTCCAAGGCAAGAGGAAACTCTTTTGGCCAGTAATCCACCAATCGAACTACCCTATCCCAGTTTTTCGGGCCGAAGTTTGGATGCATTTGCAAAAAAATGGTTCCCAATTTATCTTCGAAACCTGCAGTGGCCAAAAGGAAGTTTTCAAGTGCAGGATACGCCATATCGTTTAAGCGTCTCAGATGACTCACATTTTGAACCACCTTGGGAAAAAATTTAAATGTATCAGGGACCATATGATACCAGTCATTATATTGTTTAACGGGAAAGATGCGGTAAAAGGTGGCATTGAGTTCTATACAATTAAATTGACTGCTGTAATATGGTAATTCTTCCTTTGTCCCACGGGGATAAAAATTTTTAAGTTCCTGCCGATTCCACTTGGCGCATCCTACAAATATTTTTAACGGGTCTTTACCGGCACCAGACTGTAATACATCTGCTAGGTTAGGATGGTCCTCAGGAAGGGATAAATCTATAAGATCCGGGCGGTCTACCTTACCAAATTTCATGCTGCATCCTATTACTTTTAAACGATGATGAAATTACATATAATTCATAATACTTTTGTAAACGAACTTATGCAAATAGGCTATTGCATTATTTTCATTGAAATTCCACCTGTTCATAAACCAGTTAACAACTAATTACTTTCCGGGCTTAGCATAGGTGGCGTATTTTCTAATTTTATAGAAACTCCTACAGATGAACCAAAGATCTGCTGACCTCCTAAGCCTAAGGCCGGAGATTCCCAATGCCAAAATAACCCCTTACATGAGTAAAGACTAGCAATTCCAGAACAGTACGCTACGTCCTATAATCAAATTTCAGAACCCATTATTAATCGAAGCATTTAAGAACTACATTATTAAACATAAGAATGCGTTTAATCAATTGAACATTGAAAAACGATTAGATTATATAGAAAATGCTATTCAAAAGGATATCAAATTCCGAAACTCACTGAAGGGTATGATAATAGGGCAGTTTACCGTTGAAGAATATATGGCCTATATTCAAAACTCTTCTACACTGAACAAACGGATGATGAATATCGTAGTTGAGCGCCTAAAAGACCAGGTACAAGCTTTCGAAATTACAGTATTAGTTTAGGAGGGATTCTCCATTGAGATTAGTTGTCAGGATTTCACTCATTAGATTAAAATAGGGTCTGATTTCTTTAAAGGATTTATTTACTTCTACAATAAAATCCTTATTCAAAACTTCTTTATCTGTAAAATTTCGCACAAAAATAAACGCTTTTTTCCTGATCAGATCAATATTAGGATCGTCCTTACTAAATCCTTTAGGAGCTGTTTTAACTTCGTCACCAACCAGTTCTCCCCAAGTATTCTTAAAGGAAGGCTTATTAATTAATTCTCTTAAAGCTGTTGCATCAAGCTCCAGTTCCTTGCGAATACGTAAAAGATCTTCCTTATTTGGTTCCCAAAAACCGGCAGCCATAAATGATCCTCCAGGTCGGATCTGTAAATAATATCCCCCTCTAAGCTTTGCGCCTGCCCTTGAAAAGGAACCCGCAAAATGAGATTTATACGGCGTTTTATCTTTGGAAAATCTTACATCTCTGTAAATTCGAAACATTTTTAGTTTTTCAATTTCATCATGCTCTTTCATCTTATCCATCAGACTGTTGTAAAATCTTTTTACACCAGTTTCCAAAGATTTGAATTCTGACTTATTCTGCTCAAACCATTCGCGATTATTGTTTATTTTTAGTTCGTTCAAAAAACGAAGCGTGTCTTTAGTAATTACTGTATCTGCCATTCGACTAAGCGGTATAAAATTTATGCTAAAGTTAACCATTTTGGGCTAGATGCTTTTTGAATATTGGTTAATTTTGATACTCAACTTTATACAATGGACAAGTCAATAATCGTAAAGAAAATTATAGAAAATAAAAAGCAGCCTAATCTCAGATTTCGGCTTAAACGAAAGGTGGAAGATTTTACAGACCTTCTATTCCTTACATTATTTGATATTGAAACTCCTGTTGAGACAAATATTGAATCTCTGGAAATTAAATTTGATGAGTTGATAAATCTGGCTTGTTGGGATGTTGAAAAACCCTGTACCAAAATATGGGGTAATTATTTGGAAAGACTTCCTATGGTCCTTGAAAAGCTAAATTTAGACGCAGAGGCCATAGCCAGCTGTGATCCGGCTTCCTTGTCTATTGAAGAAGTTTATATGGCTTATCCCGGATTTTATGCGATTGCTATCTATCGCCTGGCACATGAATTATATAACAAGGGTTTCCCTCTTGTTCCGAGATTAATGACAGAATATGCACACAGACAAACCGGGGTAGACATAAATCCAGGTGCTCAAATAGGAGAATCCTTTTTTATTGATCATGCAACCGGGGTTGTTATTGGGGAAACGGCAATAATTAAAAACAATGTAAAGATCTACCAGGGGGTAACACTAGGAGCGTTATATGTAGCTAAAAATCTGGAGAGGACCAAGCGCCATCCTACTATTGAGGATAATGTTACGATATATGCAAATGCCACTATTTTAGGTGGTAACACTATTATTGGTGAAAATTCAATAATTGGGGGCAATGCCTGGGTAACTTCATCTGTGGCTCCCAATTCTACAGTGTTTCATAGCGCTGAAATAAAAATAAAAACCTCGCCTAATGTCTCATAGTATTCTAGATCTCATAGGGAACACGCCTCTTGTGGCCTCAAGATCTTTAAATGTAAACCCCGGCGTTACTCTTCTGTTTAAAATGGAAGGGCATAATCCCGGAGGCAGCGTTAAGGACAGAGCCGCTTATAATATGATCAAAAGCGGGATAGAACGTGGAGAGATTAACGGCAACAGCAAATTAATTGAGGCAACCAGTGGGAATACAGGAATTGCTTTGGCTATGATTGCCGGTATATACAAGCTAAATATTGAATTGGTAATGCCCGAAAACTCAACTAAGGAAAGGGTGCAAACCATGCGTGCATATGGAGCAAAAGTTACATTAACCAATGCCGAGTTGGGGATAGAAGGCGCCCGGGATTATGCAGAGGCAAAGGTAATAGAAGATGGTTATCAAATGCTTAACCAATTTGCAAACGACGACAACTGGAAAGCGCATTACGCCACCACCGGCCCGGAAATATGGAGGGATACAGCAGGGAAAGTCACCCATTTTGTTTCCTCAATGGGAACAACCGGAACTATTATGGGGACGTCTTCCTATTTGAAAGAGCAAAACAAAAATGTGACCATTGTAGGTGTGCAACCCAAGGATGAATCCAAAATTCCAGGAATTAGAAAATGGCCCAAAGAATACCTTCCAAAGATTTTCAACCCTTCAAAAGTTGATCAGATAATGGAAGTAAGCGAAGATGAAGCCAGAATTATGTCTAAACGCTTAGCCAGGGAAGAAGGTATTTTCGCAGGAATGAGCAGTGGTGGGGCAACGGTAGCTGCTTTAAAACTTGCTGCGAGCCTTAAAAGCGGCCTTATTGTTTCCATTATTTGCGACCGGGGTGACCGCTATTTATCTTCAGATTTATTTGACTGATAAGAGGATAGAATTTCCTGAACCCCAGTACGATAAACCTCGAATTCATTTAAATTATTATGCTGCCCGCCTTTTATTGTAAAGAAGGTATTTTTATCGACTGAGACGGAATTAAAAAGGCGTAAGCCCGAATTATAGGGCACTACCCTATCTTCTGTGCCATGAAAAAATGCTATTGGACAGTTCACTTCTGAAATGTACTCATAAGTTTTTAACGGATATTTTAAAAACCATTGAACCGGTAAATACGGGAAACGGTTTTTTCCCAAATCCAAAAGACTGTAATAAGGTGTTTCCAGGATAAGGCGAAACGGGCTGTTTTGTGATGCTACCCAAGTTGCGATCCCAGTGCCCAGTGAACGACCATACAATGTAATTCCCGACTCATTATAATGTTTTAATGCGTACTCATAAAAAAGCTGTCCGTCACTAAAAAGTGCTTCTTCACTAAGCTTACCGGTGCTTTTTCCGTAGGTTCTGTAGTCCATAATGATTACATCATAATTTTTTTCAACTAAGAATAGTGCAATATTTCCCCAGCGTGTAAGATCACCGGCATTACCATGGTAATAGACAATAACTCCTTCAGGCTGCTCCTGTTTAAAATGTATGCCGTTTAAAACGGCACCATCATCAGCTGTTAAAAAGATCTCCTCAAAGGGCTGAGTGAAGGAATAAGTATAATCTGAGGGCAATGTGGAAGGTAAAAAGATAAGTTTTTCCTGAAGAAAATAGAGCATAGTAGATATAAGTAGATAAGCCGTCAATAAGAATAGAACAGCTTTTTTTAGTTTAACCATTTAAACTTTTAAATTATGTTTTACATGAATACTGGAACCTTTGAGATCAACCTTTGTTGGTCTTTTTGTTATGATTTCACTCAACATTTTGTGGTAAGATTCGAATGTATTCAAATCCTTGTGCCCTCCTCCAATCACCGTATATAAGGTTGTTGTAGTTGGCTTTATTTTGGATAGCTTAACACTGGTCTTGTAAGGAATCAACTTATCATCTGTGCCATGTATTATATGGATAGGGCAATTTACGTATTGCAGCCATTTATAGGTAGGCATTGGAAATTTAAGCAATATCGAAAGAGGCATAAAAGGAATGTATTTTTTGGCCACCTTGCTTAAACTGTAGTAGGGAGCATCCAGTATCAGCATTCTCGGATTGTTCATTGATGCTAGTTTGGCAGCAAAACCAGAGCCCAGAGACCGACCATAAAGTATGATATACTTTTCGTCTACGTTCTCCTTTATTTTATTGTAGATTACCTGCATATCCCGCTTAATAGCTTTCTGCGTGCGTCTGCCTGTGCTTTTACCAAAACCCCTGTAATCTACCATTAACACATCATAGCCATGCCTTGTAAAATCCACTGCAAACTTCCCCCATCCTTTTATGCTTTTGGAATTTCCTTTTAGATAGAATACAATCCCTTTAGGCTGCTGTGCTTTAAATCTAAGTCCATTTATTATTGCCCCATCCCTTGTTTCAACATTATATTCCTCTATTTCCTGGTGCTCATATTGAAACAGAAAATCTTTTGGAAGTTTTTCGGGTTTAAACATAAGGTAATCCTGAAGTAAATAAACGAGCGCACTAATTACGATATAGGCCAGAATCAACAAAACAACTATATAACCCCAATTTGGCATAGAATAACATTTGTTTCAATGTACAAAAAATTCTATTTACAGGATTTATTCAAATTCAAGCTTGTCCAATACCAGCCCAGAACCGGGAGCGATATATGAAATCTTTATATCTGTATCCTCCGTTAAGGATCTTTCAATTTCATCAAGGCTAAGAAGACCTCTGCCTAATTGGATTAACGCACCCATAATCATCCGAACCTGGTAACGCATAAATCCTTTACCGCAGATTCTTAGTACATAACTGCTCTTCGGAAAAAAACTGGCTTTAATTTCCGTATTCTTTATAATTTCACAATAAGAAAGTGTTCGTGTTACTTGTTTATTCTCGCCGGGTTTTGCTGTATAGGCCTTAAAATTGTGGGTCCCTTTATAAAGTATTGCAGCTTTTGTCATAATGTCTATGTCGAGATCCTCTAAAATGTTTGCCATAAATGGAGCACAAAAGGGATGGTTTTTTTCACCATAGGAAAAATAATAACAATATTCTTTCAATTTACTATCCTTAATTATATTAAAGTTTTTATCAACTTCATCTACTTTAATCACTTTAATATCAGATGGTAAGTTTTTATTAAATAATTTAACAAAATCTGATATATCTGAAATAGGTGTTTCTTCTATAATCAGTTCGAATGCTGCATCGAGCGCGGAAACTTTTGCATCTGTCCTCCCTGCACCTAAGATTTTAAGTTTCTGCTGGGGCAGAATATATTTAAGTGTTTTAAGAAGCATTCCCTCTATAGTTCTTTGCCCTGGCTGTTTTTGCCATCCACTATATCTAAAACCTAAAAATTGAACTCTTATTAAATAATAATGACGTCTTTTCATAAGTGTTAAGATAAATAATTGTACTGTTTAACGACAGGAATTTCGAAAACTTTGGACTTATTAGTGCAATGCTGTTACTCTACAGTTTTACCATATAGTATCCGACCTAAGTCTGAACTATACAGAATATATAAAGTCGGATTTACAATTTTTTGTATTTTGTATACTATAAACAAACTAAACTGAAACAAAATGAGTGAAAAATCAAACACAAAACCACCTGTCTGGTTTTGGATTGTGAGCATTGTCGCATTATTATGGAACCTTATGGGGGTTATGGCTTATCTTGGTCAGGCTTATATGACTGATGAAATGAAAGCCGGATACACCTCAGATCAATTAGCACTAATGGAGAGTACTCCGGCATGGGTTACGGCTGCATTCGCCATAGCTGTATGGGGAGGCCTTTTGGGATGTATTGTCCTTTTGCTAAGAAGAAAATTGGCAAAACCTGTACTGATGTTATCCCTTATTGGTATACTGGTACAAATGGCACATTCATTTTTCATGACTAATGCCGCAGAAATTTATGGCCCTGTACAAGGTGTAGTTACTCCAGTAATTGTAATTATTATAGGTATTGTCCTGGTACAATTCGCTCGCATTGCGGAGAAACGTAATTGGATTTCTTAGATAGACACTATTCCAACTAAAAAAGGCGCATATTTAAATATGCGCCTTTTATTGATTTATTCTCATCTTGTTTATTATTCGGGTCTTATGACAGATCCAGCAAAGTTTAGTTTTTCCGGGATATATACTTTGGGAGATCATCAGCCTAATCAAATGAAGTATTTAGAAAATGGAAACCTACATGGTTTTCGCAACAACTTTTTGAGGTTACTCAACATTGTTTGCGCTTCATCGAATTTTTTCAAATAAAGAATATAGGCTTGCGTTAAAAATGGCAACAAGGTTCCCCAAAGCCTTGCAACCTACTTATATGAATACAATTTTAAGATTTTTTTCCTGGAGAAAATGCATGGTACTATCCGTTGCAGTTATCGCAATTCTTATAGTTCTAAACTTTTATGGTTTGTATACCAATAAGTTTTATTTTTTCAAATTTGATAACTATATATTTCCATTGTTTACCGTTGTTCATTTTATCTTTCTATATGTCCTTTGGTTTAAAATAAAAGAGCAGGAATATACAGATCCACAAATGCGCAATTTGGAATATGCCATGTATGGAATTTTTCTTATTTACATGTTTAAAATTATGGATACGGTATATATATTGCTTAGTTATACCGAATACCAGGATCATATAATGCCAAATACATTTATACCGGTTGGCACAATTATCTTCTTTTTGCAGTTCTTTTTACTTTTCCTAACCATATTGACGTTTAAACATCGAATATTAATGGTGGGCCCATATAACTTTGATAACATTAATGAGAATATTGATTCTTGGCAATAACAATTTTCTATTATGTTATGGCAATGCAAAAGACCTTGGATGAATTTCTAAGGTCTTTTCATTTAAAACAATGAAACCTTAATACCATGTAATTCTAATGATTACATAACAAATAAAAGTGATCGTGATTTCCACGTGATCACAAAATTCTAAAATTTTGATTGAAGTTATGTAAGGAAAATGTGATTGTTTCGGCTACTATGATAATTAAACATCTGCATGATATCGCTGTAATACCTTATTGAGTCGCTCTAAAGCAGGTAGCTCATTTATTTTAACCTTAGAATATACGGAAAGGGTTAAGAATTGCTATGAAGATAAAAGCCCTTTTAATAAAGGGCTTTTTTTATTTAAAATTCGCTTATAATTTACTTATAAAACTCCCATAAAGGTCTTTAAATTGATACCCTTTTTGAAATCTGCGCTTACTTAACTTTTTATTAGCGACAAGTCCCCACAATAGAAATTCCTTAAGAAAAAATGTATCCTCTTTGGGAATATCTGGCTGATGCCTTTCAATAAGTGTGTTTAGCTCAGGAATACTATTGAGTGTAGCTTCATATTCATTATCGGTTAAATTGTCCATCAGATCCAATCCCTCGCTTTCAAAAAACCAATGGATTAAGTTATCATATGGGCTTTCGGCATCTTTATGTTCCAATTTCTCAATCTTTGGAAAATAATTGGAGAATAACGTTTTAATGGCGTCTTCAAATAGTATAAGCGCAACTGTATCTGCTCCTTCTTGCTCACCTTCATATACCAGTTCTATTTTGCCAGTAATAGCCGGAATGACTCCCATAAAATCACTAAGCCTTACCTGGGTCTTATCTTCACCGGAAATCAAGGCCCTTCGCTCTGCAGTACTTAACAGGTTTTCGAAGGCCGTAATACTTGTTCGTGCACTAACGCCACTTTTTGAATCGACATATTCACTTTGGCGTGCCTCAAAACTAATCTGCTCAAGTAAATCTTTGGCCAAGTCCGGCACATAAATAGATTTTACCTGTCGCTCATCTAATTGAGCCTCTTGTTCGGTAATTCTTCTGGCAATTTTAATTTCTTCCGGGTAATGCGTAAGAATTTGAGACCCTATCCTGTCCTTTAAAGGTGTAACTATACTACCCCTGTTTGTGTAATCTTCGGGATTAGCAGTAAAAACAAACTGAATATCCAGAGGTAATCTCAATTTAAAGCCCCTTATCTGAATATCTCCTTCCTGCAAAATATTAAATAAGGATACCTGAATCCTTGACTGGAGATCAGGTAGCTCATTGATAACAAAAATGCAGCGGTTTGAACGCGGAATCATTCCAAAATGAATAACCCTGTCATCTGCATAAGATAGTTTCATGTTTGCGGCCTTAATCGGATCTACATCGCCAATTAAATCTGCAACAGTAACGTCTGGTGTGGCCAGTTTTTCATAAAAACGATCATCTCTGTGTAACCATGAAACAGGCGTTTTATCGCCCTTTTCCTTGATAAGTTCCCTACTGAACCTTGATAAAGGCTTAAGAGGATCATCATTAATCTCTGAGCCTTCAACAAATGGTATCCATTCATCCAGTAAGTTCACCATCAACCTTGCCAAACGTGTTTTAGCCTGACCTCTAAGCCCTAATAAATTAATATTATGGCGCGATAAAATGGCACGCTCTAACTCGGGAATTACCGATTCTTCGTACCCCCAAATACCGTGAAAAGTCTCTTCTCCCTTGCTTATTTTATCGCGTAGATTCCATCTTAGCTCATCCTTTATACTCCTGCTCTGATAACCTGCAGCCTTGAGTTCTCCTAAGTTCGATATTTTTTTAAAATCTATTTTCATACTTTTCTATATCATTATATAACAATTCTTTATAGAATTGTATTAACGCTTTACTTTAATCTTTTTTTTCTATTTTGCTCGTAATCTTCAAAAATCATTTCTCCTAAACCTTCCAGGCCTGTAAAAAATGCTTTACCATTATTAGCTTCGGTAAAATGCCTTATGAATTGCCTCAAATAGGGATCTTGTGCGATCATGAAAGTAGTAATGGGAATATGTAATTTTCTTGCCTGCCTTGCTGTATTGTAACATTTTTCAACAATAAAATCGTCGAGGCCAACACTATTTTTATAGTATGTACCATCCGGCATTCGCAAACAACTGGGTTTACCATCCGTGATCATAAAGATTTGTTTATTGGTATTCCGTTTTCTCCTCAACATGTCCATAGCAAGTTGTAAACCCGCAACAGTATTGGTATGGTAAGGTCCTACTTTTAAGTATGGAAGGTCTTTAATGGGAATGGGCCAGGCATCATTGCCAAAAACCAAAATATCAAGAGTATCTTTGGGGTACCTTGTAGTAATAAGCTCAGCCAGGGCCATGGCAACCTTTTTCGCAGGTGTTATGCGGTCTTCGCCATATAAGATCATAGAATGACTAATGTCTATCATCAACACAGTACTCATTTGAGCTTTAAAATGGGTGTCTTCAACTACAAGATCATCTTCGGTGAGAGCGAAACTATCCATACCATGATTAATCTGCGCATTTTTCAAACTTTCCGTCATAGAAATATGTTCTAAAGAATCTCCATAACGATATTCCCTAAAATCACCTGTGTGCTCATCTCCGGGACCTGATTTTCCGGTCTTATGATTCCCGGCTCCACTCCTTTTAAGTTTACCAAAAATCTGATCTAAAGCACGCTGACGAATAATGCGCTCCATTTTAGCAGTAATAGCCAGAGTAGCTTCTCCCGGTTCACCTTCTCCATCACCACTACCCTCTTCCAATTCTTCCCGTAAAAATCCCTTGGCCTTCAGATCCTCGATAAAATCATCTATGGTATAATTTTCATCTGTAAGCTCATACTCCTTATCCAATTCTCTTAACCAATCCAGGGCCTCGTCCACATCACCTGAAGTATGTGTGATAAGTTCCTGAAAAATCTCAAAAAGTTTTTCAAAAGGGGTAAGCTGTGGTGCCTCGTAATTTAAAAAACGAAAGCCTTTTCCTGTTTTCATAGCCATTAGCTAAAAATACTACATTTCATAAAATGCAGTATTATATTTAAGAAAACTTAAAGGTTTTGGGCTATTTTGTTGAATGCCTGCCTTTAAGTATGTCCACTACATCATTAAGTTGAAAACCTTTGGCCCGCAACAAAATAAGGTAATGAAAAAGTAAGTCGGCACTTTCTTCAAGAAAAAGCTTGTCATTATCATCCATTGCTTCTATAACAGTTTCTACCGCTTCTTCGCCAACTTTCTGGGCAATTTTGTTTATTCCACTTTTAAACAAGGAACTTACATAGCTCTTTTCATTATCTCCATGTTCCTTTCTATCCGTTATTATAGCTTCAAGTTGTGTTAGAAAACCAAAATTTTGATCATTCTTTTTATTCCAACAGGTATCGCTTCCCTTGTGGCATGTAGGCCCTACGGGGTTTGCAGAAATTAATAACGTATCATTGTCACAATCAACTTCAACGTCCACCAATTTCAGATAATTACCACTTTCCTCACCTTTTTGCCATATCCTATTTTTGCTTCTACTATAGAAAGTTACTTTTCCGGTTTCCACAGATTTTTTTAGGGCATCCTCATTCATATAACCAAGCATTAGGACATTTTTGGTAGTATGGTCCTGTATTATTGCCGGTACAAGTCCATCTTTATTTTTGTCAAAGGCTACTTCCATAGTATAATTCTTTTGCTGCTGATTAAAATTCAGTTATAATCTAACAGGAATGCCATTCTCCTGTAATTCCTTTTTAAGATCTTTTATCTCCATTTCCTTAAAATGAAATACACTGGCTGCCAATGCGGCATCTGCTTTTCCATTTTTAAAAGTATCTATAAAATGCTGTATGTTTCCTGCACCACCCGAAGCAATTATGGGAATATTCCGCTCTGTTGAGAGCCTTGCCAGTGTTTCGTTGGCAAATCCATTTTTTGTGCCGTCATGGTCCATCGAGGTAAATAATATTTCTCCTGCTCCTCTTTCTTCAACTTCCTTCGCCCATTTAAACAACTCCAAATCTGTAGGTACTTTACCCCCTACGAGATGTACTTTCCATACTCCATTTATCTGCTTTGCGTCTATAGCAACTACTATACACTGAGAACCAAATTTAGCAACCAGCTCATTAATTAAATCGGGGTTTTTAACCGCAGAGGAATTTATAGAAACCTTGTCTGCCCCATTATGCAGTAGAATATCAACATCTTCCACAGAGGAAATTCCACCCCCAACTGTGAAAGGGATATTCACTTTTTCCGCTACGCGTTTAACCAAATTAGCAAGGGTCTTTCGTTTTTCCTCAGTTGCAGATATATCAAGAAATACCAATTCATCTGCACCTTCATTTGCATATACTTCTGCAAGTTCAACAGGGTCTCCGGCGTCTCGTAAATCAACGAAATTAACACCTTTTACCGTGCGGCCGTCCTTTATATCCAAACAAGGTATTATTCTTTTGGTAAGCATCTTCTATAGTTCGTTTTTCGTATTCAAATCCCTTCCGGCATAAAACCCTAAATCCTTGTTGGTTATTAGCTTTGTCCAAAACGCAATCTGACCTGTATGATACGAATAATGTTCAACTGCGTGAATTACAACTCCTATGCCTGAAAGATTAGTTCCCTGCACTAGCCTTTTTTTGATTAGTTCTCCTTTATCACAACTATTTAGTACAAGCCTGGCTTTTTTAACAGTATCTTCCAGTTTTTGTATAAGCTCTATTTTAGAAAACCCACCGGTCATTGAAAATTCTTCATCTCTATTTCTATAATCATCCTGTTCTCCTAAAGATGCAATAATATATTGTGTCATATTACCACAAATATGTGCTATTTGGTTACCAATACTATTGGATGATTCATTTGGTTTTTTCCAGATATCTGAATCTGAAACAGAATCGAGACTAATTTTAATCATTCGGGTGCTCTCATCTAATCTGTAAATAGAATTTTCCAAAAATTCTGACACCCATTTATCTTTTGTATTAGTCATACTGATAATATAAACTGTTCCAACTGCTCTAAACTAATCTTATTTTCATAAATGGCTTTACCCAGTATAGCACCTTCGCAACCAATTTCCTGCAAAGCCGGTAAATCATCAAAATGCGCTATACCGCCACTGGCAATAAGATTTATTCCAGGAATTTTCACATCTTCCACACCACTCATACTTACCACCGTCTTATTTATACTCGTTTCTTCAAGAAGTCGTTTGTATAATTCTATTGCCGGTCCGGCCAACATCCCGTCCTTTTTAATATCCGTGCAAATAATATATCGGATTCCTTGCTTTTGGTAATCTTTAACAAATGGAATCAATTTCTTATCTGATTCTTCCTGCCATCCTGTAATTGCAATTCGCTCATCCTTAACATCTGCTCCCAGGATGATTCGCTCTGCTCCATAGGTTTCTATCCATCCCAGAAAGGTGTCACGGTCATTTACTGCAATGCTTCCTCCGGTTACTTGCCCGGCACCGCAGTCGAAGGCAATTTTCAAATCTTCATTGGTCTTCAGCCCCCCTCCAAAATCGATTTTTAAATTTGTGTTAGCAGCAATGGTTTCCAAAACCTTATAATTTACAATATGTTTTGCTTTTGCTCCATCAAGATCAACAAGGTGAATATATTGAATGCCGTGTGCTTCAAATTTGAGCGCTACTTCCAAAGGGCTTTCGCTATAAACTTTTTTGGTATTGTAATCTCCCTGTGAGAGCCTTACGCATTTACCGCCTATAATATCTATTGCCGGGATTAATCTCATTTATCTAATTTTTTGCATCCATGTTTCCGGTTCAGAAATTTGGTGAAACCCATATTTTATATAAAAGCCATGGGCATCTTTGGTTCTTAAACCAAACCCATTTACTTCTTTGATCTCGGGTAAATTCATAATATAATCCATCAAAAATCTGCCTACTCCTTTGTTCTTGTATTCATTGATAACAAATACGTCCATTAACCATGCAAATACAACATAATCTGTAACAAGTCGCGCAAAACCAATTTGCGCATTACCGTCAAATACAGCAAAACAAATGGAATTTTCCATAGATTTAATAACTTCTTCTTTGCCTCGCCCTTTTGCCCAGTATGATTGCTTTGAAAGATAATCATGGACCAAATCAACATCCATTTCACGAATATCTGTACTGATTCTAAATTCTTTCATTTCTCACTATAATGCCAGAAAGTTTTTTAAGATCCGAGCTCCAACTTTACTGCTTTTTTCAGGGTGAAACTGAACCCCATAAAAGTTATCTTTCTGTAAAGCACTACTATATGCCATTTCATATTCTGTGACTGCTATAGTTTCTTCGCAAATTGGGGCATAATAACTGTGCACCAGGTAAATATGATCTTTTTCAATTACATCCTTAAATAAAGCAGATTTAAGATTTGTTATTTGATTCCATCCAATTTGAGGAACTTTAACACTGTTAGTAAACCTGACAACATCGGTATCAAAAATGCCTAAACCCGATGTATTGCCTTCTTCAGAAGTATTGCACATTAACTGCATCCCCAGACAAATGCCTAAAACCGGCTGTTTTAATTCCGGAATTATCTTGTCCAAACCACTTGCTTTTAATTTATTCATAGCACTACTTGCTTCCCCAACACCTGGAAATATCACACGGTCGGCCGCCATTATCTCTTCCGCTTTATCACTCAATACAGCCTCAACCCCAAGGCGTTTGAAAGCAAACTTTATACTTTGGATATTACCAGCACCATAATTTACTATAACCAATTTCATGTACTTTAATACTTTGACGATTATTTATTTCAATACTCCGAATCAGTTTCTAAAGCATGCCCTTTGTTGTTGGCAATAACATTTTATCCACATCGCGTTTTACCGCCATCTTGATTGCTTTTGCAAATGCCTTAAATATAGCTTCAATCTTATGGTGTTCGTTGGTTCCTTCCGCTTTTATGTTCAAATTGGCTTTTGCTCCATCAGAAAAAGATTTAAAGAAATGATAAAACATTTCCGTTGGCATCTTACCAATCATTTCCCGTTTAAACTCAGCCTCCCAAACTAACCAGCTACGTCCTCCAAAATCAAGAGCTACCTGTGCAAGACAATCATCCATTGGCAGGCAAAAACCATAACGTTCCATTCCCAACTTATTTCCTAATGCTTTATGGAATACCTCACCCAGGGCAATCCCTGTATCTTCTATGGTATGGTGTTCATCTACTTCTAAATCACCCTTTACACTAATATCCAGGTTCATCTGACCATGCCGGGCAAGTTGGTCCAACATATGATCAAAGAATACAATACCGGTGGAAATATTGCTTATGCCGGTTCCGTCTAAATTCAGTTGAATACGAATATCAGTTTCTTTAGTTTTTCTTGAAATTTCAGCAACTCTGTTTTCCAGTTTTAAGAAATCATAAATGACCTTCCAATCTGCCGTTTCCAGGACAATTGTTTCCTTTAAGTCCTCTTCTTCAACAGTGATTTCATTTGTTCCCAAAAACGTATTTGTATTTATGTAAATGCCTTTCGACCCTAAGTTTTTCGCCAGTTCCATATCGGTTAACCGATCGCCAATAACAAAAGAGTTTTGCAGGTCATATTCTTCAGCGAAATACTTTTTCAACATTCCTGTACCGGGTTTTCGGGTCTCCGCATTTTCATGTGGGAAGGTTCGATCTATGTGGGTTTCTGAAAAGACTATCCCCTGGCCCTCAAAACATTTAAGAATAAAATTATGTGCTGGCCAAAATGTATTTTCAGGAAACGTCTCGGACCCAAGACCGTCCTGATTAGTCACCATGACCAATTCAAAATCCAACTCCGTGGCTATTCTGCTTAGATAGCTAAGGACTCCCGGATAAAATACTATTTTTTCTAAGCTATCTGTTTGTTCGTCGGGCGGTTCCACAATAAGCGTACCGTCGCGATCAATGAATAAGACCTTCTTCCTGGTCGGTTGTAGTGCCATTATAAGGAGTTTAATACTTTTAACAATGTTTCGTTCTCTTCCGGGGTACCTATTGTAAACCTAAGGGTATTATAGCAAAGTGGTTGTGTTGATCTGTTGCGGACCACCACCCCCAATTCTAATATTTCCTGGTACCTTTTATCTGCATCATCTACTTTTACCAATATAAAATTGGCATCTGTAGGGTATATTTCTTTTACATATGAGATTTTGGCTAACTGCCCTATCATTCGATCTCTTTCCGTTAAAATTTCAGCAATCTGCTCTTCTACTAAAGCGGTATTCTGAATCATTTGAAATGCCTTTCGCTGAGTAAGTTCATTTACATTATACGGCGGCTTTATACGATTCAGGATCGTTATTATATTTTCAGATGCATAACAAACACCTAAGCGTAAACCAGCCATTCCATAGGCCTTGGAGAATGTCCTGGTGACCATAAGATTAGGAAACTGGCCAAGTTTATTAAGCCAACTACCCTGGGTGGCGAAATCTATGTATGCTTCATCTACCACTAATAAACCTTGAAAGTTATTCAGCAGGTATTCTATATGTTTAACAGAAAAACTATTCCCGGTAGGGTTATTAGGTGAACACAGGAAGATAACCTTGGTTTTCGAATTTACAGACTCCAAAATTCTATCCACATCAAGCTCAAAACTTTCCGTCAAGAGAACTTCCCTGTTCTCTATTGCATTAATACCTGCCAGAACTTTGTACATTCCGTAAGTAGGTGGCATCGTAATGACATTATCTTTATGTGGTTCACAAAAGGCTCGGAAAATCAGATCCAATACCTCGTCACTTCCATTTCCAAGCAGAATATTAGCTGGAGATAAAGAAAAGCTTTCTGCCAAAAGAGTTTTAAGCTGACGTTGTTGCGGATCCGGATAACGATTGATCCCATTAGAATAGGGGCTCTCATTGGCATCAATAAATACCATTTTAGAGCCATCAGAGGTATATTCATCCCTGGCAGATGAATAAGGTTTTAATCCCCTGATATTTTCCCGTACTAATCTATAAAGGTCAAATTTCATAAACCACATCCTTTAAGCAAATGCTATTGCTTGTTTTTTAAACTTTGAAGTCGCAGAGAAACTGCATTTTTATGAGCCTGAAGTCCCTCTGCTTCTGCCATAACTTCAATGGTATTACCAATATTCCTTATACCGGTTTCAGATATTCTCTGAAACGAAATACTCTTCATAAAACTGTCCAGATTTACACCACTATACTGTTTTGCATATCCGTTTGTCGGCAAAGTATGATTGGTGCCTGAGGCATAATCACCAGCGCTTTCCGGGGTATAATTTCCCAGAAAAACAGAGCCAGCATTCACCACGTTTCTAATATAATATTCCTCGTCTTCACAACAAACAATAAAATGTTCCGGCCCATATTCATTAATTAGTTCTATGGCTATTTTATCATTTTCCACAAAGATCAATTTACTATTTTCAATTGCCTTTTTAGCGATGGCAGCTCTCGGTAGCT
>Ga0272441_10007385_pt1 | contig 17899 bp, 10 predicted proteins | sample SSMProp6N_FD_193582 | JGI IMG/M metagenome (GOLD analysis project Ga0272441, IMG submission 193582) | Marine sediment archaeal communities from Little Sippewissett salt marsh, Falmouth, MA, United States - SSM-Prop-6N | ecosystem: Environmental > Aquatic > Marine > Wetlands > Sediment ... | reverse complement strand
GATAATATGGCCCTGGCAGGGATTATCTCCACTCAAATTCTGCACCGGGATTTTGTGGAAAACATTCCCTCTGCAACAATTGAATTTACACCAAAGACCATTATAGACCAACGTACAATCTGCATGAACTAATACCTCTATTACCTTTTTGAAATTATTATGATTGAATTTGATCCTGTGCTAGTTCACGAATGGCTGACGCGCTCGGCCAGGCGTTTCCCTCAAAAGGAGGCCCTAATTTTCGGCGAGCAACGATGGACTTATGCCGCTTTGGAACAAAAGGCATCTAAACTAGGCCAAGGGCTGATCAATCTGGGTATAAAACGGCAGGACCGCGTTATCGTTCTACTGAACAATTCTCCGGAAGCAGTGATTTCGATTTACGGCATCTTGAAAAGCGGAGCTGTATTTGCTGTACTGGATGCTACCCTCAAGGGAGAAAAACTACGTTACATCCTTGAAAATGCACAGGCCCACACACTTATTACCCATATTTCTAAAGCCCGAATCCTCAATGAAGCTCTCAAAGGCCATCAGGAGAAGATGAATATTATTTGGATTGGCCCCAGAAAAGATATTACCTGCGACTTTCCATCAGAAAATTTCTTTTGGGAAAGCCTCTTCACTGAAGATAGTGAAAGCATCCCTCAGGTAAATGATTTTATCTTTCCTAAAAGTCTGGATGTGGATTTAGCCTGCTTGATTTATACCTCCGGTTCAACCGGCCGCCCCAAGGGCGTTATGTCAACCCATAATAATATGATCTCAGCAGCCCGCAGCATTATTCAATACCTGGATAATTCCCCTGATGACCGAATCCTATCGATTTTACCACTTTCGTTTAGCTATGGTCTCTATCAGGTCATCATGGCGTTTATGTTTGGTGGTACCGTGATTTTGGAACCATCATTTCTCTATCTACATCAGGTATTAGGGCGGGTACGCCAAGAACAGGTGACCGGGTTCCCATTTGTCCCGACCATCGTAGCAATGTTAAGGCAGCTTAAGGATATCCAAAACTACGATCTGGGCAGCTTGCGTTATATGACCAACGCCGGGGCTGCAATGCCGGTCGAACATATTCGGTGGTTGAGGGATATGTTTCCGCAGGTAAGTTTTTATTCGATGTATGGTCTAACCGAATGTATTCGAGTTCTATATCTGCAACCAGAAGATGTTGATCAGCGGCCTACTTCGGTCGGCCGGGCCATGCCGAACTGCGAGGTTAAAATTGTTGATGAGCAAGGAAACGAGGTACCTACCGGGCAGAGCGGAGAACTTATTGTGCGGGGGGCCAATGTCATGCAGGGTTACTGGAATAACGACAATCAAAAAAGTCCTTTTTCTCGGACTAATCAACACCTTTCGGACCGATTTATACATACCGGTGATTATTTTAAGAAAGACGAAGAAGGATTCCTCTACTTTCTCGGACGAAAGGACGACATAATTAAAAGTAAGGGAGAAAGGATTAGCGCCAAAGAGATAGAAAATACGATTTGCAGCCTGGACCAGGTGGCAGAAGCCGCAGTTATCGGCGTACCGGACGATATTCTCGGTCAAGCCATAAAGGCCTTTGTTGTACCTGCCTCGGGAGCTCAACTTTCAATTAGAGATGTTTTAAAGGTGTGTCAGCACAACCTGGAAGCTTTTGCGGTTCCGAAATTTGTTGAACTTATGGAGGCGCTACCAAAAATATCAAACGGCAAAATCGATAAACAAACACTTAAAAATACAATACAAGCTTAAATCTGAAAGATACCACTTAGGCTATTATCGAATTAATCATAGAGTAATTTTGAACTGATAGGGAGTATAAATTAGAACTGGTGATAAATACAGATACAAAATATAAATGAAAGATATCGAAAGTATGAATGAAAAAACCCCATTTTCCACAGATTTCTTAAAATTGGACTGTTCTCAAGCAGTACAAGAAATTGCCGCTGTTTTAAAAAAGAATGTTTTGAAAACATTTCGTAAGCGGGGTCTGGTACTGGGTCTTTCAGGAGGAATAGACAGCAGCGTAGTGGCTGGCTTATGCGTAGAAGCCCTGGGAAAAGAAAGGGTGCTTGGACTCTTGATGCCGGAAAAAGATTCCAACGAGGACACCCAACCTCTAGGACGACTAATCGCTGACCACCTGGGTATCACCACCATCCAGGAAGATATTACCCCTATACTAGAGGCCGCAGGATGCTATCGACGTCGGGATGACGCCATTCGAAGTATCATCCCTGAATATGACAGTTCCTACCGCTGTAAAATTATACTGCCCAACCTGCTGGCAGATAACCAGTATCGAATATTTTCCGTAGTCGTCCAGTCCCCTCAGGGAGAGCAGATTAAAAAGCGACTGACCCCCGAGGCCTACTTAGGTATTGTGGCCGCCACCAATTTCAAACAGCGTACCAGAAAGATGCTCGAATATTATCACGCTGACCGTTTAAATTATGCCGTGGCCGGAACCCCCAATCGTCAGGAATATGATCAGGGGTTTTTTGTCAAGCTGGGAGACGGAGCCGCGGATATCAAGCCCATCGCTCATTTGTATAAAACCCAGGTGTATCAATTGGCAAAATACCTTGGTGTCCCGGAAGAAATTTGCCGGCGCCCCCCCACTACCGACACCTACTCTCTGGCCCAAACTCAGGAGGAATTTTTCTTTTCAGTTCCCTATGACAAGATGGATTTGTGTTTGTACGGCAAAAACCATAGCGTGCCCATAAATGACGTGGCGCAGGCATCCGGCCTGACTTCTGAGCAGGTGGAAAGAATTTTTCAGGATATCGATCAAAAACGAAAATCCACTATATACCTGCACTTACCTCCTCTATTAATCGAGGAAATAGATGAAATTACAGATATAAAACTTCAGACTGCTTTATAACGTAAACCTGTATGATTTCGGATGCTATAATACAATAACGATAAACAGGGACGAATATTTGAATCAAAGTTTTCAGATTCGCAAACGGTGAAAAAATGCCTGACATCCGGGACAAAATATCACTCAAATCCCGTTACATTTGGGTTTGGATTCTTACGCTGGTTTTATTAGTACTCTCAGGAGTAATTTATCGAGTTCTGCGCAACTATAATCAGGCCCACGCCAATAGCCCTATACATCTACCCATTCCTCTAAGTCAATTTCCCATGGTGGTTGGCAATTGGACCGGCCGAGACATTCCAATTCCCGAAAATATACAACGTGTGGCGAAAAACGATGATTTTTTGAGCCGACTTTACATTAACAAAAACAAAAAATGGGTTAATCTCTATGTGCCCTATACGGCACGGCCTCGCACGATGCTGGGTCATCGACCGCAAGTTTGTTACCCCGCCAATGGTTGGATCCATGACAGTACGGAAAATGAAAACCTGACTTCCAAAGGTGGTCTGCGTTTCCCCTGTCTTATTCATCGATTTCATAAACCCGGGCCAAATTATGAAGAAATTGTTATAGTCAACTTTTATATTGTTAACGGCCATATTACAGATGACGAAAGCGTCTTCTCGGGCATTAGCTGGCGGACACCTAATCTGGAAGGGGATATTGCCCGTTATGTATCGCAGGTTCAATTCAGCTCTTCGCTGAAGCATACCGCTCATATGGCGGCGGCGGACTTTACTGATTTACTTCTAGAATATTTCCCGGATACCAATAACCAATAATAAAGTCCAAGTGACTCAGGACCGCAAACCCAAGATTGTTATTTACCCTTATACAGATTTGTCCATCTATAGGTTAACGCTTATAGTATTACGAAAGTGTAACAAAAAGAGATTTATATGAACATATTTTTCTATGAGGCCTTTTTAGAGGAAGCTCAGGTACTTAAGGAATTGATACCCGCCCATATGACTGCGGGATTTACCTGGAAGACAATACAAGAAAGAAATAACACCACACCTCCCGCTTCGTTGATCAGCATTCGTACCCAATCGCAGATACCCACCGCCTGGGCCTCGCATCTTTCCGGCATTCTCACCCGGAGCACAGGCTATGAACACCTAGCAGCTTACCAAGAGAAATGTCAAATAGATATCCCGTGCGGATATCTGCCCCTGTATTGTAATCGAGCTGTAGCAGAGCAGGCAGCGATGCTGTGGTTGTCTTTGTTGAGAAAGTTACCCCAACAGATGGAGCAATTTACCAAATTCCACCGTGACGGTCTAACAGGACAGGAATGTGAACACAAAACGCTGCTGGTGGTCGGTGTTGGAAATATTGGATTTGAAGTTGTGCGAATCGCTAAGGGCCTAGGAATGGAAGTTCTGGGGGTTGATATTATTAAGAAACACACATCGGTAACATATGTGTCTATTGAAGAGGGCCTTGCGCAGGCGGATGTCATAGTCTGTGCCATGAATCTGACCAACCAGAACCGAGGATATTTCAATTACCAGACCTTAAAACAGGCTAAGAATGGAGTAATATTTGTGAATATTGCGCGGGGGGAATTATCCCCCTCATTGGATCTGCTGCAACTACTGGAGGAGAGTCTATTGGGGGGAGTTGCTTTGGATGTATATAATCAAGAAAAAGACTTGGCAGTCTCTCTGAGAACGGCATGCCCAAACGAGGATAAGGAAATTCAAGCGACATTGGCATTGGGGGAGCATCCAAATGTAATTCTAACCCCTCATAATGCTTTTAATACCCAAGAGGCAGTAACAAGAAAAGCCCAAGACACCATGAAACAACTAAGTCATTTTTTTGAAAAAGGTCGTTTTTTATGGCCGATACCTTTTAGTAGATTGGTATAATGTCAAATAAACCTACCATCGACTTCAAAAGAGTAAAAGCCGTCATTTTGGCTGGACGACGTGATTTCGTAAGCTGTTCCCCAAAATCATCTTTACAAACCGCCCTATGGCCGGTAGGGAAAATCACCGCATTAGAACATCTGCTGCAACATTTGGATAAGGAGGGGATCCAGCAGGCCATAATCTGCTCGGATGATGAGAGTTGTCGTCTAGAGCAACTAATTACCCACCAAAATGGTATGAAGTTGGTTTTCAGAGATGAAACGCTCCCTCTAGGTACCGCCGGCAGTATTCGCAAAGCTGCACAGGGTGATGACAGCAAATCACTATTTCTGGTGATGCATGCCAATATGATTTCCCCGCCCAAGCTCGAGCCTTTACTGCAGGAACACTACCAGTCACAATCGGATTTGACGGTGATATTACACTCTGATTTCGATAAAGTGCATTTCGAAAGTGAAGCTGCGGGAATTTATTTGTGCGAACCGTCGGTTTTGAAATTTATTCCGCCCGAAGGGTATTGTGACATTAAAGAAATCTTGATCCCTGCTTTGTTAAAAGCCGGCAAAACTGTTCATTCGTATAGACTTTCCCGTGCACTAGGCAGCTTCCGCGATTGGCCGGGATATTTACGGGCCATGACGGTATTTTTAGACAACGCCCAGCAACAAGATATTGATTTACCTGCTGGTAAAAGGTCAGAATTGGACAAGGTCTGGATCAGTAATACTGCCCAGATAGATACAACAACACGAATAGTAGGCCCGGTCATAATCATGGATGAGGTAAAGATATCGGAAGGGGCTGTAATAGTCGGACCGGTCGTTCTCGGAGCTCGGGTTAAAATTGGACGAAACAGTCTGGTTAGTGAGAGTATACTTTGGGATGACGCCCAGATAGGCTCGGATTGCGAAATTCAACGGTGCCTGTTTGATTATAAAGTTCGGGTACCTAATTGTACGGTTCTGGAAGGGAAATCGGTCCCGGCAATCGACCAAAAAATCACCCCAAACCCCGACCATACACAGACAATATTAAAAACGAAACAAGTACTACCCATAAACACTAATTTATCAAAGGGCGCTCTGTTCGGAAACGAAAATGTATTTTCTCAAACCAACAGGATGCGACATCTAATTTTTGCCCTGCTAGGAACAGGAGGTATTCTTGCTGCATTTCTATGGTCTTATTGGCCCGTTATCCGGGAGCTTTGGACGATATGGATGCAGAGTGATGAATACTCTATCGGTCTGATGGTGCCCCCGCTGGCCATCTACATTGCCTGGACCCGCAGAGATACATTCCGCCGGTCGCACATTCGTCCCTGCATGTGGGGGCTATTGGCCTTGTTAGTCGCCCAGGGTTTTCGATATGGGGGATTATGTTTATATTATAGTTCTGCAGAGAGATTTTCGCTGGTACTCAGTATAGCCGCTCTGGTCTTGCTACTGTTGGGCTGGGATATCTTTCGCAAGTCCAGCCCGATTCTATTATTTTTGTTCCTTATGTTACCTTTGCCCAAGTCTTTCGAGCAACGGATAACTCTGCCCCTGCAAAGCTGGTCCACCGTTTCAGCGGTTTTTTGTCTGGAAACTCTGGGGTATGATGTCACTCAGGAAGGCCACATTATTCACCTGGGTAATACCACGGTAGGGGTAGTGGAAGCATGTAACGGGCTACGAATGGTGACGGCCTTTTTCGTCATTACCGGGCTAGTAGTTCTGCTTGTAAAGCGGCAATGGTGGGAAAAGCTCATTTTAATCCTTTCCGCTTTGCCTGTGGGTTTGTTGTGTAACACCTTACGTCTGACATGCACTTCCATCGCTTTTACCAAACTTGAAGGCAAGCGATGGGAAACATTGTTTCATGATTTCGGCGGATTTGCCATGATGCCTTTGGCATTGGCCATTGTCGTTTTGGAACTTTGGCTAATAGACAAATTAACAACTGCGCCTATGAGTAATAATAACAAAGAAGATGTCCTAATCACTCGTGCCGAAGGGTAAATGATTAAATCGTTATAGAGAGGAAATAATCCATGAATGAATTAAGCAAATTCAATCATAGTGAAATCCAGCAAGCAGATCCTTACCTGGATGAGACGTATGAGCGGGAAAATGCTTCGCCTAATATTCTCTCAGCCATACTGCGACGATGGTATATAGTACTAATCACTTTCATTGTACTATGTGGAGGCGGTATTCCAGTGCTCTGGCTGGTGATAAAGCCAGTCTATACCACCACTGGAACGATAGAGGTGACGCCGGTTTTGACCAATCCCCTTACCGGACAAGCTGACAAGGGAGAAATATCTAACTACGACTTTTTTATGAATACCCAAGCGAAACTAATGACCAGTAATAAGGTTCTCCATCGAGTGGCTGATATTCTCGCGGAAAAAGACTTGAATTTTTTCCGCGCTCCTGAATCGGATCATTTAACCGAACTTAAAAACGTGATAACCAGCAGAGACACGACGCCAGATCCCATTACTATAATCAAAGGAGCCATAGCTGACAATATAATTACGATTGAGCATATAAGACATACCCAACTGTTGGGTATTTCCATGACCAGTCGCAATCCTCAGGAGGCTGAGCAGATAGTCAACGCTTTTATTGATGCTTATATGGCTGTGGTGGAAATTTCGTCCAGTGAGGGAGAAAACAGACGGTTAACACTCTTAGAGAACCAAAGAAAACTGCTCCTGGATAAAATCGAGTTACAGCGGTCCCAAATTCAGGACTTGGCCGCCCAGTACGGCGCCGATTCCCTCACCGGCCTGCAGGAAGTTACCAATGACAAAATTAGGAATCTTCATAGCAAAATATCCGAACTTGAAGGTAAACGTATGCATTTGCAAAACCAGTTAGAGATGTTTTCCCGCCCCCAGAATCAGACTATAAGCTCGGTCGAACGGATCAGCTTGCATAATGAAGCTGTGAATAGTGATCCATTTGTCGAACAGGTTACCGAGCAGATTGCCCTGAGGCAACAGGAATTAATTGAGGCTATGCAAAATTTGTCGGAAACCAATCCGGAACTGGAGAGAAAAAGGAATTTGATCAAGTCATTGGAAGAAAAATTAGAACAGCGTAAAAAAGAAATCGGGGAAAAATTTGATGAAACAATCGAAGATGAAATCAAAGAAAACAATGAAAGTCAACTGGCTCAGACCAAATTGGAACTGGAGCGGGCGGAAAATCTGCTGGAAACTTATAATTCCCAATTGAAAGCAAAAGAGGAGGAAACCGTTCAACTGGGTAAACTGCAATGGGAAATACAAAAATTACAGGAACAAATGGACTTCAACAAAGATCAATTAGACAACTATGAACAGGCCATCCGGGATATGCGTATGAAATTGGAGTTGCCACCACGTATAACTGTGGCCGACCGCGCCAATTCCGGATCTCCTCACAGCAAAAGGAACAAGTTAATCTTGGCGTTGATTTTCGGGGCTCTGGCTGCCGGGGCGCTTCTGGCCTTCTTGAGAGATAAAGCTGATCAGAGTCTGCATACTCCTGAGGATGTGGTAAAATGTATTGGCCTTCCCGTACTCGGAACCACCACCAGTCTGGAGCAATGGGACACCGAGGTCTTATCAGAATATATCTCTAATGATTACCAAACGATTCGAGCAAACCTGGGTCTGCTCAGTGACGGGAAAATACCCAAGATTCTGGCGGTTACCAGCCCCGGTATGGGAGAAGGTAAGACAACATTATCAATCAATCTGGCCATGAGCCTGGCCAAGATTGGCTGTCGGGTCTTATTGATTGACGGTGATTTGCGGAAACCGGATATTGCTCGGATGTTAAACCTTCCTAACCATTCGTGGGGATTACAGGACGTCCTATTGGGATTACGACGCTTTGAGGAAACCGCCCGGACTCTGCCTCTTACCGGGCTGGATGTATTGACCTCAGATTATCGTAATTCCTCCGCAGCTATCGAGCAACTGTCTCAACCACAAACGGAAGATTGTATTCGTACTATCGGTCAGAGTTACGACCACGTTATAATCGATACCCCCCCGATTCTGGCAGCCCCCGATTCTCTCTTTTGGGCCAAGATAGCCGATGCTGTAGTCTTAAGCACACTGGCCGGTCAGACTTCCGGCCCGGATTTGAAGGAAGCTCTAGAACGGCTCAACAGAATAAAGGTCAGGATTCTCGGTAACGTTTTAAGCAATGTCTCTACAAAGCATAGTTATCATCGTTATGGCTATGGTTATTACGGTGGAAATGGCAAAGAAAAAGGTAAAGGCAAGCAGAGTGGGGCCAGGCCGTTGCTGGTATCTATGAATGCGCAGAATAATAAAGAGGAGAATTCTTAATCTCGTAATGCAGATCACAGTTATTCATAACAGTTCTTCGAAACAACCCGTAAGTTCTCTGCACACCGTCCTGTCTGAAGAACCTGCGGCCTCGGTTATCCTGGACGGTATAATGCACGCCGGCCCTTTCCCGGAGGAGCAAAACAATACTCTAGTGGCTCTGCCCAAAGAATGGGAGGCGAAATCAACCCTGCCTAATAACCGGACGATCTTCTACAAGGACAAATTACCCCTGATTCAGCTCAGCAGCTTTCCATCTGCACAATGTCCCTGGCATTTCATCTCCGACGGAAAATATGTTACAGATATCGATCCCAATTGGCTACTGCGTATTTTGGACAAGGTACCGGCTCAGGTTGTGGCTGTGAGTGTGGATCCTGAGTTGACTGCATTCCGGGAAAAGGTTCGCATTACTTCACAGAATCACATTGCGGGATTCCGGCGATTATACACAGATACCGCTCATTATACTCCCGTCAAAGCAGATTGGCCTCATCATCTCTTTGTAAAAGCTGACATCTTCCGGGAGTTGACCAAAGAAGGTTCTTTGTCACTGGATTATTCGGAAGTGCTCGCCCGCTGCCGGGAAAAATCAATAACTTGTCGCAGCCTAAGCCTTGCCGGAACGGTACTCGATTTGTCCACAGAGGCTGATTTGCTGACATTCCTGCACCGGCGAATAAACTCTATCTGGCCTTCTCATACCCGCGGTTATATGACCCTCTCAGATACAAACAATACTGAGCTATCCCAGAACGTAAGACTTATGGGGAAAGTTATTGTAGGACAAAATGTCCGTATCCATCAAGGCGCTATAGTTATTGGGCCGACAATCATCGGAGATAATGTGGAAATACAGCAGGAGGCCCTGGTAAAAGCCTCGGTAGTTGGTTCCGGCCAAACAGTGCCGGAAGGGCTGCATATTCAACACCGGATTATAACAAATAATGATCAATGGAGTAGTAAATACTCGACACCCCAGACAGAAAAAATCCCCCCGTTATATCAGCAAAAGGTTTGGGCTTTTTCGAGATGGAACTATCGGGATAGATATTTCCATGAGTGGCCGAGATTATCCTACCCTGGAGGTATAAAACGTATCCTCGACATTACGGCAGCTTTGACTTTGCTCATACTTTTTTCCCCCATAATGCCCATTCTTGCCCTGGCGATAAAGCTAACTTCACCGGGTCCTATTTTCTTCAAAGACAAGCGACAGGGCTTGTACGGCCGGGAATTTAACTGTTTGAAATTCCGCACCATGATTACCGGAGCGGAAAATATACAGGATATACTCCGCCAAATCAGTCAGGTTGACGGCCCTCAGTTCAAGATGGAAGATGATCCCCGAGTCAGTACCGTAGGTAGATTCTTACGGGAAACTTGCCTGGATGAAATACCTCAGTTCATAAATGTGCTTCGGGGCCAGATGAGTCTGGTTGGTCCTCGTCCCTCACCTGTCGCCGAGAATTCCCTGTGCCCTCCCTGGCGGGATGCCCGCCTGTCCGTAAGGCCTGGAATTACCGGTCTTTGGCAAATCTGTCGTACCAGACGCGAGGGTCAGGATTTCCAGGAATGGATATACTATGACACCAAATATGTAAAGAATTTATCCTTTAAATTGGACTTATGGGTATGCTGGCACACCGTTAAAAAGCTGGTAACTGAATTTCTGCGGCAATTTTAATGTCACCTTCGTATTGGTAACTTCCCCTCTATTAAATCAAAGGTTAAAAAATGGCAAAGAGACGTTTTAATCTGAACTTGGCAATCGTTCTGGTTCTGTGCGTGGCGGTACTGGTAATCACAGCCTTTGGACTGCGCCTGTGGAATCGTTCCCGGCGCGCAGAAGCGGGACTCGAAACAGGACTGAAAGCCTTCGATGAGGCACGTTGGCAGAAGGCGGCCAAAAATTTAGGACATTACGTCGCCCTGGTGCCCAGTGATGGGGAAGTCTTACTTAAATATGCCCAGGCCCTATTGAACATCCGTCCCCTCAAACAAAACAACCTTCAGCATGCCATCAATGCCTATCGCAGCGTATTACGCCAAGATAAGGGCAATCTGAAGGCGGTCGATACGCTGTTGCAAATTTATTTGCAAATCAATGCCCCCGGTGAGGCAGAGGATATAGCCCGAAAATACTTACAAGTCAATACCAATCCGCAAATTCAACGAATCTTGGCCCTTAGTCTGATCCAGCAGCGTAAATTCAAAGAGGCCGAGCAGGAACTTACCCAGCTTCTTGAGAAGCATCCAGATGATATAGCAAGCTATGAGCTTCTTTGTCAACTAGCCGAGAGCCGACCTGAGGAAACCACCACTTCCGGACAAAAATGGATCGAAGAAGCTGTAAAGAACAATCCCAACTCGGCCCAGGCCTATATCATACGAGGCGCGTATTATCTCAGGCTTAAAAATCGGGATAAATGTTTGGCAGATTTGGAAAAAGCCGTGAAATTAGACCTGTCGGACCCCGAGCTTCTATTACGGCTGGCTCGAGAATATTTAAATCTCTTTATGTTTGACAAGGCAAAACATTTCCTCACCGAGGCCCAGAAGGAAATTCCCGATAATATTGCCCTTTGGCAGATTTGGACCCAATGGGCCCTGCTCTCAGGTAATAAAAGTGACATGATATACGTAGCTGAGCAGGGATTAAAAACCAAGTTGGATATCCCCTGGGATTTTATACCTTTTGCCGTAGATTTGTTTATCCAGTCCGGAGAATACGACCGGGCCAAAAACCTTATTGCCAAATTGCGTGAAAATGACATAGCGCCAGCCAAGCTCCCCTATTTTGAGGGAATAATCGCTTATCAACAAAACCAGAATTATCAGGCTATAAAACACCTGCGTCAGGCCTTGGAATTAGGCAACAAAACACCCAATCTGCGTATGATCTTGGCTGAGGCTTTAAATAAAACAGGTGACTCCTTATCCGCTTTAAAGCAAATGCGTATTCTGGTCTCCGAACAACCCGGTTCATTCCAGTCACATTTGAAATATGCCCAGTTATTGCAAAGGTTGAATAATTGGCCCGAAGCAAGCCAACAGGCCCAGGCAGCCCTCCAGATATTTCCCGGCAGCCTAGATGCTGTTGTGGTTTATATACAGGCCAAAATGATTACCTTGGAAACAAGCAGCACAGATAAAAATTCTCAGGAATGGCAGGAACTCGAGAAACTTTTGGCTCAATTAAACAACAATATTCAAGACAAACCGGTTGTCAAGAAACTACAACTGGAGTTAGCCCTTTTAACCAAAAACTGGGAACAGGCGCAGCAACTTTTACAATTTTTGCAGCAGCGCTATCCGGACAGTCAAGAAACCCTATGGGCCCAGGTCGAGATGTTGATTGCCCGGGATCAATATGAGCAGGCAGAAACACAATTACACAATATGATCAAAGCACAACCTGATTCCCTTTCGGCATTAAAAAAACTCGTAGAACTATTGGCCCGCCGGGAAAAATTTGATGAGGGAATATCATTGATTGAAAAGGCTTGGCCTAAAATTATGCAGCCTGAGGCCAAACGAGAATTTGGTCTTTTGCAAGCGGAACTCTACCAAATGCAAAACAATAAAGGCAAGGCGGTTACGGTTTTGGAGAATTTGGCTCAGGAACTTCCCCAAGATGTCATGGTTAAATGCCGTCTATTAACGTATACACAGATCATCAAAAATAAGACAAAGGCCCAGGAACTTGTGGATGAAATTAAACAACAGGAAGGTCCAGAAGGATGGCAATGGAAGTACGAACAGGCCCGGTTGTGGTTTGCCAGCGATTCTTTCGCTGAAAATTATACACAAGCAGTTACGTTACTTAAAGATAATCTTTTGGCCGACCAGGAAGATCAGGCCAGTCGGCTTTTGTTAGCCTCCATCTACGAACGAATGGGAGAAACACAATTGGCGGCTACCTACTATCGGGAAGCGTATCGACGTTCACCCAAAGACCTGGCTGTAATTATCCCCACCGTGGCAGCTCTTCAGAAAATTAACGAATTTGATGAAGCCGATCAAATATTAAAACAGACCTCCCAAGAAAAACTCTCTCATCCTACCCTGTTAAACCTGGAATTTATAAGTCATATCAAACGGGGTCAATGGGATTCCGGCATAAATATCCTGGAAGGATTGGTCCAAAATGATCCCAATAACCTGCAAAATTGTTTATTACTTAGTTCCTTAAAAGTACAGCAGGGTAAGTTCGACGAAGCGGAAGGACTACTGAAAAAATTACATGAGGCCCAACCAAAGTCAATACCAGTATTTATCGCACTGATCGAATTACAGCTCAAACAAAATCAAAATGAGCCAGCCTTAAAGTTATGCAACGAACTTATCGCGTCCTTTCCTACTCCAGAGGCCTTTATGGTCCGAGGTCGTACGTTGACTGCTCTGAATCAACCAGACCAGGCCCTTAAAGATTTTAATCGGGCGATTGAATTGGCACCGAATAATCCCGAAACATGGATAGGTAAAAGTGATTTTCACAATACTATTAGACAAAGTGAAGAGGCCATTAAAGCCATCCAAAAAGCCTTAGAATTACAACCTACGAACATTCGCATTAAGAAACTAGCCCTTGCCCTGTTGCTAAACAGCCCTAATCCCGTCGAAGTAGAGCAGGGCAAGACAATTTTGGATGAAGCCCTGAAAACCGACCCTCAAGATACCCAGTTGGGTCTTATTAAGGCACGGACCCTATTGGCGCAAGGTACATATCCCGCCCTTAAGCAGGCCGTCGCCATATTGGAAAATATCAATCTTAAGAATCCAAAAGCCATAGAAGCCTGGACCATCCTGGGAGAACTAGCTTTACAGCAGAACCAGCCCGGCAAAGCCGTGGACCTTGCACTGAGAGGCCTGGTAAATTCCCCTAATAACAAGGCATTATTATTGCTAAAAGCTCGGGGAGAAGAGTCTCGTTCCCCCCTGGCAGCAATATCAACTCTGAAATCTGTCCTAGACATGGATCCTGAAGATTCCAAGGTACTTTCATATCTGGCTGATACGTATGTCGCTGCCGGGCAACCATCCAATGCCGTTAATCTTTTACAGCAACAACTTGCCAAAGCAGGGCAGTCAGAGCAAAGAGATATTAAAATCTCTCTGGCTTCGGCAAAATACCATAGCGGGGCCAAAGAGGAAGCCCTTAAAGAACTGGATTCACTTTTTAAGGCTGACCCCAGGGATGTTCGTCCTCTGCTAATGCAGGCCCGATTATTCCTGGATGACAAACGCTGGTCTGATTTAAGGAATAAAATCACACAATGGCACAATTCAAAAAATCAAAGTACCAGCTTATTGCTTATTCTGGCTCGGGATCTGAATGCCACGAAAAATAATGAAGCCCACAAATTGGCCGAAGAAACAATTAATCTTGTTCTAACGGAAAATCCCAAAAATCTTGATGCCCTGCAGATACTCGCCCTTATATATCAGTCAAATAATCGAACAGACGAGCTGGAAGAATTGTATCGAAAAATACTGAACTTGGCTCCCGACAACATTATTGCCCTCAATAATCTCGCCTGGTTATTATGCGAAAATAAGGGCCAACCTGATCAGGCTCTGTCCCTGGCCCAAAAAGGCCTGGATCTGTCCCCTGAATATATGGACCTTATCGATACCCGCGGGGTGGCTTATTATAGACTCGGCCAATACCAAAAGGCTGCGCAGGATTTTAACAAATGTATTGATTTGTATCCCCGCCAGAATCCAAGTCTCGTTAGTGCATACTTTCATTTAGCTCGGACCCAAGTGAAACTTGGATTAAAACATGAAGCACAAAGTAGTGTTAAACAGGCACTGGAGCTAAATACAAAATTGGGTGGTTTATCAGAAGCGGATATGCGCGAGGCAAAAAGCCTTCTCAACCAACTTTCTCCAGGAGATTCATAATGTCCCAATTACCCCAATCAATTGGCCAGCACCCCCTCGACAAATCACAGTCACATGACGACTCTCAGATCGTCTTGCTTAATGAACAGCATTGGTCCTATCTAAAAAAACGATATAACATGACCACCAGAGAATTCCAAATCGCCAAGATGATCTGCCAAGGCTTTAATAATGAAGAGATCGCTAATGCCTTGGATATTAAACATGGCACGGTTAAAACCCATATCCGAAACATTTACCGCAAAACCTGGGTCCATAACAAAATCACGATGCTGCTTAGATTTGTTAAAGATGCCAACAGTGTATTTGTGATAAAGTCATCCTCCTGAATCTTCCAGCTTTTCTTGCAGAATCTCCATCTCTTTTAACCTTCCTGGTACTTACATTTCTCTAAGCACCGATTCCTATCTTCCCTGGTCAATTATCCCTTTTTATGTTATTTTTACCGGGCCCTGGGTTTCTTAGCGACTAAAAAGAAATATTGTCAAATCCGATTAATTATCAAAATATCAGGTTAGATTAAAGCTTATAACACAATGGGTAATATGGGAAACATAGCACGTCTTCACCCAGTTTTCACGCTATGTTATATTAATTTAGATAAAATCTAAAAAAATTTTTCTAAATATGCTAATTATAGGACTTTATGTGAAAATCAGGTTTTATCCCTTCCGCTAAAGAGAAAAAAATTTTTATAAAATAGTCAATTTTTGAGTTGAATAACGAAAATGAACTTGTTATAGTTTGTAGCTGTTTTGAGACTTGTGTTACTTGGAGATCTTTGATTTCGACTGAACTGAGATGAACGGATTTATTTGGGAAGGGAGAGAACTCACCCATTTCAATTTCCTATCCCAATAAACTAGTAAGATAATAGCTAGGCGTTTTATCTCCAAAGGTAAAGTAGCTAGGCGAATGTACCTCGAGACGGATTCTATATGTCCGTATTGTAGGAGTGGAGAAACTTGTCTTTACTTAAAATGCTAAGTTTGTGTCCTGCTGCGACCTTCAGAACACTATGCAAAATCTGCCAGGCTCAACCTGTGGTTTTGCCGAAGTGTTTCACTGTAAAAAAAATTGTAGGCCTAATTGAGCTTATAGACGCAATTAGCTGCGTTTATCCGGAACTAATTAAAAAAGTAAATATTGTTGCTATCTGCTTTTTACCTAATCTTTCCCGAGGCCCCCCTTTCGGGTCCCAGGAAGATTTCCTAAACCTCTTAAAGAGTGTATTCGCGAAACACTTTTAGATTTTGTTGTTGTAGAATTGATAATCGTTAATTTCTTATAAGATTGAGTTTCGATACAAATGAACTTTGTACTAGCAGAATATAAATGAACAAAAGGGCAGAGGTTGCCCCTACTAAATAAAATATTTCATGGAAGAAGGTGGTTATATGAAGCAAATAATTTTAGCATGCACCTTGTTGATGGTTGCAGCAACGCCTGCTTTGGCAGTCTTTAGCGAAGATTTTGAGAGTGATCCATTTTCACCACCAAATTGGAATAAATCTGGTGATGTCAAGTGGACTGGTGAGCGTGAACACAAAAACGATTATGTCAAATTAGGCCTATTTCCAGGCAACGACGATAATAAACTCTGGAGACAGTTCAGCGTTGAATCTGCCGGAGACTATTGCGTGAGTTTTGACTATCGTTTTGTAGGAATAGATTTTTCCCATACAAACGATCAGGTTTTTGTAGGAATTGGTTTAGCGCAAGCAAGCAACCCACTAGAAATCTTTAGCACTTCCTCGGATACCGGCTTGACTGTTAGATCCGGCTGGCAGACTATTAATACTCCGCCTCCTACGATAACATTGCAAGCCTACACGGACTATTGGCTAGGCTTTTGTCTAAATGAGGCACCGGGTTGGTGCTCGCCCATCACATCCTTGCATATAGACAAAGTAAGCTTGACCAAGTGCAACCCTACGGACACAATTGCGGGTACTCCTACTCCTGGTGCTATTTTTCTCGGCTCCCTTGGCATAGGGCTAGTCGGCTGGTTGCGCAGACGCAGAAGTTTGTAAAGCTGCAGTAGAAAATGACTGCATAGAAGAATAAGTACAATATGTAATTTCCAAACAAGGGCCGGAGCACTAGCTCCTGCCCTTGTTTTCATCTCTTACGAGGGCTACTCTTTCTGCCAAAGCCAATTATCGGCAAAGATCGTAAAATCGTCTAAGTCAACACTACCACTCAAGTCAAGATCCATAAAACAGAAATCCATGTTCAGCCACTTTGAGGCCAGTTCAACAAGATCATTAAGGTTTACCGAGCCGCTGACATCGAAATCTGCAATATTACCATTCTTACTCGCTTCAACTGTCCCGCCATAAGCTCCCATATTTATACATTTGCCGTTCGGCCATGGTTCATTGTCCCACGGGGAAGCAGAATCACCTCCGTCAAGGCATGGACTTGTATGCGAATCTGTTACCCAGCTACTACTGCTTTCATCCCACCTGCCATATATGCTTTGTAGATGAAAATCCCATAAACAGGGATCATCCCCTACATCAAAATATGCAAAACAGGGATCTTCCTCTATGTTTTCGTCGCCCCAGATTAAAATGCCGCATGGATCGTAAACCATGGAGTTGCCTCCCTGGATGTCACAATAGCTAATTGCAGCTGCTCCTTGATATAGTGCGAATTGTTCCCCCCAAGCAGCGCTGTTGAACCAGATAATACTGTTTCGTATTATCACGTTGCTGTTGACAGCATAAATAGCCCCACCTTTACTACCTGCGATGTTGTTAATTATATTGCAATTAACTAAATTTAGATCAGCCAGATAGCAATCCACTCCCCCCCCATAATCAGTAGAAATATTGTTGGAGATAATACAGTTCTTCAGTTGCGGACTTCCTAATT
>Ga0272441_10007384_pt1 | contig 17903 bp, 16 predicted proteins | sample SSMProp6N_FD_193582 | JGI IMG/M metagenome (GOLD analysis project Ga0272441, IMG submission 193582) | Marine sediment archaeal communities from Little Sippewissett salt marsh, Falmouth, MA, United States - SSM-Prop-6N | ecosystem: Environmental > Aquatic > Marine > Wetlands > Sediment ... | reverse complement strand
GGGATGCAGGATGAGGGCGAGTAAAAAGACACTCAATTTTGAGAATTCGATTGCCCTGCCCGGTCCCTGACCTCGCTTGTTGCACTAGAAAATATGTTCTATAATCAGTGTCATGGTTGAATTTATATCTGCCAAAACGCTGCTGAACAGCGTCCCGCAGCCTGAAACGTGGTTTGGCCTCCGGTATAACATGAATCTGTATCGCGGCTGCCAGCACCAGTGTATCTATTGTGATTCGCGCAGTGCATGCTACCAGATTGCGGATTTCAGCAGGATCCAGGTTAAAGAAAATGCAATCGAACTGCTTGATCGGGAACTGGCGCGGAAACGAGTGCGCGGTATTGTCGGCACCGGATCCATGAATGATCCGTACATGCCGGTCGAGAGGGAGTATGAGCAGACAGGCCGGGCACTCGATCTGATCGCTCGCTATCGATTCAGCCTGCATGTGATGACCAAGAGCGACCTTGTGCTGCGTGATATAGAGCGGCTGCAGCGTATCAGCAGGCAGTTCGCTGCAGTCTCATTCTCATTCAGTACAGCAGATGATCATCAGGCAGCCATGATTGAGCCAGGAGCGTCACCCCCGTCGGCTCGTTTTGCGGCCATGGAGGAATTATCCAGGGCGGGAATCAAAACGGGTGTGTCCCTGATGCCGGTGCTGCCGTTCCTGCAGGATACAGAAGAGAATCTGGAGGCCATTCTTGACCGGGCAGCGGAGGCAGGTGCAAGCTATATTATTCCCTCACTGGGTGTGACACTGCGAGACCGTCAGCGGGCTTATTTCTACAAGAAACTGGATATCCATTTCCCGGGATTGTCCGCACAATACCACCGTACCTTTGGCGACCAGATGTACTGCTCCGTCCGGAACTATTCTGGACTGCAGGCGTATATCAGCGACCGCTGCAATCGTCTTGGATTAATGAAACGTTTTCCTGCCCCACAAGCAGAAGAAGTACACCAGCCTCAGCTGTTCTGACATTCTTGCATGACCAGTATGGCAGGCATTTTTGAAGCATGTACTGCGCAGGAGTATTCCTGTGAAATTACGAACAGGTGGGAGCCTGTTTTCCTCTGCATTCCCCTTTTCTCAAAATTTGTTGCGCGGAAGAGGAATTACGCAATGGATCTTGCCCCGGCATAGCCGGGTTAAGCCGGGGCAAATTATGTTTATAAACTGTTCAATCTGCCCGGCTTGGAAAACAACATGAATAAATAATCACAGTGGAATCAGCTGTTTGACACGTATATAATGGAAAAATGCAAGAAGTGGATGTAGTGATCATCGGAGCCGGACCCGCGGGCCTGGCAGCTGCCATGCACCTTGTTCATAAGGACCCTTCCTGGATGGCAAGGATCGTGGTGCTCGAGAAAGAAACCCACCCCCGGCCAAAGTTGTGCGGCGGTGGAATAACTCCATTCGGACTTGGTCAGCTTCACGATCTCGGTCTTTCCTTAGGCGTACCATTTGCCCGCGTACAAAATGTAGAGATTTCCTATTTTAAATTGAAAGCGGTTTTTCAAGCAGATCCAGCTGTTGTTGTGGTATATCGCCCGGAGTTCGATTTTTGGCTTTTGCAGCAGGCTCGGAATACTGGAGTCACGGTTCGCGAAGGATGCGAGGTTACCGGACTGGAACGATGTGAGGGCGGTATCAAGGTGTACACGTCTGATGGTGACTACCTTGCCGGAGTCGTGGTTGGCGCAGACGGCACAACAGGGAAAACACGGCGCTGGATGAGGAAAAAAGGCAGGCCTCGTACGGCAAGGGTGCTGGAGGTGTTTTACCCGGCCGAGATGGTACCGGACAGGGACGAACGCGCGCGGATCACCTTTCGTTTTGATCCGGCCCTGGAGGGTGTACAGGGTTACTTCTGGCGGTTCCCATCAACGCGAGCGAATCAGCCGGAGTTTAATTATGGTGTATTCGACTCCAGACTTTATCGGCGTTCTCGAGCAGGCCTGAAGTCCGTATTACATGCTCAACTACAGAGGGAGCTCAGTAAAGCCAGCCAGGCCCAGTTCGAAAGTTTTCCCATCCACCTTTTTTCGCCATGGAACAGGATTCATGCTGAACGAATGATTCTTGTGGGGGATGCGGCCGGGGCTGAACCTTTATTTGGAGAGGGAATCTCCCTGGCACTGGCCTATGGTGCTGCCGCAGCTGATCAAATTGAATTCGCATTTAGAACTGGGCGATTCAGTTTCCACGGCTATCGCAAGCGCATCCTGTTCTCACAGATGGGATACTACCTGCTCCTGCGTTGGCTGCTGGCTGTGATCTGGTATCAGATTACTCGTTCCAAATTATCAGTTCACCTGGTGTGGTGGTTTGTCCGTCTGATCATAAGTTGTGAGCCGCGTTCCTATTTATGATTTTCCGGTTGTCTCGATCAAGAATAAAGTGAGTATCTTTTTCAAATGTGTACGGAGGGTGTGTTCTCCGAATGAGAAAGGTTCAAAAGTGAAAGAAACATTGGTCATCAGGCCAATCGAATCTGGCGAGGTACAGGCTGTTCATCAGCTTGTAACCAGGGTTTTTGAGGTGGAAATTGCACCGCTTTTTTGTGAAGAAGGTGTAAGCACATTTCTTGATTTTATTGCGCCGGAGAACCTGAAATACCTTCTTTCGGAATCCATGGATATCCTCGTGGCGGATATTGGCATGGAAGTTGCCGGGATGACAGCTGTACGAGACCGCTGTCATATATCGCTTCTGTTTGTGGCTTTCGAGTTTCAATCCCGGGGTGCGGCGCGCATGCTGCTTCAATCAGCGATAAACCTGTGCCGGGATAAAAACCCGGATATTGATTGTATAACGGTCAATGCCTCCCCGAATTCGGTTTCGTTCTACAGCCATGTCGGGTTCGTTGCTGTAAACCACGAGCTTGAGCGGAACGGTATCCGGTATACCCCGATGTTTCTGGACAGGTCCTTGTTTGACACCATTGGCATACAGGATTGAGTTTCAAGAGGCGGGATAAAGTTGTTTCTTCTCAAAGGCTTAAAGTCCAGATTTCCGGCTTGACTCACTAAGTATTCAGGTATATTGTATTATTGACTGACCAGTCAGTATATTACTTGAGGTGAGGATGGGTCCAAGAAGGGATGTTTCCGAGGAGCGGCGGACACAAATTCTGGAAGCAGCAACAGCTGTATTCAGCCGCTCGGGTTTTAATGGCGCCAGCATGGATGATATTGCCGAGAAAGCTGGCCTCAGCAAGGGCAGCCTCTACTGGTATTTCAACAGCAAGGAAGACATTATCCTTGCGATACTGGATGCAATGATTTTCCGTGAATATGAAGCCTTTGAGGATCTGAACGCACAATCGCTGTCCGCGGAGGAATTATTAATCAGCATTCTGGACTTTGCATTGGAGGATCTGGCTGACATGCAATCCATGCTGCCGATCCTGTTCGAGTACTGGGGGATGATTCAACGCAAGAAGAAGATCCGGGAGCGTCTGGGGAAATACTACAAAGAGATGTTCGCAGTTTTGAGGCCAATCATTCAACAGGGTGTGGAAAATGGCGAATTCAGGCCAGCTGATGTGGAAGAAGTAGCGATTTCTATTGGTGCCGTATTTGAAGGCATGATTATCCTGTGGGCAGCAGTGCCAGAGCAGGTGGATCTGCGTAAAAATATTACTGCGGGTATAAAGCTGATTCTTGATGGAATTAAAACCAGGGATACGGATACGGCTGATTAAAAACGCATGTGCAGGGGTCAGCCAGCCCTGGAACTTTATGTGAAGGGAAGAATACCGACAGTGTAAGCAAATAGAATTTCAGCTAACCTGCCGGGAGATATCTGGAAGGAGAAATCGATGAACTTGCTGATACTTGTGGCTGCAATGGTTGTAGTGGGGCTGGTGATGGGTTTTGTGGCGGGTTTAATATGGAAGGATAACCGGCCGATTGGCGTGCAGGGGGATTATATTGTTGCAGTGATAACAGTCCTGGTAGTTGGTTTCCTGGACTGGTTTGTTATCCCGGCGCTTGGATTTAGCACTGCCATGAGAAACCTCGGAATTGCGCTGGAGCCCGCACTCAGTGCACTTCTTGTACTGTGGTTAATCAGGGTGGCGAAGAAGTAAATGACAGGCCCAGAGGCTGTGATCTGCCTGGAAGAGATCGGGCGGGACTTCAAGGATACGCACGCGGTCCGGGATTTGACCGTAACGATATACCGCGGTGACCTGTTTGGATTGGTCGGCCCGGATGGTGCAGGGAAGACAACGACTCTGCGGCTTCTTGCGGGCCTGCTTTCCGTTACCTCCGGCAGCGGAAAGGTCAATGAGCTTGATCTGGGGTCGCAAGCCGAAAAGATCAAACCGCAGATCGGCTATATGGCACAACGTTTCAGCCTTTATGCGAATCTGACTGTGGAAGAGAATCTGAATTTTTTCGCCGATATCTACCATGTGGAACGCGGGAAAATTCCTGCCCGTATGGAGGAACTCCTTGAATTTGCAGGCCTTCAGGATTTTCGCAGCCGACGGGCCGAGCATCTATCAGGCGGCATGCAAAAGAAACTCGCCCTGGCCTGTACACTTATTCATGAACCGCAAATCCTGCTGCTTGATGAACCAACTACAGGTGTTGACCCGATTTCAAGGCGGGAATTCTGGCGTATTTTGACAAACCTGCACCTGCGCGGCACCACAATTGTTGTAAGCACACCCTATATGGATGAAGCCGACCGGTGCTCACGGGTTGGACTGATAGTAGAAGGCAGGCTCGCAGCGTGCGACACCCCGGAGCGGATAAAAAAACGTCTCGACGCTGAAGTGATCAAGGTCTATCCGGAAACCTGGGAGCTGGCACGAAATCTGAAAGTCGATTTACCTGGTGTACTGGAAATGCAGACCTATGGGGATGCTCTTCACATACTGGTTGATTCGGCTGAGAAAAGAGTGGGCCAAATCGAGAAATTTTACCGCAAGCATAAGGTTCCACTTCGAAGTATCAGGGCAGCTCCTGTTCGTATGGAAGAGGTTTTTATTTCAACGATTAGAAACCTGGGAAACGAGCCTGATCGTGATGCGATTTCTGAAGCCACACAGGAGGCTTGAATGTCGTTCCGCACAATAGCTGCAGTAACCAGGAAGGAGATTCATCATATCCTGCGCGACAGGGCGACCTTTATTCTGGTGCTGCTTGCGCCAACGATACTGTTGTTCCTGATGGCCTATGCAGTAACGACCGATATCAAGGACGTTCCAATAGCAGTACTGGACAGGGATCAGAGTTCACTCTCTCGGCAGTTTGTTGAACGTATCACAGCTGGAGAGGACCTGCAGCTCAAGGCCAGTGTACAGGATATGGATGAGATTGAATCGCTCCTGCAGCGAGGCCAGATAAAGGCAGCAGTGGTGATCGATCCTTCCTTTTCCAGTGATCTGGTGGGCATGAGGGGGATGCCGGTCCTGATCATTATTGATGGTACTGAGCCGGAGAGCGGGTCTTTCGCTGTGGAGCATGTTGGCTGGCGAGCCGAGGAATTTGTTTATGCCGCACTGGCAGACCAGCTGCAGTCGATGGGGCTGTCATCCGATTCAATGGCTCCTGTAGACTTGCGGGTACGTGCCTGGTACAACCCCGGCTTAAAACCCCGTGTAGATGTGATACCCGGGCTGCTTTCGATGGTCATGGGTTTCCCTGCACTCTCTGTAGCACTCACACTTGCTCATGAACGGGAACACGGTACACTCGAGCAGCTGCTGGCTTCGCCGGTCCGGCGGACCGAGTTGATCATTGGCAAGATGGTGCCATATGTGCTCGTTGGTATGGCGAATGTTATTTTTCTCCCGCTTCTGGCAGTGTTGTGGTTCAAGGTGCCGTTTAACGGAAACTTCCTGTTGTTTTTCTTCCTGTCTGTCATTTTTCTATTTTCGATTCTCAGTCTGGGTGTTGTTGTAGGTGTCTTTATGCGCACACAGGCTGCAGCGCTGGCACTTTCTTTTCTTTTGATCTTCTTTCCGGGCTTTTTTATGACAGGAATATTTTTCCCGATTGCATCGATGCCGGAGATGATGCGTATGGAAGCGCTCGGGCTTCCCGGTACTCACTATGCCATCATCACCCGGAGTGCCTTCCTGACGGCAGTAGGGCTGGACGTGTTATGGCCGTATGTTGTGATGATGGCGTTTCTCGGTGTTGCTTTTACCAGTGTAGCTGCCTTGTTCTTCAAGAAACGGCTGGCATGAGGCTTTTATGAGTTCACGGATCTGGAGTCTGGTTAAAAAGGAATTCATCCATCTCGTAAATGACTGGTGGCTTCCTCTGTTCATGCTTCTGGGCGGTGCGACAGAACTGCTGCTGGTCGGTTGGGCAACGTCCCGGCCTATCACCAATCTCCCGCTTGTCGTGCTGGACCAGGACCGCAGTTCTGCCAGCCGGGCTTTTATTGCCCAGGTGGAGAATACCGGGACATTTCGTACTGCTGAGGAAGCTTCCGATCTGGATGAAATCCATGATGAATTGAGGCGGGGGGATGTTACTGCTGCCATCGTAATTCCCCCGGATTATGCCGACAAACTGCTGGACTCTCAGGCTCAACCGGAGGTGGCGGTTCTGTTGAATGGTGCGGAGAGTATACCGGCAACAGCCGGCCTCCGGGCGATCGAGGGTGTTGTCCGAGCAGTAGGGGATGAGTTACTGTTGGAAACACTTTCAGTACCGGAAGAAGAACTCTCCGGATTTGTTCCACGACTGCGGGTCTGGTTCAATGAATCCTTGAGTGAGGCATTGTACACAACGCCTGCAGAACTCGGCTTGATGCTGGAATTCACCGTGCTGCTGTTTGCTGCGCTTGCATTTTCACGGGAAAGGGAGCTCGGAACGCTGGAGCAGCTGCTAGTGATGCCGTTCTCTTCCATGGAGTTGATCATCGGCAAGTCTATCCCTGTTGTGATTATCGGTTTCACCGATTTTCTGTTAATGCTTGGAATGGTTCATTTTGTATTCGGCGTGCCTGTACGTGGTTCGCTGCCTTTACTGCTCGTGTTGGCCTTGATCTACCTGCTGGTGGAATTGTGCAAGGGACTTGTGATATCTGTAATGTCCCGTTCCCAGCACCAGGCATTTCTGCTTGTAATGATGGTGGGGATGGCTGACTTCATGTTCACCGGCTATGCGGCACCGGTCGAATCCATGCCTCAGTTGCTCCAGGCGGCAGCGAATCTGGTCCCTGCTCATCATTGGATGGAAATCCTGCGCGGCATCCTCTTAAAGGCGAGCGGGATCGAAGTGCTCTGGCCGCATATTATGGCTTTAGTTGCTCTGGGACTTCTGGTGGGCGGTTTTTCGATCCGGTATGTCCGCAGGGCATTGGATTAACACTCAGGTGTGAGGTGTTTTGTGCTAAAGCGGAACAACAGGACGACCAGTAATCATGATAACCAGAATCAGCCGGATTCCGGAAAGATAGCGGTTGTTTCCACGCGAGGCCTGGGAAAAAACTTCGGGGATTTCAGTGCCGTGCGGAGTCTGACCCTGGATATCTATCCGGGTGAGATATTCGGTTTTCTTGGGCCCAATGGTGCTGGAAAAACGACTTCTATCCGAATGATACTGGGGCTGCTGCGTCCCAGCACGGGCTCAGCCTCGGTTTTGGGTATTGACGTGCAGAAAAATCCTGAAGCCATCAGGCCGCGTGTTGGGTATATGGCTCAGAGGTTCAGTCTGTATAACGATCTGACTGTACTGCAGAATTTGCAATTTTACGGAGCTGCATACGGACTGGAAAATGACAGGCTGGCAGAACGCATAAACTCTGCATTGGAAATGGCGGGCCTCCGCGGCAGAGAACGAAGAAAGACTGCAGCCCTGGCGGGCGGATGGAGGCAGAGGTTGGCGCTTGGTGCGGCGATACTGCATCAGCCGGAAATTGTGTTTTTGGACGAGCCAACTGCCGGCGTGGACCCTGTTTCGCGGCGCGAGTTCTGGGATCTGTTGTATGAACTGGCTGCGGGCGGGGTATCCGTATTTGTGACAACGCACTATATGGATGAGGCTGAACATTGTCATCGTCTTGCATTCATCCAGCGAGGTGAGGTCATAGCGCAGGGATCTCCGGGTGAGATCAAACGCCAGGCTGTCGATGGGCGGGTGCTTGAAGTTGTAAGTGAAAACGCGGGTAACGTTCTGAAAGTGCTGGAGCAGCTGTGGGAAGAAGGCGAATCACTGGAGATGGACCTGTACGGCGCTTCGGTGCGGATCGTAACTCCCGACCAGCGTGATTACCGGAAACAAGTCCGTACGATTTTGAAAAAATCCGGCGTGGTTTTTTCGTCGGTTGAGTATGTTGAACCCACACTTGAGGATGTATTTATTGCCAGCATGCGCTGAATAGAAACGCTTGTCAGAACTGCTGGAAACAGGCTCTTCTGGAGGTGAATATGAAAGGCAAAAAAGGTATCCTGCTGCTGTTGGGGGTGGTACTGGTTCTGGTTGCAAGCGGCTGTGACACGCTGATGGCAGAGAACACAGATTCACTGAAGGCTTCAGGTGTCATTGAAGTCGTGGAGGTCGTGGTTTCAGCCGAAACGGGCGGCCGTATCCTGGAAGTGTTTGCTTCAGAAGGTGATCCAGTGGAAACAGGAGAACTGCTCTTGCAGATGGAAGATGAACTGCTTGCGGCAAACTACTCGCAGGCAGAAGCCGCGCTCGAGGCAGCACGTGCACAGCTCGATGAGGCGGAACTTGCCATGACAGCTGCGGCGGCTGCAGAAAAAACAGCAGAAGCTGGCCTTGAGATCGCGCAGCTTGAGTACGATGCACAATTGGCAGCAGCGCGAGCGGAAGCGTCGGAAGACCGGACAGAAGCCTGGGTGGAAAACGATCCCTCGGCATTCGATCTGCCGCCATGGTATTTCAACCAGGATGAAGACATCACCGCTGCACTTGCCGAGTTGGAAGAGGCACGTGAAAGTCTTGAAGTTGAACAGGCGAACTATGACAGGGTTATAAAGGACGCGAGCAATGCTGACCTTCTGGCAGCCGAAGAAAGGCTTTCCCAGGCCAGGGCCGCTTATCTTGTGGCTGATGAACTACGTGACCGCCGGATCGATCAGCAGGATCGTGATCTGATGGAAGACTACATTACTGTGCTTTATGACTCAGCCGAGGCTGAACTTGATAACGCTCAAAAGGATTACGACCGCCTCCTCTCTGACCAATCTGCAGAGGATGTCCTGGAAGCCCGTGCCAGGATGGCAGTTTCACAGGAGCGGGTAGAGACAGCCCTTGATTTGCTGGAAGGCCTGCAGACCAGCGGACAGGCGCTTCCGGTGCAGCTGGCTGCAGCAGGAGTACGCCAGGCGGAAGCAGTGCTGGAGCAGGCTGGAATAGGCACGGAGCAGGCTGAAGCAGCTGTGACCGCAGCGGAGAAACTCGTGGCTCAGGCTGAAGCTGTGCTTGAGACTTTCGACCTCCAGCAGGACAAGCTGGCGATCACTGCACCAGTCGCAGGCACCGTACTGACCAGAAGCGTGGAGAAGGGCGAACTGCTGCAGCCTGGTATGGCGGCTTTTATGATCGGCCGGATGGGAGAATTAACCATTACTGTCTACCTTCCTGAGGATAAATATGGACAGGTCAGCCTGAATGACAGAGCGCAGGTTACTGTTGATTCCTTCCCGGACCAGATCTTCGAAGCCAGTGTTGTCAGGATTGCGGACGAAGCAGAATATACCCCCCGAAACGTGCAGACCGAAGAAGACAGGCGGACGACGGTATACGCGGTAAGGCTGGATGTTACCGATCCGGATGGTTCGCTCAAACCCGGCATGCCGGCGGATGTGGTATTCCTTGTTGAGTAATATCATCACTCCAGCAAGATTGCAAAGGGTCAGGGCTGCTCTTCAAGGAGAAGCCCTGATTGTTTTAAACTCCCGTGGTTTGTACGGGCATGTTCCAAAGAATAGCGAAGTGAAGTGCTCGATTGGGAGAATAAGGGTCCTGTCATATTGAAATTCTGCAGAACATGCCTGTACCGGTGTAACTATCCCCGGGCAAATATCCCCGGACAATCATCCCGGGGCAAACATCCCGGGGCAAATATCCCGGGGCAAGTATCCCGGGGCAAGTATCCCGGGGCAAACATCCCGGCACCGGGCTGGTGCGAGAGGAGCATCAATTGTACGGCTCGCCAGCTTATCTTCCTGTCCCGTTATAAGTGGTGCCTCAGAACCTGACCGTACTAGGATAAATCAAAGGTTGTACACAATGGGCTACCTGGCGCGGATGTTAATTATTTTCTATAATTGCCTCATTATTGATAGATTATTATGTATTGTGGCAATATGCCGGATATGAAGAATGAAGGGGGCATGTAAAATCCGGTTCTTGGCCTGGTATCAAAATCATTCCATTACAACCACCAGGATTCGTGTCTTAAAACTGGTCTGGATGTTCATTTCCAGCCGTGGTTATTTATTGAGGTTTCTTTTTTCCCAAAGAAGGTTCATATGTCGTTTGAACTTCATTTAGTTTTGACGGAGGGAATATTATGTGTCATAAAAAATGGAGAGCCGCAGGATCACTATTGATAGCTGGGTTCACAATATTCCTCCTCACATCATGCTTGAGAACTGGGTCAGTTGTGCCTGTTGTGTGGATAGACTCTCCCCTTGATGGCAGCGTGGTAGAGGCAAGAGATACAATCTCAGTCGTTGCTCATGCTTCCAGTGAAGAAGGTGTATCAGAAATTCAATTGTTTGTTGATGGTGTGCAAATCCGAACACGGGATTATTCAGGATCCGAAGGTACATTTGTGGAGTTGAGAGAAGAATGGTCTGCTGATCCTGGAGAGTATGCTCTTCAGGTCCGCGCAGTAAGTATGAACGGCACGATTAGCGCTCCTGCCGTAGCATATGTTAAGGTTATCGGTCGAGAATCCCTGACTCAACTCGAGGAGACTGGTATACCAGAGGAATCGGTTACGAAGGATACTACACTTTCCCTGGAGGAACCAACACCAACTCCTACCGGCACCAGCTATCCATCCGTTGGGATAGATTTCCGGGTTGACAAGAGTTCCATTCTTCAGGGTTCCTGTACAACGCTTAGATGGGAAGTTGAAAACGCCATTTCTGTGGCACTGGACGGGACTGGTGTGGGTTTTGAAGGAAATAAACAGGTCTGTCCAGGTACTACAACATCCTATTACCTCCATGTAGAAGCCGCTTCAGAGTCTGCCGATCGCAGTGTCCAGGTAGAGGTTCAGGTGCCGGCTCCAACACCCACCAAAACAGTGGAACCAACTCCGACGGAGGATTCTCAGCCGCCGGAAATCAGTGGAATTACAGAATCTGATGATCCAATCCGGCCGCCGAGCTGCAGCCCGGGCAGTGTGACAATCAGTGCTGTCATTACGGATCCGTCCGGCGTACCGAAACACGATCTGTATTACCGTGTTGTAAGCGGGTCATCGGAGGGGGCCTGGGTTTGGCGCTCCATGACAGACGCCGGTGGGGACGTGTACCAGACGACCATTGGCCACGATCAGCTGCAATCCAGCCTTTTCCCCTATGAGGGATCCAACACGGTTCTGCAGTATTACATCAAAGCATGGGATAGCGAAACAAACATGGCTCAAAGTACAACGGGAGAAGTTGTGGTTGTATTCTGCGTGCCGTAGGACAGGTTAAACAGTTGGGTGGGTTGATATGAGGAGAATGTTCAAATGGATACTAAACGAAAAATCGTTCGTATAATTTGGGGCGTCAATGCGGCAGCCTTTCTGGGTCTGATTGTCCTTGTGGTCAGTATCTTGTGGATCCACGAGGGGGTTTCGATCCCCTCAGTTCTGATCCATATGCCATCACCGACAGTGAGTGTAAAGGTCGGCGATGTTGTGCCTGTTCACTCGACATCAAGCGATCCGGAAAACATAATAGTCCGGGTTGAATTGTGGGTAAACAACAGGTTGGTCGAAGTGAAAACTTCTTCGGAGGGATCAGGCGTTTTTTCCACGGCAATGGGGTGGCAGCCGGTTGAAGCTGGATCGTACATAATACTTGTCCGGGCTGTGAACAGCGAGAATATCACCGGACAGGCTTCCCTGACGATCGATGTAGAGGATAGTACTATATTGATGGAGGAGGAGGATCCTCTCGATCCGGAACAGGATGAGGCTGCTGATGAGGTGTTGGTATCTTCCCCGCCAGGGGGCTATTCAGGTGGAATAGAACCGGCAGAATTGATTGCTGCTTCATTTGAAGAGAATGCTGCTGATCCGATGCTGCCGCCAGATCCGGACAGACAGGCTTCGGAAGCTGAAGTTGTTGATTTCCTGGGGGATCTGTTATTGAACCAGGAAGAGCTGCAGGATGGAACAGGTTGGGCGGAATTAAGTGCAAACCGATTTGAAGTAAACCGGGTTTATGACCGGATCTATGTCTATGCTTCTGTTGCGGATGGGCCAGTCCAGCGTTTCCCTGAACGCAACGACGAATATTTCGCCCCGGAGGGAGAACGGAGCTGGGATATTGGCGAATACCTTGCGGGCGAAAACAGGATCCAGCTGCTGGTTCAGGATGGTGAACCCTTCAATGTCACCGTTGAGGGGTATGGTTGGAGGGAATCTGAACTGATCTATCTTGGCAGAGTGGATATGGAAAATCCATCAGATTATTGGGATGGAAGGGATATTATTGTTGAATCAGAAGGCGGTGACGGTTTCCTTCTGAGCTATCAGGTCGATGGCCCGGAATTTGTCCCGAAGGATGGTATTCCTGCTCCACAGAATCTTGGGATGACAGAAATTCTTGGTGACGATTATGTGAGTTGGGTATGGCATGGTAACCGTGAGTCGATCGATGGATTCAAGATCTATCGAGATGGTGTGCTGGTTGGAACAGTCCCGTCTGAGAAATCGCTTTATCCTCTGAGGATTCTGCCTCCCTGTAATGAAATATCGACTTACACCATCACGGCATATCAGGGAAGTTTTAATCAAGGCCAGATTGAATCACCGCACAGCAACAGAAAACCCGTCGTCGGCCCGGTTTGTGGATCGGGGAATAATCTGGAAACACCGACTGTTGTGGGTGGACTCTGTTCAGGCGGCGCTGTTGTAATTGAGCTGCCATACACCTACAATTCAGATCATGGGCCTCAAGTCTATGCAGGTGCGTGGGCGCAAACCGAGAATATGATGGTTGCTGCAGGGCAGGTTCGGGTTGCACACGGCTCTGGTGTTGCCCAAATTGAGCTGGTAAATTTGCTTCCTGGTGTGGCCAGTACAGACCAGTTGTTCGTGTACCTGATGGATGAAAATGGTTGGTACTTCTACAGTCAGGAGGTCGACATATCTATTCTCTGGGACGAGGCACTGCCCGATCTGGTTATATCGTATGCTGATGCTTTTGAGGGTGTAGGGAAAATCAGGATCAGGAATGAAGGATGCGCATCAGTAGATGGTTTCAGCCTGCTGGTGCAGCCAGTTGAAGGGGCGAGTTTTTTCGAGACCTTTGACCAGTACCTGGCACCGGGCATCACCTACAGCTACGATACGGCGAACATGGATCTGGTTAAAGGATTTTTTGCGGAAGTGGACCCTCAGAATGAAATTCGGGAAATGGATGAAGATAACAACCTGTATGAAAGAGGCCCTATCCGCCTGAAGCATATCCTGATCTATCAGATTGACATACATAACACCAGCGAAGGTGGATTGAACGGGTCGGCGGGTGAATTTCAATTTATCTTCACAGCCAATGACTACATGGCATGGCTTCCTGCCGGATCTGATTCGCACCTGGTGCTAAATCGGGGAGAGCATCTTTTAGATGGCTTTGTGAGTCCAGTTCTTCTCACTCCTGAGCTTGAGTGGGATGAAGACCTTGTATTTCATGCCAGGGGCAACGAGAATGATACTGCTCCCTTTGATTTTGATGATCTGGTGGGATATGTAGATTTTGTTCATTCCCAAGATATGTCTGAGCCGGGAGACTGGAAGGAAGGCGGAGACTTTTCAATGAGGAGCACGACCGGGCATTATACAGTTCACTGGCAGGTTGTAGTGGAATAAAGGTACTCCATGCAGGGAGATTACGCTCTATGTGTAATGCATGAAAACAATGTACCGGAGCAGGCAGGTGCTGCTTTGTAGGTGCAGGTCAACTAACTGCGTACATCCAGAGAATACACAATTCAATTTTGCCCATGTGCTAAACTGAGAGTACGTATCACCCGCATTATAGAAATTTGGCACCGGTTTACTTTAATCGTTCAAGAATCACACCAGGATATCAAGGATAGCGAATATGACCTTAGAAGCAAGGCTGTATGTAATCACCGCGTTTGTATTCAATCTACTCCTGATTGTTCATTTTGCCCTGCGGAAATGGGCATTTGACAGATATATCTTCCAATATGGATGGTTGTTTTATGTAATGGCCATACCAGCTGCCGTTGTCAGTGTGATCCTTTTGAAGCGAGGGACACCCTGGTGGATGTGGACAGGTGGATTTCTCTACCTTATCTGGGCGATATTTGGATATCTCGTTGAATTCAAGTTGGGATATACTTCCTGGCGGAATCCCATCCAATGGTCGATTCTTATCCCCTACTTGTTGTTGTATCTGAGCACGAATATGCTCTATTGGTGGCCGGTGGCGCGAGTATCAAGACCACTGTGGGTGGTCTTTACGATCCTGTTTGTTTTGAGTTCTATTCTGAACGCTATATCCCATTAAAAAAAACCGGCAGGTAAAGGATTCTGGTCAGGCATATACTTCCCGCCTGGTCAGAAAAATCCTTTGTGGATCAATCTGTTGGGAAAGAGAAATGCATCTGGGTATGGACCCATTTGCCGTCCCTTTTGTCCAGCACTCCTGTCCAGCGTACCTTTTCCCAACCGGATTCCTTACCGGCGACTTCCACAAAATCATCAAGAAAACAGGAGTACCAGGCAGTTGTGCCGGATTCGGAAAGAGTAATGCGAAGGTCGTGGGTTTCAAAACGTGTACCCCTGAAATCAGGCCTTCTCCAGGATTTTTCGGTGTGCATCTGGAATGCTTCGAATCCGATAATCGTGCTTTTATTATCAGGATGGAAGATAAAAAACTCGTCATCATGAGCCATGACACTGTAGAGAGTATCAAAATCCCGTGTGAGTGCCCATCCGATGGCGGAGCGAATGATGGGCTCAAGTTTTTTCTTTAACTTTTTCCATTCCTTTTTGGTTATTTGTTTCATCCTGATCCTCCCTTTTGTATTCATAATGACTAGTATATTGTAAGGATAATACTTGCAGGATACTTTCTCGGTTCAAGATAGTCTGTGGTGCTTCACGTGTAATGTGTTCCATTGTTGTCAGGCCAGGGAATTCACGTACACAACGATTCGGAACGTGCGGCAGCCCTGGATCGGGATATCCAGAGATCTGCGGTTTGGGGAACGGGGGAGAGCAGGATGTGCCGGTTGAGTAAGGGCAAAATTTATTGCACAGAGCTTGGGGAAAGGCAAAATATATTGCCCCGGGGTAACCCGGCTTAGCCGGGATAAATTATGTTTATAAAAAAATCGGGCGCTTCTTTGGTGGAGCGCCCGACCTGTGTTTAATCCTCCAGAGGTGTTGATCAATCAGCTGCTTGCTGTTTCTTCCCCTTGCGGCGCGGGTTCTCCAGCCGTACGGTAGCAAGTTTGTACTCCGGTATCTTTGCTGTCGGGTCCAGCGTGTGGTCCTGGGTGAGCATATTCGCCGGTGCTTCACGCCAGTGGAAAGCCAGGAAGATTGTGCCAGGGGGCACTTTCTCACTGATACGTACACGGGTTCTTACGCTGCCTCTACGGCTTTGAATATGGACCGGAAAATTGTCCTGAAGGTCAAGAGGCTCTGCATCAGCAGGGTTGATCTCGGCAAAACCGCGCGGTTCACGCCAGTCCAGCGGCTCACTGCGACGGGTCATGGTGCCGGAGTGGTAATGATACAGCACACGTCCGGTGCTCAGGATGAACGGGTATTCCTCATCCGGCTGTTCAACCGGATCGTGTGCTGTTACGGCATGGAAAAGCCCGCGGCCGCGGGAGAATTTCCCAGCATGCAGGAATTTTGTACCCGGATGGTCCTCGTTCGGGCAAGGCCACTGCAGGCCATTACCCTCCAGCCTGTTGTAGTTCATACCATGGTAGATGGGTGTCACTGCTGCCAGCTCATCGAATATTGCAGAAATGGATGGGTACTGCCAGTATTTTGTATCGCGCTTGTTCCCCATTTTGTCATCGAATCGGGTTGCCAGATCGCAGGTGATTTCCCAGTCCGGACGCGACAGGCCCGGTGACGGGATGACAGGCTGAAGGAGCTGTACACGCCGCTCGGTATTGGTGAAGGTTCCGTGCTTTTCAAGCGAAGAGGCTGCCGGTAAGATCACGTGGGCCAGCTGGGCAGTTTCGCTTGGGAAAATATCCTGAACTACGAGGAAGTCGATTCCGCGCAAGCCGGCTTCAACATGCGATGTGTTGGGGTCCGAAAGCATCGGGTTTTCCCCCATGATATAGAAAGCACGCACCTTGCCTTCGTGTGCGGCATGCATGGCTTCCACTACAGTGAGGCCCACCTCGTCCGGAAGGCTTTCTACGGACCAGGCTTTCGCCATCGCTTTGCGCTTTTTATCATCGGTTACTTTCTGATAGCCCGGCATCACATCCACAAGTGCGCCCAGATCACAGGCTCCCTGCACGTTAGACTGTCCGCGCAGGGGGTTGACGCCAGTGGAGCGTTTCCCGATCTGTCCGGTGAGCATGGACAGGTTTGCAAGTGTTTTCACCATGTCGGTGCCGTTGCTGCGCTGGGTGATACCCATTGCATACAGGATCATACTGTGCCCCCGGTCCTCTCCATAGATGGATTCACCGCGGGTTCGTTCACCCAGAGCATAAAGCCGGGCTGCCTCTTCGATATCCTTCACATCCACGCCGGATATCAGAGCAGCGCGCTCCGGGGGGTATTCCATTACTACCTTTTTGAAATCCTCATATCCCTCTGTTCGCTCAGAAAGAAAGGCTTCATCAGCCCAGCCATCACGGATGATGGTATGCATGATCGCAAGGAATACATAAATATCAGTTCCAGGTTTAATTTGCAGGAACACCGATGCGTGTTTAACCATGGGGACCCGGCGTGGATCGACCACAACAAGATTGGCTCCACCTTTGACGGCCCGCACGACTTCATAACTGATTACAGGATGGGCTTCTGCCGTATTCGAACCAGTGATAAAGATGCAGTCCGCATCACGCATTTCACGGATTGAGTTTGTCATTGCACCGCTGCCGAAGGCCTGCACGAGGCCTGCAATTGTGGTGCTGTGTCAAAGCCTGGCGCAGTGGTCGATGTTGTTCGTTCCCACTGCAGCTCGCATGAATTTCTGGAATACGTAGTTGTCTTCGTTGGTACACCTTGCCGAGGCGAAACCCATAACAGAATCCGGTCCGTGTTCCTGGACAGTATCCGCCAATCTGCCTGCTACGAGGTCAAGTGCGGTATCCCATTCGACGGGCACGTGGCTTTTTTCGATTTTGGGTTTGCGGACATTCAAGGGTGATGTATCAGGGAGTTCCCATGCTTCATCAGTAAGCCCGAGTTCATATGCCAGATCGCGGCGGATCATCGGGCTTTCCAGCCTGTCTGGATGTGCGGCAAAATCCCAGCCGTAACGGCCTTTAGAGCAGAGAAATTCTCCATTTGCCGGTCCGTCCGGGGTGCCGTGTGCATCCAGGATGACGCCGTCTTTTACACCATATTCCACCTGGCACCCAACACCACAGTATCCACAGATACTTTTGATCTTCTCCATCTCCCACACACGGCCCTTGCCGGCTCGTGAAGCATTCATCAGCGAAGTTGTGGGGCAAACCTGTACGCAGTTGCCGCAGAAAACACATGTGGA
>Ga0272441_10007383_pt1 | contig 17904 bp, 18 predicted proteins | sample SSMProp6N_FD_193582 | JGI IMG/M metagenome (GOLD analysis project Ga0272441, IMG submission 193582) | Marine sediment archaeal communities from Little Sippewissett salt marsh, Falmouth, MA, United States - SSM-Prop-6N | ecosystem: Environmental > Aquatic > Marine > Wetlands > Sediment ... | reverse complement strand
ATGCGTGGGGTCCGCCGTTCATCGTTGGGGATCGGCGACTCGTCGAGGGCCACACCGGCGCGCAGTTCCAGGGGGTCCGTGGGTTTGAAAATGCCCCCCAGGGAAAAACGCCAGGTGTCGTCCCAATCTAGGGTGGTCACGCTGTCATTGGCACCGCTGCCAAACTTGATTCTCAGTTCCTCCAATCGGCTCCACTTGGTCCAGGTGGCGTCGGCCAGGATGGCCCAGTGCTGGTTGAAGGCGTGGTAGGCGGATATCGATACGGTTTCCGGCAGGCTCACTTCGGCCGTGGCCGTGGTATTGATCAGCCCGGCTGCCTGGTCGAAGCCGGCGGCGGCGGCCGGTGTGTAAAAGTTGGCATCACCTTCGAGGGTGTGGTCGATCTTGGATCGATAATGAATCCCCACTCGGGTGCCGACCAGCGGCTCGAAGATCAGGCCGACATTGGCACCGAAACCCCAGTCGTCATCGTACTCGGTAGTCAGGCCGTAGGGGGCGGTGATACCGATGCCGGCTGTCCACTTTTCGGAAAAGCTGTGCATGTAAAACAGGTTGGGCACCACGGCCGCTTTTCCGCCGTCACCGCCGTTGCCCCCGGAGAGAGGGGTGGTCAACACGGTGGTCGAGCCTTGATTCTTGAAATCGGCCTTGGGGATGATATAGTGGGCGCCGAGTTGGAGCTCGTTGCCGGACTGCAGGGCCATGCCGGCCGGGTTGAAGAAAATGGTGCTGCGACGATTCAGGATGCACCGCCAGGTTCAGGCAGGCTCAGAGAATCGGCGTTTTACCTGAGGGTTGCGCCAAGGTAACCCGAATAGGGCGTTCACCTTCAAGTGGGATTGCCTTCAGAGACCCGGGAGCAAACCTTGATTTGTGACCCCAAAAAGGCTTATTGAATGATCAAGGCTGGATACGCAACGGATAGGCGCACTGAATGCATTGGGCGGCTGCATATGGAGGCGAACATGTCTCGATGGTTACACGGATTCGGATTTTAAGGTACAGGTGGTTGAATGGCTTCCGTGGAGAAATTTGGGGATATTGAACCGATGCCGAAGATCTATCCAATCGGGGGGGGCAAAGGCGGGGTCGGCAAAAGCTTTGTCGTCGCCAGTTTAGGGGCATTACTTGCCAGAAACGGCAGGACGGTTGCCCTGATCGATCTGGACCTGGGTGCATCCAATCTGCATACTTTTCTGGGGATGCCGGCGCCCAAAGACGGGTTGAACCGCTTTTTGAACAAGCATGCGGCAACGCTGGAAAGCACAGCGGCCCCCACCCCCGTCACCAATCTCTTTCTGATCAGTTCCTCCACCTGTTCCATGGAGATTGCCAACCTGTTTTATGCCCAAAAAATCAAGCTGATCAATGCCATCAAAAAGCTTCCCTTTGACTATGTGCTCATCGATCTGGGCGCCGGGACCAATTTCAACACCCTTGATTTTTTCCTGACTTCCAACAAGGGGGTCTTCGTATGCACCCCCGAACCCACCTCCATTGAAAATGCCTTCCGGTTTATCAAGGCAGTCTATCTAAGAAAAATAAAACAGCTGATCAAGCGGCACGATTTTGATGCGCAGGCAAAAGCGGCGGTTCTGGACACGGCGTCCAATGCGCTGACCGCTCAGGACATCATCGATATCGTGGCGACATACGATCCTGAAAAAGAGTCCTTTTTCAAAGCGCATATCGGCAGGTTTCATTTCAAATTGGTTCTGAACCAGTTTCGCAAAAACGCCGATGCCGGCCTCGGCAACAAAATAGAGACCGTTTGCAACCGCCATTTTTATTCACCGTTCGAATTTCTGGGAGGGGTCGCCTTTGACGAGCGCGTCATCGATTCGATTTACGCAAAAAAACTGTATGTTAAAAACTACCCGGCCACCGCCACCACCATGGAATTGAAACTGATTGCCGAGCTACTCACCAATGGTCAACCGGCCTCATCGTTGTTGCAACAGGCGTTATGAAAACATTTGAAAATGAAAATTATTACCAGATTCTTCAGGTCCCCGCCAATGCACGTGTAGATGAAATCAAGCACGCCTACCGGGGTGCACTGGCCATCTATGGAGCGGAAAGCGTGGCTACCTATTCGCTGTTTTCCGATGAGCAGCGAGAACGTTTGCTGCAGGCCATTGAAGCGGCCTTTGACACCCTGATCAACGAAGAGAAAAGGATCGCCTACAATCAGATGCTCATCGACACCGGCCAGGTGGATGCGGCCCTTTTTTCCAGGCAGGGCCAAAGAAAGCTGGAGGCCTATTGCGACACCCGGACCCTATCCAATGAAAAGCGCCTCGGCCAATGGGTCCAAAAGAAAGCCGATACGCCGGAGATCAGGCAACGCATCGAAGCGATTCTGGCCAAAGAGATGCTCTCCGGACTGGAGTTGAAGCAGCTTAGAGAAGCATACGGCATCGACATCTCCGAAATCCATGCCGTTACCAAAATCAGCGGCGATTCTCTGAAAAGGATCGAGGCCAACCAGTTTGATGACCTTCCCGCTGAGATCTATGTCAAACAATTTTTAAAAGCCTATGCCGAGGTCCTTCGCATCGATGCCGGGCATGTGATCGACAGTTACTTGAAATTCATGGCCCGGGCCATGCCGGATAACGACCACGACCGCGCTTGACCGCCGACTTGACTTCAAGGGGTACAGATGGAAATTATAACCACAATCATAGGCGCCGGGGTCGTCGGCCTTGCCGTGGCAGCGGAACTGTCCAGGACCCGTAAAGGGGTATTGATCCTGGAACGCAACCAGACATTTGGCCAGGAAACCTCCAGCCGCAACAGTGAAGTGATTCACGCCGGTATCTATTATGCCCGGGATTCCAAAAAGGCCAAACTCTGCGTCGAGGGCAACCGGTTATTGTACCGGTTGTGCGATCAGCACCGGATTCCCCACCGCCGATGCGGCAAACTGATCGTGGCCACCGAAAAAGATGAGGAAGCGATTCTGACGACGATCCAGGGTCACGCCCGCGATAACGGGGTGGAGCCGCTTGAGATGTTGAGCGCCAGGCAGATCAAGGCGCTGGAACCCAATGTGAAGGCGTGTGCCGCTCTTTTTTCTTCCTCCACCGGAATCGTCCATTCCCATCGGCTGATGCGCCACTATGCTGCCCGGGCCAATAAAAACGGCGCCCAGTTCGTGCCGCATACGACGGTTTCACGGGTGGAAAAACAAGACGATGGTCGCTACCGGGTTCATGTGGTCTACCCGGACGGTCAGACAGACACATTTGCATCGCGCTGGATCGTCAATTGCGCCGGCCTCGAATCCGATCGGATTGCTGCTTCTTTGGGGATTGACATCGATGCATGCGGATATCGCCTGCACTACTGGAAAGGGGAATATTTTAGCCTCGACGTGCCCCAGGGGTTCATTCGCCATCTGGTCTATCCGGTTCCCCAGGCGAACCACGTGGGCTTGGGGGTCCATGCCACCATCGATCTGAGCGACCGGGTGAAACTCGGACCCAATGCGACCTATCTGCCCGGCAGGGCGCTTGATTATACCGTGAATCCGCAAGCCCGGCAGTCGTTTTACGAGGCTGCCTGTCGCTATCTTCCCGGCATCGCGGTTGACCAGTTGCATCCGGAAATGACCGGGATCCGGCCCAAGCTGCAAATGCCCGGAGATCCGGCCAGAGATTTTATCATCACAGAGGAGTCGTCAAAGGGATTTCCCGGGGTGATCAACCTGATCGGTATCGAATCCCCCGGGCTTACCGCCAGTCCCGCCATTGCCCGTCATGTGGCGGCACTGGTTGCCGAGCGGGGGTGAACCTGGCGTCCCTGCGGGCGGACGACGTCAGGGTTGATACCGATGATGCCCGCCGGCAGGCTGCCGGCGGAGGTGATACCGGGCAGCGCCCTGCAATGGTTGACTGGGGCCGCCCGGTATTTAAGGGTTTCACGGCACAGGATGAACCGGCTATCAGAAATCCATGTTGGCCGGCTCGTAGTGTTCTTTGGAATGCTTACAGGACGGGCACATGGGCGGCGGTTCGGTGCCTTCGACGATATAGCCGCAGACGCCGCACTTCCACTTGATCGCCTGCTCGCGTTTGTACACGGTTCCGGCCTCGACCATCTCAATGATTTTCTTGTAGCGTGCACGATGATGGGCTTCGATCTTGGCCACCTGTTCGAAGGCGATCTTCGCCTGGGTCTGTCCCTCTGCTTCCGCCTCCTTGGCGAACTGCGGGTACATGCTCTCCACCTCGTAGTCTTCCCCGCCCATGGCTTCCTTCAAATTGGTCAGGGTGTCGCCGATGCCGCCCAGCAGTTTCAGGTGGTCCTTGGCATGCTGCATTTCGTTAAAGGCCGTCTCCTCGAAAATCTTGGCGATGTAGTGATAGCCTTCTTTCCGGGCAACCTTGGCAAAAAACGTGTACTTGTTGCGGGCCTGGGATTCGCCGGCAAAGGCCGCTTTCAGATTTTCGGTGGTCTTGCTCATTTTTTCCTCCTTGCTGGTTGATGGATGGGTTACGTGTAAAAAAGATGTCCGGCTTTCCGCTCGTGCCTAAACGGCGGCGTTCAGAACATTTGTTGCTTTGCGGTACACGTGTCACAAAGGCCTTTGAGGACGACCCGTCTGCTGATCACCTTGAACGTGGTGGCGATCGCTTTCGGCACTTCCAGGCGGGCGTAGCCTTCATATTCGAAATCAATGATCCTGCCGCAGGCCATGCAGTGCAGGTGGTGGTGGTCCGTGATGTCGGGGTCGAAGCGCTTGGGTCCGCCGAAGGTCTCCACCACGTCCACCACGCCGATCTTGGCAAAGGTTGAAAGCGTGCGGTTGACCGTATCAAAAGAGATGTTCGGGAACTCTTTTTTGACCACCCTGAACACCAGATCCGCCGTGGGATGCCGCTGCGACTGAATGAGGACCCGGTAAATGCCAACACGCTGGGGGGTGATTTTCAACTGGTGACGGCGGCAATTTTCGATAAAAAGTTGCACACGCTGAGCAATCTCTTTGTTTTGCATGTGGCTCTTAAATAGGATTGATTCCTATTTGTCAACCCCTTTTTCAGTTAGCAACCCACTGGATCAGGGCTCTCCATTTTGTCAGGAAGGCGCCGGCCGTTGTCCTGCCAACCCTCTCCAAATTAACGGGTTCCGGATCGGCTGCGAGGGCTGGCTCGGTTCGACGATACGCCGATATCGGCTAATCCGGTTACAGGGATTTGATCTCGCATGTAATGGCGTCATGCTGCCGGAAACCGTGTGTGGCGTTGTGTCAGAGATAAGTGCGTCGGGAATCGCTTCGGGGCCCGGCGGCAACAAAATGGTGTCGTGTGATTGGCTCATTCCAATTTTTAGGGTAAGATGGCGGCACCTGTCAATGGTTTATCCCCTATTTGACGGACAACGGTTTGGTGGTTGTCGTGAAATCTCAGGCTGAGCAGGAAAACTTCTTTTTCCTGCTCGCCGGCGGGGCATTTCATGGAGGAGAAGAGATGCAGGAAGCGATGGAATATCCGGATAACAGCGATTTAAGCTGCCTGTTTTGCCGATGGATCAGGGAGGGAACGGCTGTGGAGACGCTCGGCACGGTGGCTGCCTTCAACGATGGCTACCCGGTGACCGATGGCCACCTGTTGATCGCTCCCTTGCGGCATACGGCCGACTGGCTTTCCCTGACCAACCCGGAAATCCGCGACAGCGAAACGCTGATCCGTGCCCTCGTCGAAAAGATCAGGCAACGAGATCCTTTGGTCACCGGGTTCAATCTCGGGACGAACATCGGCACATCGGCCGGGCAGACCGTGTTTCATGCCCACATTCATCTGATTCCGCGGCGCGATGGCGACACGGAAAACCCAAAAGGCGGTATTCGGGGGGTCATCGATGGCAAGCGCGGGTATGATCCATCCTGAGTAAGGGTTAAACCACAGTTTAAAACAGATGGTTCGCGTCGCACAACCAGCGACTTCCGACGCTGTCACTTTCCATACCCATATCCCAATGAACCGCTTGACGAAACCTTTTGTCAGACCCTATATTCGATGACATCCAAATCAAGCCTGAACACCAAAGGAGGTTCAATCATGGACGTGAGAAAGATACTATGGCCCACAGACTTTTCCGCAATATCTGAAAGCGCCTTGCCACACGTTAAATCGCTCACCGAGAAATACGGCGCTGAAATCCACGTGCTATACGTGATTGAAGATATCGCTCACCATGACGGCTGGTATGGCGCGTTTGAGGAAAAGCGTGTCAAGGAACTCATGGCGCATGCCAGCAAGACGGCAACCACCCGGTTGGGCCAGATCTGCGAGAAGTACCTCGACGGCTGTCCGCTCTACATCAAGCATGTGGCGGTCGGTGATGCTGCCAAGGAGATCCTGAAGCTCATAGAAAAAGAGAAGGTGGATATAGTGGTCATGGCCAGCCATGGCGAGAAAGGCAACTTCCGTTTCGGCAGTGTGGCCGAAAAGGTACTCAAGCACTCTCCTGCTCCGGTGACCATCATCCCCGTTGCGCCGAACCAATGATGCCCCCGGCCTGAACACCCATCGAGGCAAACCCTCCAGGACAGGCATGCCAGGCTCGCTTACGCGACTTAACGAGCATTCGGTAAGTGGGTCGGCGGGCATTTTTTTGTGCTTCTTCAAGCGATTTTCCAAAAGCATCGCATGCACATCTGCAGTTTTTCTTCGGAGATCGAACTTCACGTCCGCAGTAGCGGCCGTGGGGCTTAAGGGCCACCCTGTCGTTCCTCGATAATAATACGCCTAAAGTCGCCTTCCGATAAAATGGCACGCTCCTTGAAGACAAAATCGGATGACCCCGTGTCACCCGCATCGGCGCAGGCGCGTTCGGCTCCGCAACCACATAATCACGCGGCCAAACCGGCGTTGGTGAGACGGCCAGCGCTATTGTGATAGTTATTGAGAACAGGTGGTTGAGAAACTACGGCGACGGGTTAACGGGCGATATGATCTACGGTGGCCGATAACCGCATTGTCAAAAGGAGAACCATGCGCCAGCCTCGAAATTGTTTTCGCAGTCTTGTTTTCTGCACGCTTGTGTTAACAGGGTTGTTCTCCGCCGTATTCATGGCCACCGCGCAATGGTCGGATGGGCGCTTGCCGGAACCCGATCCGCCTGCCGCGGTTCAACCGTCCGTTGAAAAACCCCTGTTGCGTGCGCTGGCCGAACCGGCCTCATCCGACACGGAATGGACCTTCCATAAAACAGCCGACAACCAGCATCCGGACGGCATCGAACAGCAGATGACCTGGCTGATGAACCGGGCTCGCACCGATCCCACCCAGGAGGGTATATGGCTGGCCACCATGGATGATCCGGATGTGGCTGGCGCCAGGTCCTACTTTTCTGTGGACGTGGATCTGCTGCAGGCTGAATTTGCCGACATCCAGGCCAAACCGCCGTCAGCCTTCGATGTGCGCCTGTACCAGGCCGCCAGGGCGCACGCGGATTATCTCGTCGCCACTGACAGCCAGAGCCACACCGATCAACTCAACCGCGTGGTGGACGAAGGATTCACTTACCAGTCCTACCGCGGCAATGTTTTTTCCTATACCCGCAGCGGCATCCACGGGCATGCCGGTTTCAATATCGATTGGGGCGGGGACGACCCCACCGGTATGCAGCCCGGCCGTGGTCATCGCCAGGCGATCATGTCCATCGATGGGGATTATACCAATGTGGGCCTGGCAGTGGTGGCCGAGGCCGATCCGGTCACGGGCGTGGGCCCTTTCGTGACAACCGGCAACTATTGCAGCGCCAACACGGCACAGACCAATCATTTCAACCGTTTTCTGGTTGGAACGGTCTGGCGTGATCTGAACGACAACGACCAGTACGATCCAGGGGAAGGCATGGGCGGTATCTCGGTGCGGCCGGATCGGGGCGCCTACCACGCGGTGACGGCTGACAGCGGCGGGTACGCCATGCCCATACTCGATGCCGGTACCTATACGGTGAGTTTCAGTGGATCCGGGATAAGCGGTGAGACGACCCGGACGGTTACCATGGACAGCCAGAGCCTGCTGCTGGATCTCGTATACATCAACGGCGATCCGGGAGATGCCGAAGCCATCACCGGGCCCGCTTCGGGCATTTCACAACACACCGTGCAGCTCAACGGCACCGTGAACGCCAACGGCCAGGATGTGGACTACTATTTCGAATACGGTCCAACAACCCAGTACGGTGATATCTCCGATGTCTTCTCAACCACGGCCAATCAAGGAATCGCCATTGCCGTGTCCGCACTGTCCCCGGGCACCTTATACCATTTCCGGCTGGTCGTTGTCACAGACACAGACACCATCAACGGCAACGACCGTAGCTTTGAAACCGTGCCGGCAGACGGCAGCGAACCCCTGGCCACGCCAAGCAGCAGCAGCGGCGGCGGTGGCGGTTGTTTTATCGGCTCGGTTTTCCGGTAGTCCAGACTCGCTGCAAATCAATCCCTATAAAGGACGGCTGCGTTACGGGCGCCCTTTTCAACCCCCCTGCCGCAGGTCAGGCGCGACGTCGGTCGCTTGCGCCGCTTGCAACCCGAAATCAGGCATGCGATGGTTGGCTATGGCCATCTTGTCGGCGATGCCGTTTTCGCGACCTGCCAATCGGCCATCCCAGCACCGTTGATTAAACGGTCGCGAGGCTAACCAGATCTATCGATCCATTCGAGAAAGGGGGACGCATGTTGGATTTTACGCTCACAGCGGAACAGCTGGCGCTGCAGCAGAAAGCCCGCGAATTTGCGCTGAAGGAAGTGCTGCCGGTGGCCTGGTACTACGACGAAAAGGACGACATCCCGCTGCCGGTGATCCGCAAAGCCTACGATGCCGGGATCATGAACCTGGATATTCCCAAGGTTTATGGGGGTCAGGGACTGGGTCTGGTGGAGGCCGCCATCCTGACGGAAGAGCTGGCGGCCGCCTGCCCCGGCCTGGCCACATCGATTTTCGACAACTCCCTGGGAATGGAGCCGGTGCTGCTGTCGGAAAACGAGGAGATCCGCAAACGCTATCTGCCGCGCATTCTCAAGGACTTCAAGACGATCTGTTTTGCCACTTCGGAGCCGTTGATGGGGTCGGATGTGGCCGGCATCCGCTGCCGGGCCAAAGCCGACGGCGAGGACTTCATCCTGGATGGCACCAAATACTGGATCACCAACGGCGGATTGGCCGATTACATGTCGGTTTTCGCCACGGTCGACCCCAAGCAGAGCCACAAAGGGATCTGCGCTTTTCTGGTGGAAAAGCGCTGGCCCGGTGTGCGTGTCGGTCGTCCCATCCCCAAAATGGGCCAGCGCTGCTCGAATACCGTGGGGATCAAATTCGACAATGTCCGCGTACCCAAAGCCAACGTGCTGGCGCCGCCGGGCGAAGGCTTCGTCCTGGCCATGAAGACCTTCGGCCGCACGCGGCCCATTATCGGTGCCTTCGGTGTGGGTGCGGCCCGATCGGCCATGGAGTATGCCATGGATTATGCCAAAAAGCGGCAGGCCTTCGGCATGCCCATTGCCGGTTTCCAGGCGATCCAGTTCAAAATCGCCGAGATGTATCAGAAGGTGGAAACCGCCCGCCTGCTGACCTTGAAGGCGGCCTGGGAGGCCGATCAGGGCAAGGATCCCACCCTGAATGCATCCGTCGCCAAACTGTATGCCACCGAGGTCGCCCTGGAAGTCGTCAATGAAGCCTTGCAGATATTTGGCGGCTATGGCTACACCAAAATGTATCCCGTCGAAAAGTTGCTGCGCGATGTGCGCCTTCTGCGCATTTACGAAGGCACCAGCGAGGTCCAGCGCGTGATCATCGCGGGCGCCGTGATGAGCCAATACCAACCCGCCATGCCGGCTTTGGAAGACCTCCCCCTGCATCGTGATGCCGATCCCCTCGGGACCGATACGACGGAACCGGCCTGGCGTTGTCGAATATGCGGCTATGTCCATTACGGTGATGACGCGCCCGATGAATGTCCGTATTGTTTCTTCCCCAAGTCGGCCTTCAAGAAGGCGGGGGCGGGCGCAACGGCCTGAACCGTTTTATAGCGGGGCGACATGTGCGACCATGCGTCTGCGCAGGCCGGCATCCGGCAGGCGGCAAACGCCTGCTGCCATGTTGTCCACCATGTGTTTCACCTTCGAGGTCGCCGGTATGACGCAGGTGACATGCGGATGGGCGATGATAAATTTCAGAAAGAATTGGGCCCAGCTGTGACAATCGAATTCGGCGCTCCACGCCGGCAGCCCATGGCCGCCGAATCGCCCTTGACATCGAAGGTGCGCGATGTCCTCATTCCCACCGCGGGCAACCGTTCACCGCCGGATGGAATCGGACGCAACAGGCGGTGGCTTTCTTCGGCCGGCAGGCGCCGGGGGGCCAGCAGCATGGCCGACGTCAGTGTGCCGACCGTTCCTAAAAACGAACGACGCGTCATTTTGATATTTGGATCAATCATGATGGATTCCTCCTTTTTGGGTCGAAGGGCGGGTTGGCCGCTGCCTTGGCCATCCGCTCCTGGCGTCTGCCCAGCCTGAATGAAATCAAGGCCCAGATACCAGCCAGATACGAAGAACGCAAGACCAAGCCAATGCCGGCAAAGATACTGCCTCCCATGGCTCTTACGGCGGGCCGGTCCGTCGTGGCGTGACCCCGGGCGGCACCGGCAGCGGGATTGACGGTGACTGCAGATTGTTGCCAGGCGAGGAGCCGATGGATGCACACCACCGTCCAGGCCAGCAAGGCGGCCGATACCGGCAGCAGGTTGACAGGTTCCATATGGACCACGAGGGTCGCGGTCAGCAGCGGTCCGGCGAGTGCTCCGGCGGTGCCGCCGGCGGCGATAACGCCGAACAGGCGTTTGGCCTGCTCGTTGGAGAAGGTGTCGGCAATGAAGCTCCAGAAAACAGACACGACAATCACTCTCGGACCACATGGCCATGGCAGGCATGGCAAAGGGGTCAGTCGGTCTGAATTTGACGGTCTCTTTTTATTTGGTGAGGATGTATTATGTTTGGGTAGAATAACTGCCCTATAATCGATGGGATTGCGTCCCGGACGGTTGCGGTGGATCATTCCATTGGTTTTCAGAGTTTCCTCTGACTGAAAGGAGAAAGACATCCATGAAACGATTTTTAATCCTGTTTGCAGGTTTATTGCTTATTTCGAGCCTGGCCTGGGCAGATGGGGTGACGGTCAGCATGTTTTTCGCGACGGATACCGGTCCCGGCAAAGCCATCGGCACCATTGCGGTAACGGACACGCCTTACGGGGCACTGTTTACACCGGATATAAATGGTTTTACACCGGGATTGCACGGCTTTCACGTACACCAAAATGCGGATTGCGGCCCCAAGCAGAAGGATGGGAAGATGGTGCCGGGGCTGGCCGCCGGCGGGCATTATGACCCGGCCGGGTCCGGCCGGCATGAAGGTCCATACGGCAACGGCCACCTTGGGGACCTGCCCCCGCTATACGTCGACGAAAACGGCGGATCGCGCCTGCCGGTTCTGGCGCCGCGGTTGAAGGTGGCCGACCTCAAGGGGCGGAGCCTGATGATTCATGCCGGCGGGGATAACTTTTCGGACCACCCTGAAATGCTCGGCGGCGGCGGTCCCCGGAAGGCATGCGGGATTGTCCGATAGGAACGACGACCTTATTTGACTGGAATACCATCGATTTCCTATAATCATGACGCAGCCGTCAGCTGACAGGTTGACTCATGGCTGTTCAATGCGACCATTCGTTGAGGAGGCACAATGGATCTATCCACGCAGTACCTGGGGCTTGAGTTAAGAAATCCGATCATCATGGGCAGTTCTGGGTTGACCAGTTCGGTTGAAAAGATAAAGACCGCCGAAAAATGCGGTGCCGGAGCGGTGGTGCTCAAGTCCATTTTCGAAGAGGAGGTGGCTCTGGAATATGCGGATTTCATGAAAACAGCCAAAAAATTCGCCACTGACAGTCAGTACTTCGATTACGATGGACGCAAAATTCCCATCGACTACTACAACTACGTCGTCCGGGAAGAAAACCTGAAAAAATACGTCACCCTGATCGAGGAGAGCAAAAAGGCGGTGTCCATACCGGTTATCGCCAGCATCAATTGCTTTCTGCAGTCGGTCGAGTGGATGGCCTATGCCAAGCAGCTGGAAGCGGCCGGCGCCGATGCCCTCGAACTGAACATGTTTTTTCCCCCGACGGATTTCAAGCAGAAGCGGGCGGACCGGGAAAACATCTATTTCAAGGTCACCGAGCAGGTGACCCAACACCTTTCCATCCCCACCGCCTTGAAGATCAGCCACTATTTTACCGATCTGGGGCCGATGATCCAGCGGCTCTCCCAAACCGGTATCGGCGGGCTGGTGTTGTTCAACCGGTACTTCAGCCCGGACATCGACATCGACAAATTCGAGACCACCAATGCGTTCGTGTTCAGCACCCCTTCGGACCTGGCCATGTCCCTGCGCTGGATTGCCATCATGGCCGAAAAGGTCGACTGCGACCTGGCCGCCTCCACCGGTATCCACGATGGGGATGCGGTGATCAAGCAGTTGCTGGCCGGTGCCGATGCGGTCCAGGTGGCCTCGTGCCTGTATCAACACGGCGTCACCTATTTGGGGGAGATGCTCGAGCGCCTGGAGAACTGGATGTCGCGCAAAGGATTCAAGCGGATCAGCGGTTTCAAGGGAAAAATGAGTCAAGGCAAGAGCTCGGACCCGTCCATTTACGAGCGGGTTCAGTTCATGAAGTACTACGGCGGCAAAAAGAACGTGGTGGTCTGATCTTGACGCCAGTATGTTCATGACGCGATCATTGCTTACCCGCGATAGAGAGCAGGTGTGATGCATCACTATGACGTCATCGTTGTCGGTCTGGGCACCGCCGGATCGGCCACCTGCATGACCCTGGCGCAACGGGGGGTGTCGGTTCTGGGGATAGATGCGTTTCATCCCCCGCACACCCTGGGCAGTCATCATGGTGAATCCCGCAGCGTCAGGCGGGCCTATCTGGAAGGTACTGCATACCTGCCCATGGCGCTTCGGGCCTGGGACCTTTGGCGCAAGCTGGAAAAGGACGCCGGGCAGAAGCTTTTGGTCACCACCCATAACCTGACCATCGGCCCTCCAGGTGGGCCGGCTGTTTCCGGATTTCTATCAAGCGCCCGGGCCGGCGACATATCCCATGATTGTTTAACCGCCGCCGAAACCCGAAAGCGGTGGCCGCCGTTGGCACCGCCCAGCCACTTTGCCGCCGGTTTGGAAAAAGAGGCGGGGATTGTTTTTCCGGAAACGTGCATCCGGGTATTCCTTGCCATGGCCGATGCTGCCGGGGCAAGGCTTCAGGTTGATGAACCGGTGACCGGGTGGACAGCTACGCCGGGTGGCGTCGAGGTTCGCACCGCTTTAGGCAGGTATACCGCCGGACGGGTCCTGATCGCCGCCGGCGCACGCACAGGCCGGCTGCTGGGCGATGCCGGTGCCATGCTGACGCCCAAACGGATTCCCGTCCACTGGATCACCCCGCCGGATGATAGGGCTTATCAATTGGGGCAATTCCCGGTCAATTTCTGGCAGGTCCCGATGGCCGAGACCGCCGGCACCCGCACCGCGTACCGGGAGTTTTACGTGCTGCCGGCCATCAAGCCCGGTGGCCGAGTCAAGGCCGCCTTTCACAACCGGCTTGCCGACATCGATCCGGAAACCCCGCCCCTGCCGGTATCCCCAGCAGAGCAGACGGCGATGCGGGCCATGCTGGAGCTGTTTCTGCCGCCGCTGTATGACCGACCGATGACATCCGACACCTGCATGTACACCCTGACGCCCGATGACCACTTTTTATTGGGGCCACTGCCCCAAAACGAGAATGTATTCGCCGTGGCACTGGCCGGACACGGCTTCAAGTTCGCGCCGGTGTTGGGTGAAACGCTGGCCGATCTGCTCGAAGGCCTTGTCCCCGCGATCGATATGGGCTTTTTCTCACCGCGGCGCTTTGTTCGGCGGGAGTGATGCCGGCCATGTGTCCATGACGGATTCGACACCCTTGTTGAAGCGAGTAATTAAAACGGACGGTTATTTCTTTAAAATGAACGGTTTCGGATGATATTCCCCGGATCTCACCTGATCCCAGAACGTTTTCTCATCTTCCATCCACTGGGACCCGAATCGCTGGTTGAATAGGCCGCCCAGCCGCTGAAACATCTTCTTCAGATTAGAACGGTGTCCGAGGGTGATCACATCTTCCAGGAATGCGGGGATGTCGGTCATTCGCTCTTTGGGAATATAGGCCTTTGCTCCCAGGGTGATAGAGCGCTTCAGGCCTTCAGCGGAAAAGGCATGGGCGGTGAGCATCACCGTTGGATATTTCAAATGGACTGCCGCGTTAAGCAGATCATAGCCTCTGACGCCCATGATATCGAGGATGACCGCATCATAGGTCCATGAACGCAGCAGGTGGTAGCCGGTTTCATAATCAGAGGCCTGGTCCAGAATCAATCCGGGATACCCATCGAGAAGGTCTACCAGGGTTTCCAGAACATCGGCCTCATCATCTACGGCCAGTATGCGCTTACCGTTAAGGATGCTTTCCGACATGGCAATACTCCAGTGATATCCGCGGTGGAGGATGGCGCCACTGCGGCGATTGGTTTAGTCCAGGTAAACGGTTTTCGCTTCAACGTCTTTTCGGGGAACCGGGTCCTGGGGTTCCTTGGGTTTGCCGATACACACCAGCGCCACCGGCGTTTTCTCATCTGAAATGTCGAGGAGGCGTCGAATGTGACTTTTTTCGAACAGGGTAAAGAACAGGCTGCCCAGATCGAGGGCGTGGGCAGCCAGCATCATATTCTGAATGGCAGCGGCGCAGGCCAATTGATAACCTACAGGGCCGTCTTCCTGGAACATGTCCATGCCGCTTTTTTTGGGATCGCCCACCACGGCCACCAATACGGGCGCCTGCAGGAGAAAATCCGTTTTATATTTGCCGAGCCACGTCCAGCCGCTTTGTTCGATGGCCCATGCTCGGCATCGCTCCGCTTCCGCATAAATGGCCCTCTTTTTTGCCGGCATGGTGATCACGATGAATTGCCACGGCTGAGCGTTTAGCGGCGACGGCGCCCGCACCCCTGCAGCCAGGATTTTCTCGATGGTTGGTTTATTTAGGGCATCGGGCAGGAATTCGCGGCAGCTGGTGCGCGTCTCGATGGCTGAAAAAAGATCCACTTTATTTTCCTTTCGATTGGGTTGGTCTTTTATCTTTGGTTATGCGCCGGATCTCGTCATCCCTCACTTCGCGGCGAAGCAGCTTGCCGACTTTGGATTTGGGCAGCATGTCCCTGAACTCGATATAGGAGGGAACCTTGTAAGCGGCCAGGCGGTCCCGGCACCAGCGGATCAATTCGGTGCCGCCCACACCGCGGGCATCTTCCTTGAGCACCACGATCGCCTTGATTCGTTCTCCTACCTTGGGGTCCGGAACCCCCACCACGCAGGCACCGATCACCGTGGGATGGTCCTGGAGGGCCGCCTCCACCTCGGAGGCCGATACACGAAAGGCTTTGTGTTTGATGATGTCGGCCGATCGTTCCATATAGATCAACTCGCCGGTGGGCAGGGCGCTGACGAAATCGCCCATGCGGCACCAGGTCGTCCCATCGATTTCAACAAAGGTTTTTTTAGTTTCCCCGGGTTTGTTGTAATAGGATTTGAGGGTATAGGCCGAGGTGACCAGCAGTTCGCCGGTTTTGCCCTGCTCCACGGGTTCCAGGGTGGCGGGGTCGACGATCAAGCACTGCCGGCTTTTCAACGGAAACCCGATCGCCCGGGGACTGGGTTCCACACCGATCCTGCTGTAGGTCACGTGACCGACTTCGGTGGAGCCGTAGACCTGGTAGATGGGCGTGCCGCAGCGCTTGTGCCAGCGCTCCTTGACCTCTTCAGGAAGCACATCGCCGCCGCAGTAGCAATAGGTCAGTGAACTGAGGTCATAGCGGTCCTGGCGGTCGTTTTCCAGAATCATACGATACAGGGCCGGCACCCCCAGCAGCCAGCGGACCTTGAACCGTTGAATGGATTCCAGAATGGCATCCACCTGGGGAAAGGGCATGAGCAGGGTGGTATTGGCCCTGTTGAGCCCGACGGCCATGAAAAGGCCCAGGGCCATGATATGAAAGAGCGGGTTGACAGCGATATACGTATCCTGCCCCTCATTAAGGTATTCGCCGGCAACATCTTCGGTGACGTCATTCACATATGACGTCATACCCAGGTGGTTGCCCGGAACACCCTTGGGGAATCCGGTCGTTCCTCCCGTATACAGGATGTAGGAGAGATCTGCCACGGGGTCGATCGCCGCGGTCTGTGCAATGGGGGCATGTTTGATCAACCGGGTAAAACGATGCATCCGCGGATCGTTATCCACTTTGCCCGTGGGGATTTTGTCGAAGAGATGGCCTAACCACCGTTTCCAGGCCGGCAGCAGATCGGCCACGTTGGTAACGATGACCCGCTTGAGATCGGTTTCCGCAAAAGCCTCCTTGACATAACAGAAATTGGTGTCCATGCAGACCACGGTTTCCACGCGTGCATCGTTGATCATGTAAATGATTTCGTGGGAGGTATAGATCGGGGCCACCGGCACGACCACCGCACCGAGTTTCTGGATGCCCAGAAAGGCGATGACCCATTGAGCGCAATTGGGGATATAAATCATCACCCGATGACCCTTGGCCACACCCAGGCCCGACAGGGCGCCGGCGAATCGTTCGCTTAGATTCTTCAGACGCCGGTAGGAGAAGTGCTCGCCCAAATAAACAAGTGCGGACCGGTTCGGGTATTTCTGGCTCATTTGGTCGAACCGGCTGAACGTCAGTTCTTTTTCAAGTGTGGCGGCGGTAGCATGCATTTCCACTCAGACTCCTTTAAACCCCAAAGTAGGCGGCGCGAACGTCCGGGTTGTCCATCAATTCCTCGCGCGTGCCTTCCAGTACGGCGGAACCGTTTTCCAGAATGAAGGCATAGTCAACGATGGGAAAAACCGGGCGGGCGTATTGCTCGGTAACGATAATGGAGATGTTTCTTTTGTCCCGGATCTCCCGGGTGGTGCGCATGAGCATGGCCTGCATCAGCGGACTGAGCCCCAGCAGGGGTTCGTCCAGGAGTAGAATTTTCGGTTGGGCCATCAGCGCGCGACCGATGGCCAGCATCTGCTGTTCGCCACCGCTCAAGAACCCGCCGATACGATGCTTCAGCCTGGCAAGGGCCGGAAATACCTCGAACACATACGCCAGCGTCTCCCTGGCCTGGGAAGCGGTGGCCAGATACCCACCGATTTTCAGGTTCTCCAGCACCGTGCTTTCCTTGAATATGCGCCTGCGTTCCGGGCACAGCACGATGCCCATCTTCGCCCGACGACTGGGGGAAACGGTCATCACCTCCTTTTCCTGGTATCGGACACTTCCGGCCACGGTGATGCGTTCGCCGCCGGCCATGGCTTCTTTTTTCTGCATGTCCAATACGATGCCGGACAGGGCATGCATCAGCGTTGACTTGCCGGCGCTGTTCGCGCCGAATACCCCGACGATCTGATTCTGGTCACAACGAATGTGCACATTGTTCAGGGCCAGATTGTTTTCATAAAAGACCATCAGATCGCTTGCCTCAAGCATGGTTCATCACCTCCTCGACGACTTCGGACCCAAAGTAGGCGTCCCGGACCCGCGGATCGGCCATGACCTCCTGGGCGCTACCTTCCACCAGTTTTTCGCCGAAGTTGAGTACCATGACCCGGTTGGCCACCTGAAACAGCTCGCGCAGCCGGTGCTCGATCATGATCAGCGTGATCCCGTCCATCTGCAGCCGTTCGATCAGCGGCACCATGCTGGCGATTTCACTCATGCTGAGCC
>Ga0272441_10007382_pt1 | contig 17907 bp, 14 predicted proteins | sample SSMProp6N_FD_193582 | JGI IMG/M metagenome (GOLD analysis project Ga0272441, IMG submission 193582) | Marine sediment archaeal communities from Little Sippewissett salt marsh, Falmouth, MA, United States - SSM-Prop-6N | ecosystem: Environmental > Aquatic > Marine > Wetlands > Sediment ... | reverse complement strand
GCAGCCAGTTTGCGGTCAAGACCCTTGTAGATCATGCCCAGGAGCGTGCCGCCGACCAGGATGACGACGCCCTGCCAGACCGCGTTGAGAAGTGTGACGCTCATCCGCAGATCCTCCTTGTCTTCTCCCGTGACAGGCGCACGAGTTCCTGTTTCATCCGAACGGACGTGTTCCCCTGCGCATCGGCGAAGTGCGCGCGATCCATGCAGCACATGCACGGATCGATCGATGCGGCAATGATGGGAACGTCGGCGATTTCATCACCGAGGAACTTGGGGACCCAAGACATCAAGTTCGAGTACGTCGGCGCCTTGACCTTCCAAGCCACCGCCTCCTCTACGCCCTCCTCGAGACGGACGTAGTGGAAGACCTCACCGCGAGGCGCCTCGTGTCTCCCGATGCCCTCGCCGGACGCCTTCTTCAGCGCCGCCAACAGCGCGGGGACCTTCGGGATCGACATCAGCTCGCCGGATGGCATGTTCTCCAGGCAATACTCGATGATGTCAATTGCCTGAGCGACCTCGAGCAGGCGGACGATGATGTTGTCGTAGACGTCGCCGATCGGCTCCGTCCCGAACGCCTCCGGCGTGATCGCCTCGATGGCCATGTCGGCGTACGCGAGATACGGCATGTCCTGGCGAACGTCCTTCTTGACGCCGGACGCGCGCGTCGTCGGACCGGCCGCGCACAGCTCGACCGCTTGATCGTACGTGAGTACGCCGACGTTGCGCGTGCGAAGCTCGACCGACTTGTCATGCAGGTAGGCATCGATCATCTGCTGAAGGAGGCCGCGGTAGTAGTCGATGGCCTCGTACGCCAGGTGCGTCTTTTCCTCAGGGATGTCGCGTCGAACGCCGCTGAAGATGGGAATCGCGTAGTCGACGCGGTTCCCGGTCAGTTGTTCGAGCAAGTCCATCGTCTTCTCGCGCACGTTCCACGTCAGGTGGAGCAAGGTGTCGAAACCCAGCTCGTGTGCACCGACGCCCGCCCAGAGCAAGTGCGAGTGAATGCGTTCCAGCTCGCCGATGATCGTGCGAATGTACTGAGCACGTGGCGGCACTTCGATGCCGGCGGCATTCTCCACCGCCTGCGTGAACGCGAGCGGATGAGAAATCGAACAGATGCCGCAGATGCGCTCGGACAAGTAGAGCGCCTGGATCAGGTTGCGCTTCATCCCCATGTACTCGATGCCGCGATGGGCGAACCCCGGTTTGATGTCCACGCCGACGATACGTTCTCCGTCCAGGTTGAAGCTGAACCGGATCGGCTCCTTCAGCGCGGGATGCACCGGACCCACCGGGACCGAATATGTTGTGGCGGCGCACTGCCCAATCTCGAGATTGATCGATTGGTTATTCATGCCCATGCCGCCCCTCCCATTTCACCATGCGTTTCACTTCCTTGGCCGTCTCTTCTTCGAGATCCTTCCGCCACGGGTGGATCGTCATGTCCTCGGGGAGGAAGATGTTGCGATCATCCGGGATGCCGACGACGTCGACGCCGAGAAATTCGATCTTCTCGCGTTCCGACGTCTGCGCTCCCGGGAGGAGATCCGTGATCGTCGGGACGGTCAGGTCCGATTTCGGCAGGACCGTTCGCAACGTCACCGTCGCCTCGCCGTACCGCGCCCCCCAGCCCACGGTGAAGTGGTAGTTGAGGGCGAGCGTCTCGCCCAGATCGTCACCCGAGATCACCGAGAGATGGGGATCATACGCTTCGCACAGGTGCGCGACCGCATCGTGAAGCCGATCGCGTTCGACCACGATCCACAGGTCGTAGACGGTTCCGGTTTCGACCGTTCCGACCGTGCGTTCGATCGTGCGGTCCTCGAGATAGCCGTCGCCGAGTGCGGACCTGAAGGATGCAAAGAGGTTCGCTACATTCATCCGCTCACCCCCGATTTCTCCAGCGTCTCGAGCTTGGCGACCGCCTTGACGACTCCGTCGATGATCGCCTCCGGACGCGCGGGGCATCCCGGGACGTAGACGTCGACGGGGATCACCTCGTCGACAGGACCCACGACGTTGTACGACTCGTAGAAAACACCCGACGTCGAACCACAGCCGCCGACGACGACGACCGCCTTCGGATCGGGAGTTTGCTCGTAGATCCGCTTCAGCCGCGGCAGCATCGGCCGGGTCACCGGCCCGGTGATCAAAAGAACGTCCGCATGCCGTGGCGTCCCGGTGAGCATGATTCCGAACCGCTCCACATCGTATCGCGGCGTCAGCGCGGCCACGATCTCGATATCACAACCATTGCAGGACCCTGTCGCAATGTGGAACACCCACAGAGCCCGCTTGAAAGAACGAGGTAGTGCCATGTCGTTCACCCAACCCATACGAGAATCACGAACACCACTGCGAGCACGCCGACGAACCACGCGACGTAATCGGAGAAGATGCCCGTATGCCATGCCTTCACGCGCCGGTAGTAGGCGGAAAGCCCGTCGACCATCCCCCAGTACAGGTGGTCCCCGCGTACGTGAAGTGCATCCGCGTCCGCAGGCTCCTCGTTACCGGACAGGAAGACCTTCGTCTGGCCGGAGCCGCGCTTGTACGACTTGTTGCCTCGCGAGCGCACGATGAAGGACACCACCAGGATACCAACGAACAACAGCGCCCAGGCAATCGGGTTCCAGGCGCCGAATCCGGACGTCAGTCCGTTCATCATATCCCTCCTAGTACCGCGCCGATGTATGCATCACGGCCGAGCCACAACGCCTTCGCTGCCGGGGTCACGATGTGATCGACGAAGAATCCGGGGAACAGCCCGAACACGAGGATCACCAGCACCAGCGCCGCCATCGGCACCATCATGCCGACAGACGGGTCAGAGACGTGCGCGGTCGCGTCCGTCTTGGGTCCGAGGAATGCCGCTTGGAACGCCTTGACGAACACCGCCAGCAGCAGAATGCTCGATAGGACCGCGATGACGGCCAGGAACGGGCTCAGCTTGAACGACGCTTCGTAGATCAGGTACTTCGAGGCGAACCCGTTGAACGGCGGGACGCCCGCGAGCGCGACCGCGCCAATCGCAAAGAAGATGCTCGTCCACATCATTCGGTGGCCGAGTCCGCCCATACGATTAAGGTCACGCGTTCCCGAAGCGCGGATGACCGCACCTGACGCGAAGAACAGTAGGCCGACGCAGGCGGCGTCGTTCAGCATGTGGAAGATGCCACCTTGCATCGCGACCAGTCCATAGCCCGGCTTGGTCGCACTGACGGCGAGTCCCACACCGACGCCCAGCATCATGTAACCGATCTGGGAGACCGCCCCGTAGGCAACCAACCGCTTGAGGTCGTGTTGGATCAGTGCCATCGTGACGCCGACGAAGATCGTCAGCAGCGCGAGGACGATCACGATCCATCCCAACGCGGAGGGACTGACGCTCGCGCCGAACAACGTGAACAGGATCCGGAACAGGCCGTACAAACTGGCCTGCGAGTTGGCCACCAGCACGGCTGACGTTGGCGCCGGCGCTTCGCCATAGGCATCGGGTGCCCACATGTGCATCGGCACAGCGCCGGCCTTCATGGCCAAGCCGGTCAGCAACAACCCCAGAGCGATCATATCGACGAGTCCACCGGTGATGCTGCTCGCCAGCGTTGCGATGTTGAGGTGCCCGTGTTGTCCGTACAGCAAGCCGACGGCCAGCAAGACGAACAGTCCCGAGAGTGTGTACATCGCCATGACTTTGAACCCGGCCTCCTGCGATTGCTTGAGCCACACGCGGAAACCGACCAAACCGGCAGCGGCGATGGACGTAATCTCCAGGAACACGAAGAAGTTGAACATATCCCCGGTGAGCTGCATGCCGAAGATGCCGGCAGTGAGCAACAAGAACAGGCTGAAGTACAGGTTCCCGCCCGATCGTTCCTTCCAGTAAGAGAAACTGAAGACCGCACCGGTCAGTACGATCAGCGCAGTGATCAGGCCCATGAATGCGCTCATCCCGTCAACCTCGAACAGGATCCGCACAGGGATCTGCCCTCCGGAGAGCGGGAAGGTGAACGTACCGCCGCCGAGTTCGTATACCGTCGGAGCGCCGCCGGCGCCGAAGACATCCACGGCGAGTAACGCGGCCAACAGTGCGACGAACAGAACGATCAATCCAATCAACGTATTCCGAACTCCTCGCCCGAGCTTCCCCACCAACGGCGCGGCGAACGCGCCCAGCAGCGGGACGGCGATCAGGAGGACGGGTGCATGCGTAGTCAGTGCGGTCATCCCTTCAGCTCCTTCACTTTACGAACGTCGAGGGTGCCGTAATGACGGTGGACGAACACGGCGAACGAAAGAAGCAGCGCGGTGGTCGCCAATCCGATAACGATGCTGGTCAGTGTCAACGCCTGCGGTGTGGGCAGAACCATCTGCTGGGCCTCGGGCGCGTACGTGTAGATCGGAGAGATCCCGCCTGTGCGGTATCCCAAGGTCACCAGGAACAGATTCACGCCGGTCTCGATCAGCGTGATGCCGATGACCAGCTTGATCAGGTTGCGCTTGAACAGAAGCGTGTACAACCCGAAGACGACCAGCAACGCAGCAACGACGAAGGGGAGGTTACCTATGTTCATTCGGCTTCCTCCTTTCGGGATCCAACCAACATGATAATCACGACCGCAGCGATGCCGGTCATGACCTTGAGGCCGACAGCCCAGTTCATCAACGGCACCGTTCCACCGGCAGTGAAGATGCCCGGATTGGGGTGTCCCGGATTCGGCACCGAAGCCCCGAACAGGAACCCCCCGGAACCGGCGAATAGGTTGTAGAAGAAGGCGGTGCCGATCCCGAGGAACCCGAGGGCGAGGAACGCCAACGCGCCGACCTCTTCCAGACTCTGCAGCCAGTGGAGGTTGATTCGCCCCTTGAGACCTGCGGAGCCGAACGCGACCAACAGCAGCGCAAACGCGCTTGCGACCACGGCCCCGCCTTGGAATCCGCCGCCGGGCGTCAGGTGCCCGTGCATGATGACGTAGAAGCCGAAGACGATGATCAGTCCGTAGACAAACCGAGTGATCGTCCGGACGATGACCGACATTCCTTGATCCTTCATCGTTCATCCTCCCGGAGTCTTCGGAACAGTGCCAGCACCCCGACGACGGCGGCGAACAAGACGGTCGCCTCGCCGAGGGTGTCGAATCCCCTATAGTCGAACACAACGGCGGTCACGACATTGTTGACCGCGATCTCCCCCTGCGCATGGTCGATGAAATAGTCGTCCATCGTCACAGCTTGAGGACTCCCGAAGCGTGGAATTTCCGTCTGAGTCTGTGGATCCAATGACTTCAGCTCAGATGCCGCAAGGAGAAGGAATGCGCTTACGAACAGGAACGCTACGAAGAGAAGTGCCTTTCTCATTCTTCCTCCCTTCGATTCGTCCGGCGAATGGCGATGACGTAGATGGCCGTCGTCAACGCTGCGCCGATTCCGGCCTCCGCGATGGCGACGTCCGGCGCCTGCAGGAGGTAGAACTCCAGCGCGACCAGCAGGCTCGCGGCCGCCAACGCCAGAACGGATGACAACAGGTCCTTGAACCATACTGCGAGTGCTGCACCAACGACGATGAGTACCAGCATGACGACGTGAAGGATGCTTTGTACGATCATGATCGATCCTCCAGTTTGTCCACCACGGCGCCCTTCGGCTTGATCCCGCTCCGGTACGCGGCGCGTGCGATCGCGTGCGAACCGGTCGGATTGGTCACGAGCAGCGCGACCAAGGCGATGATGACGTGAATGGCCAGCGTGTTGTACTCGGCACCGCCACGGGCGAAACCGTAGACGATCACTCCGAGCGCGGTGAACAACGAGCCAAACGTCGTGCACTTGGTCGCCCCGTGAAGGCGCGTGTAGACGTCCGGAAAGCGAAGGAGCGCGACCGCACCCAATCCGTTGAACAGCACCCCGATGCCGAGAAGGACGTAGAGAAGAACAGTCATTCCAGTCCTCCTTCCAGGTACTTGGCGATGTACAGTGTCCCGACGAACGAGAGCAGCGCATAGATGATGGCCACGTCCACGAAGATCACCTGGTCAAACGCCGCACCCAGAACGATCATCGAGGCGACGACCAGCGTGTTCAGTGTGTCCAGACCGACGACGCGATCGCCGACGGTCGGGCCGAGCCCGATCCGGAGCAAGCTGAACATCACGAAGAACGCGAAGCAGGCCGCGACGATGAAGAACGCAATCGGGTCGATGATCATTCCGCGATCCTCCTTGCCCAGTCGGGGAACGATCCGCATACCGCCTGAGCGGATGGATCGGGATCCCTGACATTGATCCAGTGAACGAACAGATCTCCGCTTTCCTCATCCACATCGACGGACAGCGTACCCGGCGTCAGCGTGATCGAATTCGCCAGCAGCGTGATCCCGAAGTCGGTGGACAGACCGGGGCTGAGGCGGACGATCCCGGGACGGATTTTCCCGGTGATCACTCGATACGCAACGTCGAGGTTGGCCTTCGCCATCGCCCAGAGGAACGGTCCGATCAGGTAGACGAGGAACAAGAGGAGTCGTAGAGGATTGAGCATTCGGTACGAGCTCTTCCTGCCCTGTGTCTTGCGATCGAACGCGACGCGTCCGGCAATGGCTCCGACGATGAGGGAGAGGACGGCACCCGAAATCAGCTCCGCGAGGCTCCAGACTCCCACCGATCCGCTGCCCAACGTCAGCAGAAGGTAGAAGATGAACGCAACGACGGCAGTGACAAAGAATGCAAGCATTCCCACCCTCCCGATACAACGATTCCCGGCGGACAGTGCGTGCGCACGAAGTTTTCCGCCGAGCTGTCGAATGATACCCGAGATCCTACGAAACATCCAAAGGCAAAACGCAATTCCCTTGCTCGCTATCGCAGCTTCAGGGGATGTCAGTCGACCGGGATGGTGAGCGTCAGCGTGTCGGACGCGCCGGAGTCATCGGTGACGGTGAGAGCCACGACGAACGTTCCGGGCTCGGGGAAGATGTGCTCCGCGGACACGGTGGTCGCATCCACGGTTCCGTCGGCGTCGAAGTCCCACGCATAGGAGACGATTTCGCCGTCGAAGTCCCAGGAGAACGAGGCGTCGAACAGCACGAGTTCTCCGGCAAACGGCTCGGCCGGCATGTAAGAGAAGTCGGCCACCGGAGGCTGGAACGAAGACGGCGGAGGGTTGCTCGGCGCCTCCTCGACGTTGACGAAGACGGCTTGAATGAACGTATCGAGGTTGCCGCCGTCGTCGGTCACGGTCAGCGAGACGTCGTACGTTCCCGATGAGGGGAACGTGTGCTGAGCGAAACCGGCGACTGCATCGGCCGTACCGTCCCCGTCGAAATCCCACGCGTACGCAACGATCTCGCCATCGCCATCGGCGGACAGAAAACCGTTGAATGACACCAGTTGCCCGGCGACGGGCGACTCCGGCGAGAACTCGAAGTCCGCCACCGGCGGCATGGTCGAGCTGGGAGGTGAAGCGGGCAATACGTCGAGCGTGCGCGTCAGGGTATCGGTTGCGCCGTCGTCATCGGAGACGGTCAACGACACGTCGAATCGGCCGGCAGGGAACGCATGTTCGACGATTGCCGCCGTTGCGTCGACGATGCCGTCGCTCTCGAAGTCCCAATCGTAAGACACAATCGTGCCGTCAGTGTCTTCGGAGAGCGTGCCGTTGAACCGCACAAAGCTTCCGGTTTGCGGCTGCTGCGGCGTGAACTCGAAATCGGCGATCGGCGGAAGGATCTGCTCCGCCTGAGGAGGTTGCACGACGGGCCCGACGACGATCGTCTGCGTCTGGGTGCTCGTGCGGCCGTATTCATCCGTCACGGTCAACGTTACGGCGTACGTCCCGTTCTCGGCGAACGTGTGATCGACGATCGCAGCGTATGAATCGACGGTGCCATCCCCGTCGAAATCCCAGGCGTACGAGACGATGCGGCCATCCGTCTCCCTTGACAGCGTTGCGTTGAACAGAACCAACGCGCCGGCGTCGGGTGTGGGCGGCATGAACGCGAATTCGGCGGCCGGGGGCTCACCGGCGGGCCTTGCTGCACCGGACACGGACACGCTCTTGGTGTTTGTATCGGTGTTCCCTCCGTCATCGGTCACCGTGAGCGTCACGGCGAACGTGCCTGGCTCGACGAAGACATAGTCGGCAATCGGTGCGGTGGAGTCCACGATTCCATCGCCGTCGAAGTCCCATGCAAACGAGACAATCTGTCCGTCGAGATCCAACGAGGCTGTCCCGTTGAACGACACGGCTTCACCGGCAACCGGCGCACTGGGCACGATCTGGAACTCCGCGATCGGCAGCTGAATGGGCGAGGGCGACGGTCCGGTGGCCGGCTCCGTGACTGTGATCGTCAAGACGTGTGTATCGGAGATGCCCGCATCGTCGGTGACGGTGAGTGCGATAACGAACTCACCAGCGGACGAGAAGGTGAAATCGACGGTGCGGCCCGCCAGATCGGCTACACCGTCTCCGTCGACGTCCCACGCGTACGCGGTGATCGTTCCGTCAGGATCCGACGAACTCGATGCATCGAGTTGCACGGTTTGCCCTACCGTCGGCGTATCGGGTGATATCCTGAATTCGGCGGCCGGCGCGAGTGCGGCTGCGGGGCCCGATTCGGCGGGGGCGACGTCGATCGTGTACGTCACCGTGTCCTCGTTTCCAGCGTCGTCCGTGACCGTGAGCGTGATCTCGTAGATCCCGGCAGTTGGGAAGATTCGCTCAACGAGGGCGTCCGTCGCGTCGATTGTTCCGTCGGCGTCAAGGTCCCACGCGTAGGCGACGATCTCACCGTCGAAGTCGAACGAGTATGAACCGTCCAATGTGACCGGCTGACCGGCGATGGGTGATTCAGGCTCGTAGAAGAAGTCGGCGGTTGGGGGCTGGAACGTGATGATCACTTGGCGCTCACGGATGAATCCCCCGAACGGTACCGGCGCCGGCGCTTCTGCGGAGACAATCAGAGTCGCCGTCTGTGGCGTCGTGAACTCGAATCGATCGGGTAGTGTTGCCTCGTCGAGTTCGACGACGTACGTTCCGGGTAGGAGGCCTGCAATCGTGAATGCGCCGGAGAGGTCGGTGTATGCGTCGTAGCTGCCGCTCTCTGACACGGCAGTCACCCGCACCTGCGCAAAGCCGCCCTCATCGTCGTCGCGTACGCCGTCTTGGTCGATGTCGTCGAAGACGCTGCCACTGACAATGGTGACCGGTGTCAGGGGGATCTCGACCCATACGGTCTCCCCCGCGACGACGGTGACCGATCGTGGCGAACCGGGGGCGGCGGCGGAGGCCGGGAGATCCTCGACCGTTACGTCGACGGTCGCTGGATACCGTGGCGGGAAGCGGAAATAGCCGTCTTCATCCGTCGAAACCTCGATCCCGCCGGCGGATACAATGATCGCCCCCGCCGGTTCGTCGTTGATGCTGTACCAGCCGTCACCGTCGCGGTCGATGAATGCACGTCCCTCAATGCGCCCTTTGGTGACGAAGAAAGGCAGCGGCAACGTGACATCGGCGTTGAACGACACGCCCCATCCGAACGAGACGGCCGACGCGTCAGCGCGATCCCATGCGATCGATCCGTCGAAGGTGACGTCCAAGTCCTTCGTACACGCGATGAAGAACGACGCCGATAGATCGAAGTTGTCGTCTTCATTGCGAAGCGTGATCGACGCCTCGTGCAGCGCGGATTCCGGTCGGAACCGAAGAGAGACGTCGGAACAGGCGGACAGCTCCGTATCGGTGAGAATGTCGATGTTTCGCTCCTGAGTCAATTGCAGCGTGAGATCGAACGAATCAACGGACAATCCGACGCCCTCTTCGTACGTCGTCGTTCGAACGTGTGTCCCGAGAACGCGATCGATCTGCTCGAGGGTCTGTGCCGAGATCGAGTACGGGAAGACGCCGTCGATCTCATTGAGGCTGGCCGACAGAAGCGAGGTCACATCGTCCTTCACCGTTGCATCCGCGTACCTGTCCCACGAGAACTCGAGCGTCGTCGTCAATGTCGGTCCGTCCTCAAGTGGCGTGGCCGTCAGATTGAATCCCAAGTCGTCTTCGATGAGCGTCGGCTGCAGTGGGTCCCGAACGACGTTGTCCCACACGTGAGACAGCGATGCGCTGAGGGAGAGCGCCTCCAGTCGGAGCCGTTGGGAGACCTCAATCCCCGCGGAGTCAGCCCGTTGTCCCGGGAAATACGTTCCGACCGAGAAGGCGCTGCCGCTGAAGAAGTAACCACTGTGATCCAGCGTGGTGTTGAAGAACAGCGCGCGGCTGGTCAATGGACCGTCGAGTCCGAGTGCGCCTTCCAGCGACATCGTCCAATCCTGCAACGGTTCGGCGTGCGCGGTGGCGATCCAGACTGCCTTCGAGACGGCAACGGGATCGCGGATGCCCAGATACCCGAACCCCACGTTGGCCGCGTCAGGACCGAACGTCAACGCCCCGGCGAACCGGGTCTCGCTTGTGCTGCCCCCACCGATGAGCGTCAGGTCGTAGAATTCGCCATCGATCACCAGCGACCCTCCCGTGCAGGACAGCCGCAGGAGGTCCGTGAGTTTCTGCGAGACACTCCCGACGGCGAACGTGGCTGGCTCACGGCGATACAACAAAGAGAACGAACTCACCTCGGCGGCGCTGGGTCCCAACGGATCCAGTAGACTGAAGAACGACGAGAAGTACCCGCCGAGGATCTGACCGGATGTCGAAAACGTAAGCTGGCTGTCAAACGCACCGGTGATGACGTTCTTGTCGAGAGACAGCCGGATGCGTGCCGGCAGTTGCTCCATCACTGTTCCGACGACAGCGTCAGGCGATGGCGGAAGGATCGTCGTGAACACAACGACATCCGTTTCGGTCGCCTCGTGGATCGCAGACATTGCGGTCACGGTCAGGATATCGCGTCCTGCGTCCACACCGATCGGCGCGTCGAGGCGCACTGTGAACGGAACACGTTCCTGAGGCGCCAAATCTACGGCTGCGTGGGATACCGAGACGAGCAGCCCGCTCGATGAAGTCGCCTCGATCTCGAGGGTCTCCTGTACGTTGCCACGATTGATGAGGACGAACTCGTAGGTGATGGCCTCTCCGGGTGCTACGCTGGCGCCCGTGGGGGCCAGCAGCTCGAGTTCGGTGGACGGCGTGACCGTGATTGCTGCGGCTTGCGTCGCATGATCGCCGGAATTGGCCTGTGAGGCGGCCGTGAGCGAGATCTCGTACGATCCGGCCGCGGCACCCGGAGGGATCGTGACGGTGACGAACAGCGTTCCCTCCTCTTCGGGCTGCAGGGCGACAGACGTTGGCGCGCCGAGAATACCCCAACCCTGAGGTGCGGCGATGTCGAGATCGTACGTTGCCGGTTCGGTGGTGTCGTTGACGACGCCGAAAACGTGCGTAATGAACGTGCCGGGAGATCCCTCCTTGGGAGCGGAAAGCACGGAGACGTCCACGCCATACGCCGCCCAACCCCAGAGGGCCAGTAATCCCGCGGCCACTACAACCGCTGCTTGCATCCGCTGCCTGCACGCCAACATGACGCTCCACCGTATGTGATGTAGGTCACTCTGGGTAGGACCGGGCTGCAGTGCAAACGGGACATTGGTACGTCGGCGGAGTGATCGGCGTCAGCGGCGGGCCGGAAACCGCCAAATGTCTCGACGACACCGGTCAATCGGTGCAGTCTCGCCGCCGCCCTCGGCCCTATCGTCGGGAGTCGGAAAGGAGCGCGACACGGTGATCGAGGCTCGGCTGCAACAAGAGATCCTGATTCGTTCCGAGGACCGCGAGGGCGTCCTGGCGGAGGTCACCCGCGTGCTCAGCGATATGGGGATCAACGTGATCGGCATTCGGCTTCAGACGGCGAACGACGAGGCGGTCATCCACCTCCTGACCAGTTCGCAGTCGTACGCGTGCGAAGCGCTGCAAGATGCCGGGTACGACATGAGCGAGCGCGATGTCGTCGTGCTTGATCTTCCCCATCATCCCGGATTCCTTCGCCGTGCCAGCGAAGCACTCGCGCGCAAGGAGATCTCAATCAACGACCTGTATCTGTCCGTGTCTGACGAGAGCAAGACAGGCGTTGTCGTTCTCACGTGCTCGAACAACGCACACGCGATTCAGTTGCTCCGCGGCTACTAGCTCTCGCCGACACGGCGCGCATGTGAACCCTGCAGGATCAGTTCTCCGCCGGTTCGATGGACAGCAACCGGCCGCTCGAACGACCGAACACCTCCGGGAAGTAGAACTCCTGAGCCAGCGTGGGCAACACGCCGAATTCCCCAGGAACGACCGCGCGCAGCGTGTACTGGAACGTGTACGTCCCTGACGGGAGGTAGTCCGCGAACAACACGACCTTCTCATCCCGGAACTCGGAGCGCGAGTACCACTGCCACCACCACCACGAGAACCACCATCCCCAGGGGTCGTTCGTATCCCGGATCAACGAAGGCTCGGCTGCGGTTAGACTCGTCGTTGCCAGCGAGGGATCGACGGCTTCGCATCCAGCCGGGAATGGATCTTCCACGACGACGTAGTAGAGGTCGTGAGGCGCGATCAGCGTCAGCCGAACCAGAATCTCCTCCCCGACGACGACCGATTCGACGCCTTCGGACGTCTGTGGAGTGGTGGAGCTGACGGGCACGTACTCCCGTTGGACGATGATGCCGCGCTCCAGGTCCGTGATCTCATCCACGAGGAGATACGATGTCAGATGGGCGGTGTAGTACAAGCGGCCCGGTCCTTCGCTGCGCGACACGGTCATCTCGTTTCCTTGCCCCAACAGCAACGACTCGCCGCCGAAGTGGAGTTCGATCGGCGCGTCGAGCGGAGACCCATCGGTCAGTCCTTCGAGCACCTCTTGCCCGTTGAGGGACGCGTGGAACTCGTATGATGCCTCCAATTCTCCGGTCGCGACCATCCAATCGGTGAGCGAAATCAATGCCCATGCAGTCTCCTGTGTCGTCTCCCAAATTCCGCCCGATCGAGCGACCATTAACCAACGCACGACGTTGGGCAGCAGCGGCTGATCCGGGTCAAGGCGCACGAGCGCGTCCAGAATGATGGCCGTCGATCGCGTATCGGTGTTCATCGCCCACCAGTCGTAGTTCGCTTCTTCCCAGTGAGCGCCGGTGGCCGAAAGGATCGCTTCGGAGTACAGATCGGACTGCAACGTCTCGATCGCTTCGGTCTCACCGCCGGACAACTGAAGCGTGAGCGCCAGCCACGCGCGGGCATAGTGACTGAGCTTGGATCGATGCGCGAACAGGTCTTCCGCAACGTCGAGCGCGTCCTCGTAGCGGCCTCCTTCGGACAAGACGTAGGCGATCCACGCTTGCCGGTCGGCGACGGAGAACGAGGTGAGTCGCCGGACGGGGACCAGCTGCCCCGTCAGGTAGTCCAGCCCGTCTTCCAGCACGCCGTCGATCACGACGAAGCCGGCACGTTCCGCCTGTAGCAGACCGTAGACGGCATAGGCCGTCAGGTAGGCGTTGGATGTCATTCCGTCCCACCATCCCCAACCGCCGTCCGGGTTCTGTCGAGCGTACAGCTTCTCCAATCCCTCGGCGACGAGACCCGGCAGCTTCTCCTCCAGCTCCGGTTGCGAGATGCCGAGATCACGAAGCGCACGGACCGTGAGAACATTCGGCAGGAAACGGCTGATGGCCTGCTCGGTGCACTCGTACTCGAAGTGCTCGAGGTAATCGAGTCCGTCCTGCATCGCAGCCGCCAGCGATGTCTCCAATCGAAGCGTCAGTTCGGATTGAGTGGGGTCGGTCGACGACGGAACGACGACGACCTCGGTGCGGCTGTCCGCTTCGTCGAGCTGACCGGCTGTTCCGACGATCTCGGGGGCGGCGTACTTGTACACGAGCAGCGTGCCACCGGGGCCCGTGGTCAGTCGCGGTCGGGCGGCATCGGACTGATCGCCGGCGACGACACTGAACGCGACGTCCACCAGATCGATGTCTTGAACGGTTCCCCACCAGGTGACTGCCGCCTCGCCGTGCGCGGGAATCGTAACGGTCTGGATCGCGGGATCCTCGAGTTCCAGGCCGGTGGATGCGAGCGTGACGTCGGCGACGACGGCGACGTCCGTCTGGTTGGACACGTTGGCGAGCAGTCGAACACGGTCGCCCACGACGAAGAATCGCGGGGTCACCGGGCGAATCAACAACGGCTTGGTGACCAGCAGATCCTGTGTCGATTCGCCGACCTCGGTTTCGAGCGTTACTCCGACGGCGCGAGCAACCCATGTCGTCAGATTGTCCGGAAGTCCGAACGTGATGCGCGCGTGCCCGTCTTCATCGGTCACGATCGATCCGTCCCAGAACGCCGTATCTTGGAAATCTTCGCGAACGGTGATTCCGTCAGGAAGCTGAGCAACCGCGGCACTGCGCACCATCTCGCCCGTGGCCGCGCCGACGTCTTCGGCCATCGCGGCAGGGGCGAACGCGACGCCGCTGAGGTCGTCCATTTCATTCCTTTCCTCGACGATGCCGTCGTATTCGTCCATCTGCTCTGCGACAAGGCGGTTGACGGACACGGTCAGACCGCTGGAGGTCGAAATCCCGAGTCCACGGCGTGCGTAGAATGCGTCGACGATCGCGTTGCTCGTTCGTGGGCGGAGCGAGAGCACGGCTGCGTCGACCAGATCGAACGCGACGGCCGTCTGAACAGGGTCCCCGTATGCGTCCGTGACCCAGAGATCGTAGGTGATCTCGGTCGCCGGCAACGGCGCCGTGTCGGATGGCGTCATCTCGATGTGGAGTGCCTTGAGTTCTCTGGAGACTGTCAGTGCAGCGTATCCGACCTTGGTCTCAGCCACGTGGGAACCTTCGGCGGCTCGCGCTGCATCCTCCAACCCTTGGAACAGGACGACGCTGACGTAGATGTTGGGAACGTAGTCTTCGGTGATCGGGATCTCGAGAACCGTGCTGTTGGATTCCAACCGTACGACGTCGCGGAACAGGACGCCGCTCCGCTCGATGGTCATCAGGGCATAGTGTGGCTCGGCATACGGACTCGGGATCAGAATCCGCGCGATGTCTCCGACGTGATACTCGGTGCGATCCGGGATCAACGTGATTCGATCATCGTTGCTGCGGCGCCAAGATACGGTGTCCGGCCCGCTCGCCCAGAGGAACAGGCTCGACCGGGTTTCATGGCCGGCGGCATCACGGGACGAGACGGCCACCTTGTACGTTCCGCCGGCCGGCGGAGTGAATGACAGCGAGCCGCTTCCGTTCTCATCCATCACCAGTCCGCCGGTCTCGATCTCGATGTCGTGGACGGTCCACGTCCACTGTCCGCCGCCTGTGTCGTCTTCTTCGAAGACGTTCTCCCACTCCCTGCGCACGACGCGGTAGGAAAGCGTCTGCAGCGGCACGCGTTCGCCGTCCCAGTCCACCGTGACCATGTCGAGCGTCGTGGGATCTCCGGCACGTCCCACGGAACGCGCGGCCGCCAGTCCCACATAGACGTCTGCGGCGTGAATCACAAGGGTGCCACGGCCCGAGATGACTTGACCGTCGGCGCCGAGTGCCGTGGCTTCGACCGTTAATCGACGGCTCCCGTTGGCGACGTCTTCCTCGGCCGCGAGCAGTTCATCCGCCGTGATCTCGAGTAGAAACCTGCCGGACGAGTCGGTGACCGCGCTTCCATCGAGAATCGGCGTCGGCGCTTCCGGCGGCAACCACCAGCAGCTCCAGCATCTCCATGGATCGTCGCGATCCGTGAACGTGTAACGTCCGAGCGCCGGTGGCGAGAAGGCATACGACTCGGAGTAGACGTCCCAGTCGACGGCTTGGTCAACGACGGGAGCTCCGAAGAAGTAGTCGGTCTGAATCAGGATGCGGACGGTGTCGCCTGCCACGAGTTCATCAAACTCAGGGGTCACCACGACCTCGAACTCCGGTGCTCGGTACGCGGCAACATCGAACGATTCGCTGTAATACGACGCTTCCGTGGACATCTCCACGCGATAGGTGCCCACGGCGGCATCGTCTGGCAGATCGAGTTGTCCGGAGAACGTGCCGAACGCATCGAGGTCGAGCGAGTCCTGATACACGATCGTCCAATCGGGATCCCGAACGAGGACGGCGACGGAGCCCGCTGTTGGCTGCGTGTAAAGGGCATCCTGCTCGTCCCGAACCACGCCGCGGAACGACACGGTCTGTCCCGGTCGATAGATCGGGCGATCGGTATCCAAGAACAACCGCTCCTCGGGGCTGGACTCCATCGAATACCCAAAGTCCCAGACGGAGATTCCGGATGTCCACTGTGCGTTTGCCAACGTGAACGGCAACGTGCTCGCGACGGTGATTCCCCGCCAGCCGAACGCGTCGGTCCCGTCGAACGTCGCCAGCCCGTCGATGTCGGTCACGGTGGCGTCCACGACGTTCCCCTCGTCATCGTAGGATCGTAGGATCAGCCCGGGGACTGGAGCGCCGGTCGATAGATCGCATGCCCAAACCAGTGTCTCGTCGCCGGAGATTTTCATCGTAAGGTTCACCGGACTCGCAATCAGGATGTGGCGATGCTGCCATCGGTTCCACGACACGCCGTCCGCCTCGAGATCGACCATGTAGATCCCTGCAAGAAGCGCCTCACCGTCCGGCAGCAGATCAACGGGAGTGTAGGCCACCTCATTGAGCGGCCCCGAAACGGGAACGCTCCACGTGCGGACCCGTCCCGTGCTCGGTGGCGTGTATCGATACCAATCATCGATCGCTTCGAAGTAGTCCGCGATCGTTAGCCGCGTCAGCGTCAGGCGGAGCGCCGCGGTGTTGCGATGGCCGACGAAGACCCTTGCGTCTTGGTAGGTGCTGAACGTCCCGATTTGGCCGGGGACGTGCAGCCACGCCGTCGAATCGAGCGCCCGCGTTTGGAAGCGAACCGTCAACTCTTGACCGATGCGATTCCCATAGCGATCCGCGATGTCTGGACCGATCCTCACCTCGTACGACTCGCTGGGACCGGAATCGAAGGTCACGACGTAGGTGTTGTTCCACGATCGGAAATAACCCGACACCGCCCCGGGTTCCTGAGCCGGCACGATGGTGATGTTTTCGAGAACGGACTCCGGGTCGATCGGCGCGTTGAACCCGATGACGAACGATGTGTACGGATAGACGCCTTCGTCTCCATCTTGCGGATCCGTGTACAGAATACGCGGAAGCGGGACCGTCTCGAAGCGTGTGCGCAGCGAAGCCGTCGTGCCCAATCCACCGACGCTTCCGGTAACGCCTTCCTCCAAGGAGATCACGTATCTCTGGTCGAACGCGAGCGGCTCGTCCGGGGTGAAGATCACGGTGTTTCCGTCAGCCGCCCAGGTACCGGCGATTCTGTCGGACAGCCAATCGCCGAACAGACCGGATTCCTTCAGGGAGAACCGGGCTTCCACCGTCTCCAACGAGACAGGCATGTTGAACGTGATGCGAACCGAGGTGTCAATCGGCACGAGGTCCTCGTCCGATGATGGCGAAATGCCGATCACCTCGGGGCGATCCGTGGAGAACTGCCACGTGACGTCCTCGAGGAGGATCGCGCCGGCGCTGTCCGTCAACCCAGCGGGGACCGTTGCCGTGTAGATCGTTCCTCCTCGAAGCGCGACGGAAGGCGTGAAGACGTAAACGGATGTGTTGATCCACTCACCCACACCGGGGACGGCGGGATCGAGGACCAACGGCTGCGGAAGGTCGGCCCCCGCCGGATCGGACAGCGTGAGCAGCGGAACGATCGGACGATTGAACATCACGAAGAACGTGCTGTCGACGGCGACGTCAATCGTGTCGGCAGCCGGAGAGACTTGGACAACCTCGATGTACCCGGCGGTGCGGAATTGCAGCACGTACGGTTGTCGAAGTGCATCGCCCGAGACGGAATGCGCAGTTGCCAGCAGAGTGAGCGTGTAGGTC